>JQIA01001621.1_pt1 | contig 12060 bp, 9 predicted proteins | sample 811431 | NCBI WGS metagenome assembly JQIA01 (sample SAMN02998118, study PRJNA258478) | marine sediment metagenome | biome: marine; feature: seafloor; material: sediment; isolation source: oil-polluted sediment collected from 3 locations (0.5 km, 0.7 km and 0.9 km)... | place: USA: Gulf of Mexico ... | reverse complement strand
GGGGATGAGTGTTGAAAAGGTGGCTTATATAGCTGTAGAGGCACAGATAGGTCTATCTATGCCTCGAACAAACAAGTAATAAGTTAACTGTTACTCAGAAAGTATCTCAACGGTCTTAATAACAACAGATTCTACAGGTACATCACTTGGTAGTGGTGCTTTTGCTGCAGTTTCTACAAAGCGAATATCATCAACAACCTCTAAGCCTTCAATAACTTCACCAAAAACGGCATAGCCCCATGTGCGGCCATCTTTTTTTGTTTTGTAGTTAAGCATATTGTTATCTACAACATTGATGAAGAATTGAGATGTAGCTGAATGCGGGTCCATAGTACGCGCCATAGCAATTGTACCGCGCTTGTTTTTTAAACCGTTATCCGCTTCGTTTTGAATCGGAGCGTTGGTGCCTTTTTTCTTTAGGTCCGGGGTGTAACCGCCGCCCTGTATCATAAAGCTACTGATAACGCGGTGGAAAATGGTACCATCGTAATTTCCAGCTTTTGCATACGCAAGAAAGTTGTCCACAGATTTTGGTGCTTTTTCTGAGTTAAGGGCAATTTTAATGTCCCCCATAGACGTGTGAAGCACTACCACAGGACGGTTTGCTGCAAATGCTGAACTGCTAAGAATGCAGAGTGATAAGAAAATGGAAGATAAAAGTGTTGTTTTGCGCATAATAAAAAAGCTCCTAAATAAGTGATCACTATAATACCTTTTGCTGAGAGTGAAAAAAAGCCCGAAAGTTTCATTGTTTGCAAAGTGAGTCACAGCAAAAGTTACCTTTAGGTAATAAATTATCATTTGATTTCAGAGTTGGAGAGGATGAATGCCACCAGAAGCATTAAAAAATCGTCGAGAATTTATGGGTTCTTTGTTTAAAGGCGATGAAAATAATCAGCGCTTTCAACAGAAAAGATCAAATAAATATCCACTATATCAGTCGCAGAAAAAGATGCAGCAAGTCTCGATGAAGTCGGTTGGACTTAAGGCACCATCAGAGCTCAATGGAAGCGTGGCTGCACCATCACTTGCTGTGGTTGCTTTAAATAGACTTGGATATGGACCCAAACCTGGTGATGTTGATGCTTTTAATGCACTTGGGATGGATGATGCCTCTCGGTTATCCGCTTGGCTTGATAACCAGCTATCTCCAAATTTGAATGATGACCCGGATTTATCCCCCTTATTATCTGACCCTTCATATACAACCTTAGCTAAGTCAAGAACAGAGCTTTGGGGGGATCACATTGCTCCGGAGGATATACCTTGGGAAGTGAGAATTCGCCCATATTGGGAAACCACATTTGCTACCTATTCACGAGCTGTCTATAGTCAGTGGCAATTGCATGAGGTGATGGCAGAATTTTGGCATGACCATTTTAATGTGTATGGTTACGACGATAATATTCACGGAATGCTGGTGCATTACGATAGAGATGTCATACGGCCTCAAGTTTTTGGGAATTTCCGCACCATGTTGCAAAGCGTGGTAGAGAGTACCTGCATGCTATTTTATCTGGATAATGTATATAATTCGGTGAATGGGCCAAATGAAAATTATGCTAGGGAAGTTCTTGAACTGCATACTTTGGGATCGATTAATTATCTGGGTACCTTGCCGGCTGAAGATGTGCCTGTTGATTCCTCTGGAAGGAAGGTTGCTTATGTTGAGGATGATGTAAAAGAGTTTGCGAAGGCTCTGACAGGATGGTCTATCAGTGGAGCCTACTGGAATGAAAGGCCTGGAAATGGAGACTTCTTATTTCGAGTGTCTGAGCATGATACAAGCACAAAGCGTGTGCTGGGTATTGATTATAGTTTTAGTGGAGCAATCCCTAAGAAGGACTGTGAAGATATTCTTGATATGCTCTGCGAACATCCTGGTACAGCGCAGTTTATTGCAGGGAAATTATGTACCAGACTTGTTTCTGATAATCCCTCACAAGTACTGGTGGATGGTGCTGCAGCAATTTTCCAACAGAACTGGCAGTCTTCAAACCAAATCGAACTTGTTATACGTTTTATTGCCAGCTCCGCAGAGTTTTCTACAAGTTGGGGGGCGAAAATTAAACGGCCTTTTAATACGATAGTGAGTTCCTTCCGGGCTTTGCAGACTGACTTTCCCTTTAACCCAGATTATTCTAATAGTGATTCTAATGATTTTTACTGGGGATATAATCAGACAGGGCACGAACGGTTTGGCTGGGTTCCTCCTAATGGCTACCCCGATACAAAGCCAATCTGGGAGGGCAGTAACCCTATGGTTATGACCTGGCGAATGCTTCAGGCTCTACCTGTCTTTACAGATCGTGTGGATAATCACTTTTACAATGATATCGTGGCTCAAACTTTTGCCGGTTTACCCGATCCAACCAGTCATACTCCTAATAATCTTGTGAGTTTCTGGTGGTTGAGAATCTTTGGTTATAGTGGCGATGCGGTTGTATTGCAAAGACTTGTTACTTTCATGTCTCATGTAGATCACACAGAAAGCTCACCCGTAACGTTAATGGATCCTGATCAGCCTGTGGATATAACTCTGGAAGAAGACTGGCCGGCATACACGGCTTTTCGTTTGCGTACGCTTGTTGGCTTGATGACAATGACACCAGAATTTTTGAGGAGATAGTTATGAGCATGAATAGAAGAGATTTTCTCAAAGCCGGTGCTATGGTAACTGTGTTGCCAGGCTTGAAAATTGGTATGGTGCAGGCGGGAAATGTCGCTGCTGGTGAAGCGGATATTTTAGTTCAGGTTTTTCTGCGAGGTGCAATTGATAGCTTAAATTTTTTACCGCCTATTACCGGTGTAAATAGAACGAATTATGAGTCTTTACGCCCAAACTTGCAGGTTCCTCTTGGATCTATTTTACCTATAAACGGGGTGTCTGATTTTGGGCTGCATCCTGCAGCGAGCAGTCTTCAAACGCTGTTCAATACTAATAAATTAGCCATAATTCAAGCCTGTGGCTTACCTGTTGCCAACCGCAGTCACTTTGATGCCCAGGCGTATATGGACCTTGGGACTCCAGGGAACATTAATACAGTAGATGGCTGGATGACTCGACATTTTGAATATTCTCCTAACCTTACGCCTGATTCTCTGGTACCAAGTTTATCTGCAGGTTGGTATACATCGGTTAGTCATCTAAATGACCCTGGTACTTTGACTCTCGCTTATCCAAGTTCATTTGATCTCAACCGAGCAAGTTGGCAGTGGGAGAATCAGCAAAAATCCGCTTTGGGCGATTACTTTACCGGAGATACCACAACAGACCAGGCTGGTACGCAAGCACTTAATGCTATTGATATAGTACAAGCTCAGGATTTTGATGCTGGACCTGATTATCCGCAAGGTGAATTGGGTGATTTCCTCAAAATAATCTCTGTGATGATTAAAGCAGATGTCGGTTTACAGGTCGCAACGGCTGATTATGGTGGTTGGGACTCACATCAGGGCCAGGGTGTTGTGGCAACCGATGATTTCTTTTATCGGCATGTAGAACATTTGTCTGATAGTTTGAAAGCGTTTTATGATGATCTGGAAAATGACACTCAAAACCCTGGTTGGGCTGATAGAGTCACTGTCGTGATTAATACAGAGTTTGGACGACGCGCCTACGAAAATGAAGATGCAGGCACAGATCATGGTTATGGATTTGCCATGATGGTGCTTGGTAATAACGTCAATGGAGGTATGTATGGTACTTTTCCTGGCTTAGCTCAAAATGAATTATTTGAGAACGATGATCTGGACGTAACGACAGATTATCGGCAAATTTTAAGTGAGGTGTTAATTCGTCGTATGGGTAACAATAAGCTGGGATGGGTCTTTCCTGGTTACACAAACTACACGCCAATGGGTATTGTGCAGGGAGTTGATATGGTGCCAGATTATAATCTGGTAGAAACTATTTTTGCCAATGACTTTGAATCAGTTTGACGAGCAAGGAAAAGCCAGATCATCTCTGATCTGGCTTTTGAACGGGCGCTAGGAACAGGAATAGCGAAAAGAGCTATAGATTCTGAACTAAATTCAGAATGACGAGCCTTCCTACTTTGTCATGCCTGACTACGATCCGGTATCCGTATTTTTTACCTTGAAGCTAGGAGGCTGTTTGAGAACAGGCTCCTAGGCATCGTCTCTATAGCGTCGCAAGAAAATAGCCCCACTGATAAAGACAGCACCAATAATTAAACCAATCCACATCTCTGGTTCAGATAATAGAGATAGGTAGCTTGTACTGCTTGTAATGAGGCTATGGCCATCACCTGTAAACATGCTAAAAGTGTCATTATTTTGCTTGAAATTAACAGACATGGGTATTGGACCATGTGTCAAACGCTCAAAAATAAATGGCGTGAAAAATGTTTCGCTTAAATTAAGTGACTTTAATAAACTTACCCAGTTTTCCAATAAGCTTAGTACGACTATAGGCACAATAGCGGTAAGGAATGGTCTGCGTTTTGAGTACGCGGAGGCCAATAATAGCCATCCAAATAATGGTGCCATCCATATGGCTTGAACAAGATAAGCTCCTACAAGATTTAGCCAAATTATCCATGGGTTAGCATTGCTCCATACCAAGGCCCATGCGCTACCAGAGCCTAACCAAATAAGTATGGTTGCAATAATCATCAAGCCCATTTGGGTTGCAGCAAGTGCGGCAACCATAAGTATCGGTGCCACAAATGCAGCTGTTGCGTATTTTGAAAGTACCGTAACAGTATCTGTTACCGGCATTGAACGCCAAAAAAGAATGCTTTTATCTTTTCTGTCATCTGCGAGAGACCCAAGCAGGTAGAAAAAAACCACAATAAATAGAATGCTGTTGAAAATTGCGGTTAAAGCCGTAAAGCCTGCCTGCCATCCAGTGCTCAACTCAGTATCAGTGAGTCGTGTAAGCTCAGCTACGCCTGCGTTTAGTGCAATGCGTGAACCGTCATAGGGAATAACACCTGAGAATAATAAAATAAGACCCATGACCAATAATACCAGGATAGAAATACCCAGTACGGATGGTGTGGTAAGGAAGGCGCTACGGTGTTCCCAAATTTCTCTTTTCAGAATAATGGCATAATTCATTGCGCTTTCTCCTGCATCGTTGCGACAAATAGGTCGGAAACACTAGGTGCGTGCACCTCTCCAAATGGCTCTAGAGTATCAGCAGAGACACCGTCAAATAAAAGCACATGTTTACCAAAAATTGCACGTTGAGATAGCGGTTTCAACAGTAAGGCTTGTTCTAGTTTGTCGACATGAACCATAACTTCAAGATAACGTTCCTGCATGGTATCCATTGGTGTGTTTAAGACGATTTTCCCATCCTGAATAAAAATCAGGTCGGTTAGTATGTGTTCGATTTCTTCTACCTGGTGTGTGGTAATAATAATCGTTTTGTCTTCATCAAAATAATCATTGATTAATGCCGCATAGAAGTTTTTTCGATAAATAATATCCAGGCCAAGAGTCGGCTCATCTAAAACCAGTAACTTAGCATCAATAGCCATGATTAAGGCAAGGTGTAGCTGAGCGACCATACCTTTAGACATTTCCCTGACTTTCTGATTAAGCGTTAGTTTTGTTTTATCTAAAAACGCCAGCGCTTTATCGCGTGAAAAATTGGGGTGAACACCCTCAACATAATCTAGTAACTCTTGTACTCTAATCCAGCGCGGCAAAACAGCAACATCGGCAATAAAGCTAACATTCTCCATCATCTTTGCACGATCTTTTCTGGGGTTTAATCCCATGACTGAAAGTTCACCATCAAATGAAGTGAGACCGAGTAAGGCTTTGAGAAGGCTGGTTTTTCCTGCACCATTAGGTCCGATTAAACCAATGACTTTGCCGGGCTTAATATCAAGTGATATCGAGTCGAGAGCACAAAAAGACCCGTAGTGCTTACTGAGATTCTGTGCACTAATTACTGAATTCATAGTGTTGCCTCTGTTGAGGAGTGATAGATAAGTAGGTTATTTCTTTAAAGACATTAAGTCTTCGATTGTTAGACCAAGACGTTGCATTTTACTAGCAACTTTTGGCCATTCTTCATTAAGAAAGTGTAGTTTTTCACTCTCTTGAAGACTGAGCTTGGCTCCAGTACGAATAAACATGCCTAAGCCACGTCGCTTTTCAACGACATTACTGTCGGAAAGCTCCTGATAAGCTTTGGATACAGTAATAGGGTTTATCTGATAGTCTGCCGCTACTTTACGAACCGAAGGCAAAGCTTCTCCTTCGGACAAAGATCCATCTAAAATCATATTAACTACAAGATCTTTTAGCTGACGATAGATAGGCTGGTCATCATTCCAATGAATAGACATTGGCATAACTACGACTTATACGGTAAGAAAAGCATATCAAATACACCACGGCTAGAACTGCTACTGCCAGGTTTGCCTCCGCCAATCTTGCGTTTGTTATCTGCAGAACTTACATCGCAGGATTTTTCCTCAGAGACTATTGTATTTGAAGCCTCTTCTACAGCCGTTAAGCCCAGAGGTATTGAACTTAAGGAAACAAGTGGTATAACGGCAACCATAGTAAGAGCAAGTATTGCATTTTTGCTGAAGCCTGCTTGACGATGTTTCATAGTGATTCTCTGTAGTAGATATTAGGTGATGTAGTGAAGTATAACACCAGTGTTTAAAGAAAGCAAATGCTTCAATGTTAGATTGTGATAATTAAAGGGATTGATTTAAGTCCTGCTATGGTTTGCTCATGAAGGAAAGCAAGGTAAAAATGCACTGTTTGTTCATATGCAACATATGTTGACAACAAAACTCCTTCCCACTTTTTTAGGGGGAAGGTCGGGAAGGGGGTTAAAGGTAGTAAATATTAAAGTAAATAAACAAGATCCTTGGTATAAAGAATAAAACGTTACTCATATGGATGCTTATTATTTACTGAGTTGTTCTATGGCCCATACAACATGTTCTCTGACCAAAGCAGAAGGATGTTCTTTCTGTTTGTTAAGTGCAGCAAGAGCATTGCTTGTGTTGCTTGTTCCATTACCCAGGGCAACTGCTATGTTTCTGAGCCAGCGTTCATGTCCTATTCGTCTAATGGGTGAGCCTTCAAAGCGGCTCATGAATTCTGTTTCTGTCCATTCAAATAAATGGATGAGTTGTGGGTGATCCAGATTGTTGCGTGGTAAAAAATCAGGAAGCTCTGTTTTTTGGATAAAGCGGTTCCAGGGGCAAATAATCTGACAATCATCACAACCATATATTCTATTACCCATTAAAGGTCGTAGTTCAACGGGAATAGGGCCGTGGTTTTCTATGGTGAGGTAGGAAATGCATTTTCTTGCATCCAGTTTATAAGGGCCAACAAAAGCATTTGTGGGGCATATGTCCAGGCACTTAGTGCATCGGCCACAATGATTTTCAGGTTCCTGGTCTGGTTCAAGAGCAGCGCTGGTATATATTTCACCAAGAAAAAACCAGGAGCCGCGGTCACGGTTAATAAGATTTGTGTGTTTTCCAATCCAGCCTAAGCCAGCGTTTCTGGCCAGAGCCTTTTCAAGAACAGGAGCCGAGTCGACAAAAACACGGTGGCTGTGTGTTCCAATAATATCACTCACTTTCTCGGCAAACTGAACGAGCATTTTACGCATAAGCTTATGGTAATCACGGCCAAGTGCATAACGGGATACAGCGGCGTATTGATCGTCTTGTAAGATAGATTCGTAAGAGTGGGGTGTTTCCGGAAAATAGTTCAGTGCGATTGAAATAACACTCAAAGTTCCCGGCAATAAAAGATCAGGCCGTGAGCGCTTGGTGCCATGTCTCTCCATATAGCTCATATCACCGTGATAAGAGTTGTCCAGCCATTGCTGCAATAACTTCTCGTCATCGGGTAATTGAATGCTACTAAAGCCAACGGCAGAAAATCCGCAGGATATACCGGCTTGGCGTATGAGCTCTTTGGTATTCAGCTTGTCGGTGTCGGGATGGTTCATAATATGAGGCATATTAACGGAATGCAGGTCGTGTTTGAAGTCTAATTTTCTGAAATAAATATGCGCGTAAGAATTTCTAATAGCGTAGGTTGGTATGGTAAGTTTTATTCGTCTTATTAATTGTTGATTTAAGTCACGAATTGCTAATATTAACTGCAAAAAAGCCTATCCAATTAGAGATAAAACCTGCGATAATGACCGCTTGTATATTAATGTATATGAGTACCTCGCATGAACTTTGAATTGACCGAAGAACAACAAATGATTCAGGCTGCTGCCAGAGAGTTTGCCCAGGCTGAAATTGCCCCAATTGCTGCTGAGTTTGATATCTCCGGGAAGTTTCCTTTAGAAACTGTCCAGAAGATGGGTGAGCTTGGTTTGATGGGTATCGAAGTGCCGGAAGAGTACGGTGGTGCGGGTATGGATACCATTGGTTATGCGCTTGCAGAGATGGAAGTAAGTGCGGCATGTGCTTCGCACGGCACCATAATGTCTGTTAATAATTCCTTATTTTGCAATGGCATATTAAAGTTTGGAACAGAACAACAAAAATTAAAATATGTGAAAGCTGTTGCCAGCGGAGAAGCGATTGGAGCGTATGCTTTAACAGAGTCGCAGTCCGGTTCTGATGCCAGCAAAATGCGTGTAAGAGCCATATTGTCGGATGATGGCAGTCATTATCTAATAAGCGGCAAGAAATCATGGATTACCTCAGGGCCTGTTGCAAAATATATTGTCTTGTTTGCCTCAACAGATCCTGAAGCTGGTGCAAAGGGTATTTCTACATTCTTAATTGATACCGCAAACGCAGGATTTTCATGTGGTAAATCAGAACCAAAGATGGGTATACGAGCTTCCGCAACGTGTGAGATCGAATTTGATGAATATCGCTGTGATGTCTCTGATAGATTAGGCGATGAAGGTGCAGGCTTTAAAATGGCCATGTCGGTGCTGGATGCCGGTCGAATTGGAATTGCCGCACAAGCTGTTGGCATAGCAAAAGCTGCATATGCCGCAACCATCGAGTATGTAAGAGAACGCAAAGCTTTTGGCCAGGAGATTGGCAGTTTTCAGATGATTCAGTCGAAGATTGCTGATATGAAATCACGTATTGATGCGGCAGAATTACTTACGCTAAGAGCTGCTTGGTGCAAGATGGAATCACAAAAAACAGGTCAGAGATTTACACAGGAAGGCTCTATTGCAAAGTTGATGGCTTCAGAAACAGCGATGTTTGTTGCTCATCAGGCAGTTCAGATACATGGTGGCATGGGTTATTCAAAAGAGTTACCTATTGAGCGTTATTTCCGGGATGCAAAAATCACAGAAATATATGAAGGAACCAGTGAAATACAACGATTGGTGATAAGTCGCTCAGAAACCGGCCTACGTTAATACACATTTTTGCTGACAAATACAGAATAGACTGGAGATAGTCCAATGGCTAAACCTCAATATAAGAACGAAGCATTATTTATTGATCAAATATCCACCCAGTTTGATGCCGGTTTTAGTGCATCTCAGAAAAAATTGCTTGTTGCTCTTTCTAAGCAGTTTTATGACAGAGTACCTCTTGAAGATTTACAAGGTGAACCGGCGCATAGAATGGCGGCGATTGTTATTGATCTACATCGATTTATGAAAGAACGTGTAGAAAGCGATGTTCTAATAAGGGTTTACAATCCAAATCTGCAAGAGCATGGCTGGGAAAGTCGCTATACAGTTGTTGAAGTGGTTTTGAATGATATGCCATTTATCGTTGATTCTGTTGGCATGGCAATTCGTGAAGCCGTTGGTGAAATGGCTATTGAACTTATTGTTCATCCTTTGATAAATGTTGCTCGTGATGCCGGTGGCTTTGTTCTGGATTTTCCGAAAGATGCCGTATCAAGTGGTGTTGAAAGTGAATCTGTATTGCACTTTCATATTCATAAACAAACAGAGCCACATGTATTGAATGATGTTGAGGCTGCGATTAGAAGCGCTTTATCTGATGTAGAATCTGCTGTGAATGACTGGCAGGCTATTCGCGCAAAAGCGAGTGAATGTTCAGAAGAATTGTTGACAAATCCCAGTATTCACTCGAAAGCGCAAGTGCAGGAAGCTTCAAAGTTTTTGCAATGGTTGACCGATGATAATTTTGCATTTTTAGGCTACAGAGAATATACAACAGAAATTCGCGGTGAGGATAAATATCTAATCCGTGACCGTAAAACAGGCCTGGGCTTGCTCCACTGTACTGGCTGCGAAAAAGAAACAGGTACTTTTGTTGCTGCTAATGATGAGGATTGGAGAAAGACATATACCCAGCCACTTATCTTGACTAAAACCAACGCACTTTCAACGGTACATCGCTCCGGGTTTATGGATTACATTGGTGTTCTTGTTTTTGATGAGAATGGTCATGTCATAGGTGAGAAAAGGTTTATCGGTCTTTATACCTCAAGTGCTTATTACCGCCGGCCTTGGGAAATTCCATTTATTCGTAAGCGTGTTGATGATGTGATTAAGCGCTCTGGTGTAGATAAATCGAGCCATGACGGCAAGGTTCTTATGCACATTATGGAAATTCTTCCACGAGATGAGCTTATGCAGTCTCCTATTGAAGATATTTTTGATTTAACCATCGGTGTACTCAACCTTCAGGAACGTCAACGAACTCGTTTATTTATCCGGCGTGATAAATTTGGCCGTTTTTATTCGTGCTTGGTATTTATCCCTAGGGAACGCTTTAGCACAGAAACCAGAAACAAAGTTCAGCAGTGTTTGACGCAAGCATTAAAAGCTGACCGGGTTGATTTTGATGTCAGTATTTCAGGCTCGGCTCTTGCGCGTTTGCATATTATTATTCGAACAAAAGAAGGCATGGAAATTGATTTTGACCAGGCAGCGCTTGAGGATGAAATAATCCAGATTGTGCAATCCTGGACGGACGATTTAAAAGATGTTCTTATTGAGAAATTTGGTGATGATAAAGGCATTAAGCTGGCCAATAAATATGCTCATAAATTCCCATCTGCTTATGTAGAAGAAGTGTCTCCATGGGTTGCTGCATTTGATGTCATGCATATAGATAGTCTCAAAGGGACTGATGATATTAAAATGAGCCTATATCGGCCAAAGCGTAAACGCATTGGTATGTTTAGATTCAAGATTTTTCATTTTGATAGAACAATTCCTTTAAGTGATGTATTGCCTTTACTGGAGAACTTGGGTTTAAGGATTGTGAGTGAACGTCCGTATGAACTTATTCTGGAAAATAATAGCAGTGTGTGGGTTCAGGACTTCGATATCATTCCGGCAATGGGCGAAGACTTAAATATTGAACTTGTACGTGAAGAGTTCGAAGAAGCATTCCTGCAAATTGTTAAAGGGCGAGTCGAGAATGATGGTTTTAATCGTCTTGTTTTAGCGGCAGGCTTACGCTGGAAGCAGATTGTTATGCTGCGTGCTGTTTGTAAGTATTTACTACAAACCGGTATTCCTTTTTCACAACATTATATGGAACGAACACTTGCCGCTCATCCAAAGGTTGCCAGTTTGCTGGTTCAACTATTTGAAGCATTGTTTGACCCAAGACGCGATCAGGAATCACCTTTTGATAAAGACACACAAAAGATCGCACTGGAAGAAGATGCGAAAAATGTTTTAGGTATCGATTTTAATAGTCCTACAGAAGCGCATTATGTCGCAGCTTTAAATGCACGCACCGGCTCAAGAGAAGAGTTTGTCAATGCACTGATGAATGCAATATTGCTTTCACTTGAGAGTGTCAATAGTCTGGACGAAGATCGGATTTTACGGTCCTTCAATGAAGTTATTTTGTCCATACTACGAACCAACTATTATCAAACATTATCTGATGGTAGTGAAAAAGAATACTTATCCTTTAAAATGGACTCTACCAAGGTTCCACATCTGCCAAAGCCTCTACCACTCTATGAAATATCGGTTTATTCACCGCGAGTGGAAGGTATTCACTTACGTGGTGGCCGTGTTGCACGTGGCGGCTTACGATGGTCCGATCGTCCGGAAGATTTTCGTACAGAAGTGTTGGGCTTAATGAAAGCTCAGGTGGTTAAAAACACCAT
>JQIA01001620.1_pt1 | contig 12060 bp, 11 predicted proteins | sample 811431 | NCBI WGS metagenome assembly JQIA01 (sample SAMN02998118, study PRJNA258478) | marine sediment metagenome | biome: marine; feature: seafloor; material: sediment; isolation source: oil-polluted sediment collected from 3 locations (0.5 km, 0.7 km and 0.9 km)... | place: USA: Gulf of Mexico ... | reverse complement strand
CGCGTTCGCGAAGATGACAAAGGACTTTTAGTCCTTTTAACAACCTATGGACTTTCAGTCCATTGTCGTTGAGTTCCAGTTCTCTAATATATCAACAAAAACACTTAAAAATTGATTTGTTTGATGTGCATCTAAAACTCGATGATCAATAGTTAAAGAGACATAACACATTGGTTTTATCACAATAACATCATCGTTGTTTACTTCTTTAACAACCACCCTTTTTTCCATTTTTCCAATGCCTAATATTGCTGACTGTGGTTGATTGATTATTATGGGTGTAGCAATTAATGAACCACTCACACCATGATTTGAAATAGTGAAAGTTCCATTTTGTACATCTATTGGTGAAAGATTATTATTGCGTGCCTTTTCTGTTATTGAAGTTAAGTTTTGTGCAATGGTTAATAAATCTTTATTCTGACAATTTTTAATGACAGGAACGATTAAGCCTTTATCTGCGAGGGCTGTACCAATTCCTATATTAATGTTCTTAAATATTTCAATGCTGTCTTTGTGAAGTTGAGAATTGATGATAGGCACAGATTTAATTGCCATGGTCGATGCAGCAATAAAATAGGCAGTAAATGTGAGATTAGCACCTTGATCAGCAAATGTTTGTTTGTGTAGTTTTCTATGGGCTATTATGGTGGATAAGTCTAAATTAAAAACAGATGTGACATGTGGAGCTGTATGAAGTAAACTTTGAACCATGTGTTTAGCAATATTTCTTCGCATATTGCTAATAGGGATGATTTCACTGTTAATATTTTCACTTGTTGAATTCTGAATGAGGGGTTTTGTATTGAGGAAAGTCAATATATCTCTAGTTGTAACTCGTTTGTTCTTGCCTGTACCTTCAATACTATTAAGGTCTATGTTATGTTTTTTGCTTAGTCTTCTAACTGAAGGGCTAATAAACGTATTTATAATGCCTGAAGAAATAGTAGAAGGTGTTGAATTAAAAATTTCTTTCGCAATCTCAGGTTTGGTAGATTGTTTCGCTGTACTTGTAAAAATTTTATTAATGCTGTTTGCATCAATAACACCTAAAGTAGAATTTGCTTCTACTGTTTCACCGTTGTTAATTAATATTTTAGTTAATTTACCAGATTCAGGAGCAATAACTTCCATCATTACTTTATCTGTTTCAAGCTCAACTAGGGGTTGATTTTTTTTAACCATGTCACCAATTGAGTACAACCATTGATTGACAGTGGCCTGTGTTCCTTCAATATGTTCTTCACTTAAAATTATGTTCACAGAGTTCATTATGCTTGATCCAATGTATTTATTGCCTGTAGTATTTTTTCTGGTGTTGGTATTACGGCGTTCATTAAATTAGGTTCATGAGGGTTACCTATATCAGGCATAGCTAAACGTTCAATCGGAGCGTCTAGATAATAAAAAGCTTCTGTAGCAAGCATGGCCGATATTTCAGCACCAAAGCCTGCTGATATATTATCTTCATGAACTATAAGACATCGGTTAGTTTTTTTAACTGATTCAATAACCATTTCCTTGTCCCAAGGTCTAATAGTCCTTAAATCGATAAGGTCAATATCAAGATTTGACATTTCAACCGCTTGTTGGCATCTGTAAACCATTCCTCCCCATGTAACAAGGGTTAGTCTGTTTCCTTTGGTAAGCAATTTTCCTTTCCCAAAGGGTAAAATGTATTGATCCCCCGGATATTCACGTCTTGCCCATATATGATCCAACATTCTGCGGTGTTCAAAAAATATGGTTGGATTGTTATCCCTTAAAGCATAACGTAATAAACCAACAGCGTCTTGAGCATTAGAAGGAATGGCTACTTGCCAACCCATGGCATGTACCCATTTTACTTCAGAGGTTTGAGAGTGCCAAGGATCGCCACATCCGAAATATCCTCCTGCCATGCGCACAACCATAGGTGCTGCAAAGCGATTATTTGTCCGCCACCGCATAGTGCCAATATCATTAAGTTGTTCTTCGGCAGGATCTGCGTATTTTCTAAATTGAATTTCAGGTACTGGAAGTAAACCAGCTAAGGACATGCCCAAGGATCTGCCAATAATGCCTTCTTCAGATAAACTTGTATCGAATACCCTATCTTTACCATATTTTTCTTGAAGTCCTAAAGTGACAGCATGAACCCCGCCTTTTGCTCCAACATCTTCTCCAAAGACAGACATTTTTTTATTGTGTTTTAATTCAAAATCTAATGTTTTACGAATTGCAGTAACCATATTGACTCTGCCAGGTTCTGATATGGTTTCTTCTGAAGTTGGAGGGAATAATGGTTTTGAAAGATGTATGCCACCTTGTTTTTGCAGTATCATATCACCATCATTATTGTATTCGCAAAAAGAATTTGAGGTGATATCATCAGGATTTGCAAAGGGTTTTTTATCCGCTTTAATCAGGGCTTTATTAACGATTTCATTGGCCTGTATTTCGAGTTCTTGCCATTTTTCTTCAGAGATAAATGAGCTGTTAAGAAGGTACTTTTTTAGTTTTGGTAATGGATCATGTTGTTTTTCAAATGCTATGCGTTGTTTAGATTTATAGGCCTGGGTATCTTGTGCAGAATGTCCATTGAGTCGTGGTACAGTTAGTCTTAATAATACAGGTTTGCGTTCATAACGTACAATATTGTGCGCTTGAGATACCAAGTCAATTGTTTGTTGTGGATTAGTTCCATCTCCACTAAAGATAGTTAAACCTTGAAAACTGGCAAGGTTTTTTGAAATGTCCCCACCAGGAGTTTGAAAATCAGATGAGACCGAAATACCATAACCATTGTCTTCAATATAAAAAAGTTGTGGCAGTTGTTGTGTAGTGGCAATGGTTATTGCAGACCAGAAACCATTTGTTGCAACAGACCCATCTCCACCCAGTACAAGGCCAATGGCATCATTCCATTTCTGATCATTTAAAACTTTTGAGTGGTAGTTTGCAGCTTGTGCCCAGCCTGAAACTGGGGTAAATTGCGCCCCCACGCCTCCTGCCATTGGTAGGATGCACGCGCCCTCATGCTTAGGGTTGTTGAATACTACTCCAATATCTCGTCCATCTGAAAACCCGCCAACTTTCATCATTGAAGCTTCAAGTGCTTGTTCAGGAGATAAGCCCATGGCCAACAATAAAGGCCTTGAACGATAATAACCTGAAACAGCATCTTTTTGGCCTGTGAGTGTTTGTCCTAATATAATTTGCGCCATATCATGGCCTCTGGCAGAAAATTGATAAAGGACCTTCTTGTTTTTGACTAAAGTAAATTCTTCTAAATCATCTAGGGCTCGTGAAATTAATATTTTTGATGCAATTTGTTCCCAATCGAAATTAATTGATTTATATAATTGTTCTGCTGTATTCATATTGATAGCTACTTAATAATTTAGTATATTTTAAAGTAATCTTCATGAAAGGTGCTTGCTAAGTATGAGTATTAATAGCTGGTAAGAGCAATAATATTGCTTTATAATGTACAAAATAGAAATAATTAATTGAATTAATGGATAAATACGATATAAATATATTAAGAGCCATCCAGAAAAATGGCAGAATTAGTAATATCAATCTAGCCAAAGAAGTTGATTTGTCGCCTGCACCTTGTTGGCGACGAATGAATGCATTAGAGCAAGAAGGTTATATAAAGAGATACACTGCTTTATTAAATCATGATAAAGTTGGGTTGACAATAACGGCTTTTGCCCATGTTAGTTTAGATAATCATTATGCCAATACTGTAAAATTGTTTGATAACGCAATGACAAATTGGCCAGAGGTACAAGAATGTCATGCGACATCAGGAGGCTATGATTATTTGTTAAAAATTATTACAGTTGATATGCAGGCCTATAATAATTTTATGTACGAGAGATTGTTGAAATTAAAAGCCATACGTTCGGTTAATACAAGTTTCTCCATGATGCAGAAAAAAATATCAACCGAGTTGCCATTAAAACATTTATCAACTAATCTTTAAAAGTCATAGACCAGATTAGCCGAGACGAGTGTGTCAGTGTTATCGATGCCAACAGGAACATCGGTATTGTGACGGTATTGGTGTGCTAATTTTACTTTAAATTTGCTGTTTATTTTAAAAGAAAATCCTGCATCATTTTGAATGAAAGTATTGTCTTTTGTTGACTCTAGTGTTGTTAGGTTTTCAAAAGTTATGGTTTCTGATATTTTACGCATATAATCAAATTTACCTAAAAAAGCCGCTCCATTGGTTTCTGTTCGATCAATATCATTGGCCTGGGTTTTGTAACCTAAACCAATTTCAGAAATCATTCTATTGGTTTTTGTGTCTATAAACTTATGTCCCCAGCCAACGCCACTTGACATGGTATAGTCATAACCACTAAAGTTATCATTTTCATATCTAGAGCCATAATAAAAGTAATTTATTTCGCTAAATTTATAGCCTGTTTTTGAGGTTACAGTATATCTTTCTGCTGTATCAATTCCATCAGATGAGGCTTGTAGTATATTTAGACCCATATCACTGATCCATTTTCCAGTTTCTAGAACGATTTTAAGACCAGCAGTTATATTGTCGGTGTCACTGTTTCCAGATGTTGAAGTAAATCCTAATTGACCAGATCCAGACCATTTATATTTGCTCTCTGTTTGTTCTTCATCGTTTGCTGAAACAACAGCAATATTGATTGAAAACAGAGCTGTTAAAAATATTAATTTCATAAATATCCTATTAATTATAAATAAAGTGCAATGATACGGATAAAACATATAAATTTCAACAATTCATAGATGCCAATTAAAAGCAAATTGTTAATTTTTATCAATTATAAATGTTTTTGAGTATAATGGTTGAATTTTGAATGAAACATCTAATGAAACATAGCCATATAATATTATTTCTAACAGCCGTAATTCTAAGTTTTAAAGGGATACCAGCGGTTGATAATTTAACTTCTCAGGAGTTATTAGAAGCACAAAAAAAGGGTGTTATTATTATTGATATTAGAACACCTGAAGAATGGATTGAACAAGGAACTATTTCAGAGGTATCAAAAATTATGTTTTTTGATCAAAAACGACAACCATTGGTTAATGAGTTTATGGCTGAGTTTCAAAAACTTGTGACGTCGAAAAATCAGGCTTTTGTTTTGGTTTGTAGAACGGGATCTAGAACAGGTGTCGTGACAAAATATTTAGATGAAAAACTTGGATATAGTAAAGCTTCACATCTTGAAAAAGGCATGAAACAATGGCTTAAAGATAAACATCCGGTTGAGATAAATAATGGACATTAAGATAGGAAAAGGTGTTGAAAATATATTATTTGGTCAAACAGAAGAACAATTAATTAATGCCTATGGTTTGCCAAATAAAAAATATATTTTAGAATCAGAAGATATTTGTTGGGATTATAATGCCTTGCAAATTGCCGTAAATATTGATTCTGAAGACAATAGAGTCAGCTGGATTGATATAAAAAACAAAGACACGAAATTATTGGGCTACTACTTATGGGACAAAGACAAGCAAGGCATTATTGAATTACTTGAACGATTATTAGATGTAAGTCATATTGAGAATGATTACGGAAGTTTAGAGTCTGTAGAATTCGAAGATCATGGCTTAGAATTACAATTTGTATTGGGGCGTTTAACTTCTATTAATATTGGCTATATATTTGATGACGATGGGATGCCTATTTGGTAGTTTATTGAAACTCTGGATAGAATGTTGAACCTAAATCAAATCAAAATGACTTCTGGCAGATGTATTTATTTTCAAACAATTTATAATTTATAATATGAACACAAACACAAACACAAAGAAATCATCTCTAACTAGAATATTGCAATTTATTCCAAATAGCTTGATACGCATGGCGAATTTTACACGTCACATAATTTTACTAGTCATTCTGTATTTCATTATATCTTTATTTATGTCTGGCGATAAAATAAATTTATTAGAAAAAACAGCTCTAGTCATCGCACCCCGTGGAAATGTTGTTAACCAATTCAGTGGTACTCCCTCTGAAAAGTTTTTACGACAAATACAAGGCACGGATATACCAGAAACTCAAATGCGTGATTTAGTGTCTGTTATAAAAAAAGCAACCAATGACGAACGCATAAGTGTCTTGGTTCTTAGTCCTGATTATATGTGGAGTATTGGTTTAGCAGATTTAAAGGAATTGGAAAAAGCCATTGATAACTTTAAACAGTTGTCAAAAAAACCAGTAATCGCAATTGCTGAAAACATGTCACAAAACCAATATTATTTTGCAAATTTAGCCGATGAAATTATTTTGGATCCTCAAGGATTTATGTTTTTCCAAGGCTATGGCAGTTATCGCAATTACTTTAAAGAAGGGCTTGATAAATTAGGTGTTGATGTCCATTTATTTAGAGTAGGAGAATATAAATCAGCTGCCGAACCTTATATTCGCAATGACATGTCTGTTGAGGCTAAGGAATCCGCTTTACATTATATGAATGGATTGTGGGATACTTATCTTGAAGGGATAGCTAATAGAAGGGATGTTACTGTTGAGGATATAAAAGAAATCATAGAAAATCAGGCGCAACTACTTAAAGGCACAGAAGGTAATATAGCTTCTATGTATAAAAATGCAGGTTTAATTGATCAAATTAAAAATGCACACTTTAAGAATAAGTATTTAGCTGATTTAAGCGATTCAGATGAAAAAAGTGGTTTTAGACACATATCAATGAATGATTATCTATCAGTAATAGATTTAGAAAAAGCTACACCAAAAGTAAACAAAATAGCGGTGGTAGTGGCAGAAGGAACTATTTTAGATGGCACACAAGATGCAGGAAGTATAGGTGGAGTCAGTACCAGCGCGTTATTAAGAAAAGCAAGGTTAGATAAATCTGTTAAAGCAGTAGTATTAAGAGTAGATTCAGGAGGAGGTTCTGTCTTTGCTTCTGAACAAATTCGACGAGAAGTAGATGCCATTAAAGTAGCAGGAAAACCGATTGTTGTCTCTATGGGTAATGTAGCTGCCTCTGGTGGTTATTGGATTTCGATGACATCAGATAAAATATATGCATCTGAGGCAACCATTACCGGATCTATAGGGATTTTTGGTATGTTTATGACCTACCCTAAAACATTAGAAAAAATAGGCATTCACACCGATGGTGTTGGAACTTCATCTTGGGCTGGAGCCTTTAGACCTGATAAAGAATTGAATGAAGGCTTATCAGAATTAATCCAATCTAATATAGACCATGGATATCAACAATTTATATCAGCAGTCGCAATGGCAAGAAACTTGGATATAGAGATGGTAGACACTATAGCTAGAGGGCGTGTATGGACCGCTAAACAGGCCAAAGAGTTCGGTCTCATTGATGAAATTGGATCATTAGATGATGCCTTGGTAGATGCTGCTAAAAAAGCCAATATTGTCGAAAATTATGATGTGGTTTGGATGGAGCAGGAATTAACAGATATGCAAAAAATCTTTATGACGTCATTGGCTAAAGCAGGAAGTATTGTAGATATCAATATACTTAGCCATGAGCAAGAAATGTTAAAACAGTTAATTGAACCAATTGAAGATTCTCTAAAAATGGTTTTAAATGCCAAAAAAGGCCAAGTAACACAATATGCCCATTGTTTTTGTGAGGTGACTCAATGATTAATGTTGATTTAAACCATATTTAAAGAATTATATATGAGTCAATAGTTACTTGTGAACTATTGTATTTAAGCATTGTCTTATATATAATGCACAGTCTTGTTGCTTCATAAGAAGGACAAGTTTTTTAATTAACCACATTTATTGGCCGCTTAGATCGGCAATAAAAGGAGTAATATAATGACAAATAAAGTTTCAAAAAGTAAAAAATTAGCGCCAATTCCTAAAGTATCAGGATCATTGGAAAGCTATATCAGCGCAGTTAATCAAATTGCAATCCTAACCAGAGAAGAAGAAAGAGAACTTGGTATTAAAGTTTTCGACAACAATGACATTGAAGCAGCCCATCGTTTGGTGACATCTCATTTAAGATTTGTAGTCTATGTGGCTCGTTCATATGCTGGTTATGGATTACCAGTGGGTGATTTAATTCAAGAAGGCAATATTGGCTTGATGAAAGCGGTTAAACGTTATGATCCTGCCCACAAAGTGCGTCTTGTTTCATTTGCCGTGCATTGGATACGTGCAGAAATCCATGAATATATTTTAAAAAATTGGCGCATACTAAAAGTAGCTACCACTAAAGCTCACCGTAAATTGTTTTTCAACTTAAGAAAAAACAAAAAACGTTTGGGATGGTTACGTGGACATGAAGTAGCTGTTATAGCTGAAAAATTAAATGTTAAGCCTGAAGTGGTTGTTGAAATGGAATCGAGGTTACATGGACAAGATGTTAGTTTTGATTTGCCTCTAGATGACAAAGACGAAGACAATACATACTCGCCACAAGCGTGGTTAACCAATTCAGCACCAAGCCCAGAAACAGTTTTAGAAAAAGAAACTGAATCCAAGAAAAACCATGATTTACTTTTTAAAGGTTTGGACAAGTTGGATGCACGTAGTTTAGATATTATCGAAAGCCGTTGGTTGACTGACAAAAAGACTACTTTACAAGATTTAGCAAAAAAATATGGTGTTTCTGCTGAACGCATAAGGCAATTAGAAGTAGTTGCCATGAAAAAGCTAAAAGGCCAAATGGTAGTTTAAATTATTCAAATAAAATTGTTAATTAATGGCAACTTGCAAAAGTTGTCATTTTTTTTGTAACAAACTTAATCTGTCTTCGTTTATAGTTTAAATTCAATACAAAAGGTAAATAAAATGAATAAAATATTAGTTCTCATCCTAGCATCAACCTTCTCATTAACAGCTTGTGGGGGTTTTCTGGGTAGTAAATCCATAGCTGATAATACTGAAGCGCCAAATAAAGACTATGATACAGTTAATGGCTCAATAAAGGTTGGACACAATGCAAATGTTGGTGACTTATCGACTGTTAACGGTTCTGTAAAAGTGGCATCAAGTAGTAAAGTTGGATCAGCAGAAACAGTCAATGGCAGTGTTGTTTTTGAAGAAGATGTTTCAGCAGAATCTGCATCAACAGTTAATGGTTCTATTAAATTGGGAGTAAACTGCCTCATAGCAGAAGACGTTGAAACGGTTAACGGTTCAATTATCGCCAATTCTAAATGCGATATAGGTGGTGACTTTGTAACAGTCAATGGTAAATTAAGTGCAAAGAATACGGAGATTCATGGCAATGTTAAAACTGTAAATGGTAAGGTTTTTTTATTAGATGGAACAATTGTACATGATGATATTATCATCAAGAAAAACAAAGGTTTCTTCAATAAAAACAAAAAGAAACCTGTCGTTGTTATTGGTAAAAATGTCGTTGTGAAGGGGGATTTAGAGTTTGGTCGTCCAGTAATACTGTTTATCCATGATACGGCTGATGTTGATGATGATGTTGACAATGCAGAAATAACCAGATTCAGTGGAGATGAAAAGCCCTACTAAATTATATTAATTGTGAGCATAAAATGGTTTTTATGCTCACAATATTTTTGTATATATATTACTGATTGTTCAATAAATTTGCGTGAAAGCGTAAATGATCTTCAATAAATGAAGAGATAAAATAATAACTGTGATCATAGCCTTGTTGGTAGCGCAGATTGATTGGGTAATTGTATTTATCACAAACATTTTGAAACAGTTCTGGTTTTAAATATTCATTTAAAAACTCATCATCGGTGCCTTGGTCAATTAGTATAGGTAGCTTGGCTTTTGATTTCTTTATTAATTCACAACTGTCATAATTGACCCAATCGGATCTATCGTTACCAAGATAACCAGAAAATGCTTTTTGTCCCCAAGTGGTTTGAGTAGGAGCTACTATAGGTGAAAAGGCACTGACACTAAGGTAATTATTTTGATTTCTTAAGGCAATTGTTAAAGCACCATGTCCTCCCATTGAATGACCTGAAATACTTTTTTTATCATTAACATTAAAGTTTTTTTCTATAAGTTGAGGTAATTCATCTGTGACATAGTCACACATATTATAATGTTTAGACCACTTTGGCTGGGTTGCATTGAGGTAAAAACCAGCTCCACTGCCAAAATCATAGCTGTCTTCCTCTCCATCAATACCTAAATCTCTTGGACTGGTATCCATGCTAACAAGTACAATGCCTAACTCTGCGGCTACGCGTGCAGCGCCAGCTTTAATCATGAAGTTTTCTTCTGTACAGGTTAACCCTGATAGCCAATAAAGTACGGGTAATTTTCTAGTTTTTATTTGTTTAGGTAAAAAAATGGCAAAACTCATAGGGGAATTATTACTACTAGAATCGTGTTTGTAATACTGTAATGACCCGCCAAAAAGTGTGTGTTTAATAGTTAATTGCATAAGTCATCCTTAAAATTTTATTACAGTTCTTATGCCATCGCCTTTGTGCATTAGATCAAACGCTTTGTTTATATTTTCTAACCCCATGGTGTGACTGACAAATTCATCAACTTTCAATTTCCCTGCCAAATAATTATCAACATATCCAGGCAACTCAGAACGGCCTTTTACACCACCAAAAGCAGAGCCTCTCCATACACGACCTGTTACCAGTTGGAAAGGACGTGTGGCAATTTCTTGACCCGCACCAGCCACTCCAATGATGATTGATTCGCCCCAGCCTTTGTGACAGCATTCTAATGCAGAGCGCATAAGGTTGACATTACCAACACATTCGAAACTATAATCTAAGCCACCATTTGTCATGTCAACCAGAACATCTTGTATGGGTTGATCATAATCATTGGGATTAACAAAATCAGTACAACCCATTTGTTTTGCAAATTCAAATTTATCAGGATTAATGTCCACCCCAATAATACGACTGGCTTTAGCCATAACAGCTCCTTGAATGACACCTAGTCCAATACCACCAAGCCCAAAAACAGCGACAGTTGAACCAGCTTCGACTTTGGCAGTATTGGAAACTGCTCCAACACCAGTTGTAATGCCACAACCCAATAAACACACTTTATCTAATGGGGCAGTTTTATTAATTTTAGCCAATGCAATTTCAGGAACCACAGCATATTCGGCAAATGTAGAAGTGCCCATATAATGATAGATTGTTTTTCCATTCATAGACAGTCTACTGCTACCATCAGGCATTAATCCTTTGCCTTGGGTTTCTCTTATGGCTTGACATAAATTTGTTTTGCCAGAAAGACAAAACCGACACTCGCGGCATTCGGGTGTATAAAGAGGAATAACATGGTCATCGACTTGAACTGACGTGACACCCTCGCCCAATTCAACCACTATTGCACCACCTTCATGACCCAAAACTGTAGGAAAAATTCCTTCAGGATCAGCCCCTGACATCGTGTAGGCATCTGTATGACAGACACCTGTGGCAACCATTTTAATTAAGACTTCGCCTTTCTTTGGACCTTGTATATCTATTTGTTCAATTACTAGAGGCTTGCCTGCCTCCCAAGCGACTGCTGCTTTTATTTTCATATTTAATGTTTTTATTAAGGTGTTCACGATTGTAGCATTATCATTATAAATCACAAGAAGATTATGACCGATGGTTGTACACAAATTTGTAGTGCGAAAAATTTATTGCATGGCTACATGTCTTGAATATATTCACATGCAACTTAAGAGTAACTTGTCATCACTGATGTTCTTGAGATTCAATACATGTTAAAATGATAAGGAACACATTGATTCCATCTTAGAAAATAATTAAAACATGAAATACATACTCCAAAATCAAGAAACATCAAGATTAAAATTTCGGCTTTTACAAAAACAAGATTTTGATGCATGGTTGCCATTATTTGAAGAGCAAAAACAAGTTGTGAAATATTTAGGCATGGATCCTATGGTGGATGCAAACACATTGTGTGAGACTTGGTTTGAAAAATGTTTTGCACGATACGAAAATAACTTAGGAGGCATGAATGTGTTAGTAGATAAAAAATCCAATCAACTAATCGGCCAATGTGGGCTGCTGGTACAGACGGTCCAAGAGATTGAGCGATTAGAAATTGGTTAC
>JQIA01001619.1_pt1 | contig 12062 bp, 15 predicted proteins | sample 811431 | NCBI WGS metagenome assembly JQIA01 (sample SAMN02998118, study PRJNA258478) | marine sediment metagenome | biome: marine; feature: seafloor; material: sediment; isolation source: oil-polluted sediment collected from 3 locations (0.5 km, 0.7 km and 0.9 km)... | place: USA: Gulf of Mexico ... | reverse complement strand
CATTACTGCCAAATAATCTCCTATTGTATGTCTTAAAAATCCCGTTGCATATGTAGCGATGAGTATTTCTACCAGAAATATTATTAAAGAAAGTGTAAAGTATATCCTATTAAATTTTATCATCTAATTTGTTTTTATTTGAAGTATGTTATTATTAGAAATATTATCAGAGTAATAATTAGTATCGTTAAAAGAATTGTGAGACTGGTTTGCTTTTCTATCTCGTCTATTTTAAAAGTACCTATTATCATTTTTGATATCTTTGTACTTATATATGATATAAAAACGATAGATATTAATGCCATTAAAAAAAAGAATATCATTTTTCTGTTTTGTTTTGAGTAATTGAATTTGGTTTACAAATCCAAATCCAAGATTGCATTAAAGTTATAAAAGCTGTAATAAAAAAAGCACAAATAAAACTTTCAAAATTTGTTTCAATCATAAAATATACTGAGATTCCAAAAGCAATAATTGAGTAATAAGGAAAAACCTTTTTAAAAACTTCATGGTCAGTTACATTTTCTTTAGCTAACCAAAAGAAAGGTGTAATTGTAACTATAATTGTTAAAGAACATACAATTGCTATCGGAATGATTGATATAATAAACCAAAATTGATTAAAGTCCTCAGGAATAATAAGTATCCAAAATAGGGTTGTAGCTAAACATATTGTTTTTAGTAAAGTTGATGATAAGTTGCTAGATGAATTCATTTTTTAATTTTAAAGTTATCATACACCGTTTCTTGCCAAGAATTATCATGTAAATCTTTCAAATATTCATAATGTTTTTCGTTTATGTTAGACGATTTTTTGCTATTAACTTCATTTTTTTCAATATAATCTTTCAGTAAAAAAGTATTATTGTTTGATAGATCTATCAAATATTTTAAGTCTAATTGTTCTGCATTGTTTATATTATAATACGTAATTATTTTATCCCAATTTATGGTTGTTGTCATAATTAATATTACAAATGTAGTTTGTATGTTTTTACGGAAAAGAAACCATAAGTTTTTAACTTTAGTAACTTTTATAAATGTTGTAATTAATCCTATAGATGTTGCAATTAAAAAGAATAGTACACCAATTCTTTTATAGGTAAAACCGAACGAAACTATATATTCTATATTTTTAATTGTCGTAATTATTATTACAATTAAGTTTAAAAATATCCATATATAAGTTAAGTATTTTAATTCCTTATTTTTCTCAAAAAAGTTAAGGTTTCCTCTAAAGAAATAAAGGATGATTGCAATTGCCAATACATTCGAGAATATTAAAGCATTTACACCATTATGAACTTGTTCTGAAAGTTCTGATGCAATCATATTATGCAGTTGCGATAGATGCAGTATATCTGTAACTAAGAAGAAAATAATTAAAACGTTTAATGATAACATCAAGACAATACCTAGTTGGTTTTCGTTCTTAAGTTCTTTTGGTGATAACGGAGCTAAAGTTTTTTCTTCTAGGTCACTTCCTATATGAATATCATCTGAAGTGACGGGTTCTATTTGTATTGGATGCGAAATGTTATAAAATAGATAATATCCGAAAGAAGTGAAAATTATCCATTGAATATTGATAAAACTAAAGTCTATTTTTGAAATCAGTTCATCAAACATTGGGTTTCCATTTCTATATAGATTGATGAAGATGATTAAAATAATAGCTGGAATTCCTATTATTTTTAACCAATAGGCGTAATTTATTTTTTCTTTTTTCACACTTTTAACTTCAGAATTTACTTTGTCAAAACGCATTGAAAAGTAGGAAACAACTACCGTATAAACTCCATTTATCCACTTTACATAAATGGATGATTTATGCTCAGAAATAGTACCTACCAATGTGAAAAAGGTAATAATATTTACAAAGATTGTTAAATTAGATTTGTAAAGAAAAACTGTAATTCCTGTAATTAAGTAAGCAATTGCATTTAAAAAGATACTTTTATTTTTAAATGCTTTATGATTATGAATTCCTAATACTATTATCGTCAGTATGGTGAAGATTGATAAGTTTAAACCAATGTTTTGTTTAAAAAATAGGGTGCTAAAAAGTATTGCGCTAATTAATGTGATTAGGTTCTTCATTTTTTAAATATTTATAATTTGTTGTTTATTAAAAATGGTTTCTCTTAATTCTGAGAGAGAATAATTTAGAAGATTCTTATAATTGAAATGATAAAATTGATTGCAGTTCTTACCTAATTGATACGACTTGATGTAATATTTTATATAATCTGGCAAGATGAATGTACCAACGATGATAACTCCTATTAAATATGGGCTTCTTTTTCCGTTACCAAAACATAGGTATTGTAAAGCAATTTCGTCTTCAACCTTTGTACCATATCCAGTAAGTAAATGGTAGGCATCGTGCCTTTCTACTTTTGGCAGTAATTCAAATCCGTTTGATTGAAGAAAGGTACCTAAGTGAAATCCAAAAGTATCATTTGGGTATTTTAAGAGATCCTCATTTGTAATTCCCCAAGCTTTCTTTTTTTTAAATCGGGTATACAATCTTTGTGAATGGTTAAATAACCAATGGATTAATTTCTTTCTCATATTTGTTTTTTAAAAGAACTTTGAAATTCAAAGTAAGTGAATAAAAAAATAGTCTATTTGTTTTTGATTAATTTTTCAAGTGCTTCAATGTGTTTTTTGAATTCCATTCTGCCAAGTTCTGTTGCTATATATTTTGTGTTTGGTTTTCTACCAATAAATTGCTTCTCAACTTTTATAAAATCTACTTTTTCTAATGCTTTTGTATGACTTGCTAGGTTGCCATCCGTTGCACCTAATAACTCTTTTAAAGTATTAAAATCTGCAAATTCATTCACCATTAAAACAGACATAATACCTAGTCTGATTCTATGATCAAAAGCTTTATTTATATGTAGAATAATGTTTTTCAAATAAGTTAAATTGATATTGGAAATAAAATGAGTTCATTACCTAAAGCGATTTGTAATATATAGATGGTACAAATCGAAAAGTATATTAAGGTAAAATATTTAGGGAAAAACATTTTAAATTTCATGTTTGTTATTCTTTTTAAAAATAATAATTCAAAAGTTTCTCCAAGAGTATACAATAAATTTATATTTATCAGAATTATGATATATACTAAAGGCATATTAACATAACTTATATAAAAGCTGACATATAAAATTATCAATATAGCAATATTAAAGAAAATCCTCAAAGCCTCCCACCAAGAAATAATTTCCAAGATGGTATACTCTCGTTTTCTTTCGAGAATTTTCATCATTTCCTGTCATATTTAAAATACATCACGGCACCATATATAATGTGCATAATACCAAAACCTACTACCCAAAACCAAAACCCGTAACCAGGAAGGATGGCAGATAACAAGCCTAAAATAATTTGAGTTAATCCTAAATATTTTACATCACCCAAAGTATATTTTGAAGCATTAAATAGAGCTAATCCGTAAAACAATAACATTAATGCACCCGTTTGTTCATAACGTTGTTGCCATAAAATGATAAGAATATAGATTCCTCCGGCTCCTAAGGGAATTAAAAAGTTTAATAACAATCTTCTTGTTAATGCATCCCAAATTTTTTCATCATTCTGTTTTGCTTTTTTTGTGGTTAAGATAATTGCTGTACCAATACTAACAATACCCACTAAAAATAAATCGATTAATACTAAACGAAAAATTTCTCCATCTAAAACTAGATATCCATTTCCACTTGTATTAACAAGCCAGTAAGCATAAGCTGATCCAATTAATGCGTAAATTCCTGCTAATATACCAGACAGCCCGCTCAATGAAATAAATTTTGACGATTTACTCATTAAGTTTTTAATTTCCGATATGTCTCTTAAATAATCTTCTTGACTCATTTTTAAAGAACTTTGAAATACAAAGTAAAAGATTATTTTTTAATTGAGCAACAAAAAGGTGAAAAACTATTTTAAAGATTTTAATGAAGTTTTTTTATAAAGTGTTAATCATGGAAAATAGGAACCTAAATAAAGGATTACAGAAATTATTTAGTTTTTAACGACCACTCCATAAGCTACATGAGCAATTCCTATAATAGAAAGTGATGAATACCAATACGTAGGAATTAAGAAGCACATAACCGCTAAAAGCACACTTAAACCTGATAATATTAGTAGGTTTTTTCGTTCATTATTTTTGAATAAAAACAATAAAACACCATAAATACCTAAAAAAGTAGGAGTGAGGTAATCTATAAAACCCTGATTCAGTAAAAGAAGTAATGAAGTGAAAATTATTATTGCCCCAAGAACATACTTTTGAAAAGCAGTTTTTGTTTTTCTATTCCATAGTTTGTGGTGTAATTTTTTAGCATTTCGTTTCCCACTAAAAAATAAAGCAAAAGAAGAAAATAGAAAGACAAAAAAAGCGATAGCAATAATAATGAATTCAATGATTTCTGCGGATAACATTCCTAAAGGATTGTCATCAATTAAAAAACCATCTAAGATAGTTTTTATTAAAAACCCTGCAGTAAAAATGTAAGCTCCAATTAATATGCTTGTAAAACCTTTTAAAGAGAAATTAATTTCAAAATTATCATGCATATGTCTATTATTTATCAGAAAGTTTTTAACTTTCGCTAATATACAAAAATGAAACCTGCAGAAGAATATATTTTAAATCAACCAGAGCCTTTTAAATCAATATTAATGCATTTACAGATTTTGATTGAAACCAGTTTTCCAGAGGTTGATTTACTTTTTAAATGGAAAATTCCTTTTTATTATTTAAATGATAAACCTTTTTGTTATTTAAATCCGTCTAAAAAGAAAGGATATGTAGATGTTGCTTTTTGGGTTTCTGCTCACTTAACAAAATACAACGAACATTTAATTAGTGAAAATAGAAAAGTGGTAAAATCATTACGTTATAGAACTATAGATGATATAAATGAAGAGGTTTTATTATCAGTTTTAGAAGAAGCTCATCAGCTAAAGGATAAAGGGTTTTATAAAAGAAGTTGATTTTTACATTTCTAATTTAAAATGTAAAGCATCTTTTTTATTAATGAATAAAACTAAGTCTGTATTTTTTTTTGGATGTTTTATGGTTAAGGTTGATATATTATTTTCAGTTGTAATTTTAGGTTTCTGAGTCAGTTTCATATCCTTAAAATTATAAAATATCAATAACTTAGAGTCTAAGTTTTTAAACTTAAGTTTGATGTCTTCTGAGGGTTTTAATTTGATAATCCCACTTTTTGGAGAAATTAACTCAGTATTTAGAGCTAAAAGGTTATTCGTATAAATGGGTTGATTGTAGAATTGATCTATAGTCATTCTACCAAAACGTAAAACCCAAAGTTGATCTTCTGGATAATGAGTTTTAAAAATTTTATCTTTAGGAATATCAAAAAAGTAGTTATTAAAATTACGAATCCATTTACCGTTATATTCAGAACCTGCTGCCCAAGTTGCGTCCAAGATGATCCATTTACCATTAACTTTTACAGCATTCCAAGCATGGTTTGTGCTTTTTGAAATTTTACCAATTTCTCTGGCATTATTTCTAACATAACCTTTAATTACTTCGGATTCAATATGTAGTAGATCACATATTTTTTTAAAAGATTGTGCATATTCTTCACAAACGCCTGTCTTATTTTTAAAAGTGTCAGCAATTAATTTATCTTTAATGGCTTGTAGTTTGTTTATTTTATCCTCTTCTGATGAATAACTAAAACGATAACTTCTTTGATTAGGATTGTAATATTCTTTTAAATTATAGCGTATGTTTTTAGTTAACCAAAAAAAAGCAGCTCTTGTTTTGTTTTCATCCGAAGTAAAATCGTTAGAAATTCTATCGGCTAAATCTTCCACTTTAGAAAACCTGGGATACTTAAGAACTGTATTGTCTACTTTTTCAAAACTTTGAGAAAATGCAGAAATATTAATTAGTAAAAAGAAAAATAGAAGTTGTTTCATAAGTATTAAAGGTAAACAACTTTACTATTCAAAAATTGTGCCTTTTTAGTTTAAAAAAAAAAAGAGAAACCCTTCAGGTTTTAATACCTGAAGGGTCTGAAAATATTTTTTATTAAGATTGAGTAAGCGCGTTAAGGATTGAGCGGTCTGTTTGAGCTCTTTTTTCTTTTTTAGAAAAAAAGCGAGTAGCGAAAGCCTGTTAAAACGCCCAAAAAATATGTCTTTTATAAATTATTAATCGTTTTTCTAATAGCAACTAAATTTGATAAAAGACCTTCTAAATTGTCTAAATGTAGCATGTTAGCGCCATCACTTTTTGCATTTGCAGGATCAAAATGAGTTTCAATAAATAATCCATCAACGTTGTTTACGATTCCGGCTCTAGCAATCGTTTCAATCATTTCTGGTCTACCACCTGTAACACCTGCAGTTTGATTTGGTTGTTGTAAAGAATGGGTAACATCTAAAACTGTTGGTGCAAATTCTCTCATTTCAGGAATTCCTCTAAAATCAACAATCATGTCTTGGTAGCCAAACATAGTACCTCTATCTGTAATCCAAGCTTTGTTAGAACCTGCATCTTTCACTTTTTGAACGGCATGTTTCATGGAAGCAGGACTCATAAATTGCCCTTTTTTTAAATTGACAACTTTACCTGTTTTTGCAGCAGCAACGACTAAATCTGTTTGACGAACTAAAAAAGCAGGAATTTGTAAAACATCTACATACTCAGCCGCTTTTATAGCATCAGAAACTTCATGAATATCAGTAACAGTAGGTACATTAAACGTTTCAGAAACTTTACGTAAAATTTTCAAGGCTTTTTCATCTCCAATTCCTGAAAAACTATCAATTCTACTTCTATTTGCTTTTTTAAAACTTCCTTTAAAAATATAAGGAATTTCTAATTTATCAGTAATGGTAATCACTTTTTCAGCTATTCTCATTGCCATATCTTCACTCTCAATAGCGCAAGGACCACATAAAAGAAAAAAATTGTTAGAATCGGTGTGTTTTATATTCGGAATTTCAGATAAAATCATTTGTAAAAATTTTCGACAAAAATACGAAATTATATTCGCTATATTTATGCTTTTAAAAATTCAAAATAATGTATAAAATATTTATCATCATAGTAGCATCAGTATTTATTATTTCTTGTGATAGTACAAAAAATGTAAAAGTATCTACAGTAAATTCTAATAAAACAGTTAAAACGAGTAGTTCTTTTTTTATTGATTCTATAACCGTTAAAAAGCATTTATACACACTTGCTGCTGATGATATGGAAGGTAGAAAAGCAGGAACTCCTGGAATTGAAAAAGCCGCGAAGTATATTGAGAATGAATTTAAAAAAATAGGTTTAACCACTTTTGAAGGATTAGAAACCTACAGACAAACTTTTAATTTTACACCAAGAAGAGCTAAAGAAGAAATTACGAGTGCAAATATTATAGGTGTTTTAGAAGGGAAAAGTAAGAGAGATGAATATGTAATAATTTCTGCACATTATGATCATTTAGGGATTAAAGAAAAAGGAGAAGATAAAATTTACAACGGTGCAAATGATGATGCTTCTGGAGTAACAGGTGTTTTAGCTTTGGCAGAATATTTTAAGAAAGTTGGTAATGAAAGAACCATTGTGTTTGCAGCTTTTACTGCTGAAGAGATGGGTTTAATTGGTTCTACGCATTTCGGAAAAGGAATTGATGCTAATAAATATGTTGCAGGAATCAATTTAGAAATGATTGGTAAGGTTTCTGGTTTTGGACCAAATACAGCTTGGTTAAGTGGTTTTGAACGTTCAGATTTTGGAAAAATTATTCAGAAGAATTTAGTAGGTTCAGGATATCAATTATTTCCTGATCCGTATAAAAAATTCAATTTATTTTTTAGATCAGACAATGCATCTCTTGCGCGTTTAGGAGTACCTTCTCATACGTTTTCTACAACACCTATTGATGTTGATAAAGATTATCATAATGTATCTGATGAAGCTGAAACTTTAAATATGACTGTAATTACACAAACAATTCAGGCGGTTGCAAAAGGTACAGAAAGTATTATTAATGGTAAAGATACACCTACAAGAGTCGTTTTAAAAGAGAAGAAAAAATAGTAAAGATGAAGCAAATTAAATATCTTTTTTTGTTTTTGTTGATGAGTTGTTCATCCTCTAGAGTAATGACTGATTATGATGCTGAAATTGTTTTTTCTGATTTTAAAACATATGCTTTTTTTAAAGATGTAGGTAAAGGCTTAAACGACTTTGATATTAAAAGAGTAATTACTGTTCTCAATTTTGAATTGGAAAATAAGGAATTTAAAGAAGTAGGAAACCCTGATTTTTATATCAATTTTAGTTCTAAAATGTCTGAAGCACAAAACAAAAATACTATTGGGATTGGAATAGGAAATGGAGGTTTTGGTATTTCGGGCGGAATTCCTATTGGAGTAAAAAAACTAAATGAGGAATTTATAATTGAGTTTGTAAATGCTGAAACCAATGAAGTGATTTGGGAAGGTGTTTTAAATTCAATTGTAAAAGAACAAAGGAAACCAGAAGAGAAAGGTACTCATTTTAAAGAAATTATTAAAAAAATATTTGATAATTATCCACCTAAAACGAAGTGATAAAATGGCTTATAATGAGTTTTTAGCAGATAGAATTGCACAGTTTTTTAATGAGAAAAGTGTTTCTTTTTATGAAAAGAAAATGTTTGGTGGAATTTGTTTTATGGTGGATGAAAAAATGTGTGTTGGTGTTATGCGTGATGAAATTATGGCACGTATCAATCCAAATATGTATGAAGGCTCTTTACTAAAAGAAGGTTGTAAAGAAATGAATTTTACAGGAAGAGCTATGAAAGGTTATGTTTTTTTAACTGTGGATGCTTATGATCTTGATTCCGATTTACAGTATTGGTTACAATTGGCATTAGATTTTAATCCAATTGCAAAAGCAAGTAAAAAAACAAAGACTAAAAAGTAATTTATAATACTAGTTTTTTAGTTTAAGTTTTATCAATAAATCCTTTATAAACCAATTTCGGTATTCTGTGTGAAAGATGATTTTTAGTATGAAATCTTTTTTTCTTATGAGGTATAATTTTAATTTTATTCTTTTATAATCTCTTTTACGTTTTTTATGATCTACTAAATACGTGTTAAAGATTGTTAAATATTTTTCAGTGCCCTTGGCGGTATCATAAGTCAAAGAATCAATATTGTTAAATACTTGATAACTGCTGGCTAAAAAGCAATTTAAAGGGTATTTTAATTTGTTGAACTTTTGAAAAGATTTTTTTGCATTGGTTTTTTTAGATAACAAATACGCATCGTAAGCATGTTTTAGTGTTAAATTTTTAATATAGAAACCGTCATCATTTATTTGATTAGAAAGAATAGATAATGCTAATTGATTATCATAACTTAATACGGTAATCTCATTTGGTTTTAAGCATTTATCTTGAATTACATCATAATTAAATTCGCCTGCAAACTTTTCTATGAGTATTTCTTTATGAATTTCTACAGCAGCAAAACATCCTTTTTTTTGTAACCTTGGGTAATGTTTAAATGATGGTGAATGATGTTTAAACTTTTCTACTTTAGAATATCCGAATTCTTTAATTAATGCAATGGTTTTTAAATAATCATTGTTAGAAACAATAAAATCTATATCAGCAATCATTCTTTCTGCAATGTCATCGTAAAAATCTTGGAATATAAAACCAACTCCTTTTAAATAAATAGGAGTAATGTTATTCTTTATTAAGAGTTCATTTAATGCTTTAACTTGTTTTATAATTTCTAGATTTCTTTCACGATTTAAGGTTGTTATATGCAGCATATACTCAACCAAATCGGTGGGTAGAAAACCGAGTAAATTCGCTTTTTTAAGATTGCAGTATAAGGCAGGGAAAACGTAATGATTGGTACTGATTTTTACTACTGAATCCCAATCTATGACCTTTTTTTCTAACTGATTTTTTACAATTTCAAGATTATGTTTTTCATGGTTTATCGTTAAACATTTACCAATAAAAAACAGTGTTTCTTTGTAACTCATTCATTTAATAATTTAGAAACATTTTTAATCATTTTGTAATCCACAGAAGTAGTTTGATGTAAACTTTTAATTAACCTAACTATTATTTTTGTGTTCTGTCTTTTAATGTTAATTTAATTCTAATGTACAAATTAATTGTACTTATTAAAGAGTGATTTTCAATAATAAAAATTCTTCCAAATTTTAGTTGTTTTAATAAAATCAATTTTATTCACCCCAACCATCACCAGGTATAGCTGGCCCACCACTAAAAGCTTGTACTTTTTGCGGACTTAAAACTACATAAGTTCCAAGTGCTGTTAATGCAGCATACTTGCCATATTTACCTAATCTTTTAAGTGCTTCTTTTCTTGTTATCTCTTTTTGACGTTGCTCCGAATCTTTCATAATTCTATTAATTATTTATATATAATTAGTTGATGATTATTTTTTTAGATAATTGTATTGTTTTAGAATCTAAACTCACTATGTAAATGCCTTTAGATAATTCTGGAAGTTCTATTGAACTTAAACCAGTTGAGTTTATTTTAGTATTAAAAATTTTCTTTCCTTGTATAGAATATAGTGTAAGGTTAGCACTTTCGTTAAGTCCTGCAATTGTTAAAACATTATCTGATGTAGTGTATATGTTTATGTAATCTTGACTAATCTCAATGTCTTCAGTATTTAGAACACTTGATGTTGTGTGTAAGTAAAAACGACCAATACCATTTAAAACTGTGTTTACTGTGATAGAAAAATCTCCTAAAGCAAGATCCGTGAACGTGCTGTTTTCTCTATCTTCTAAATAAACTTTAATATTAGAAGGTAAGTTCTTAATTTCTGCATTTATTGAAATTTGTTTCCCAGAATTTGCTGTTATTCCTATAGGAACAATCATATCTTCGTGTTTAGAATTTGGTAAAGATTGTACTTGATAGTTTACACCTTTACTATTGCTTAATAAATGTGAATATATATCTAATGGATTTAGAATGCCATTAAACGTTTCTCCATCCAAACCAAAATCATAATCTGTTGAGGCTTCGTTATTGTAATATATTTTTGCAATTCTATTTTTTTCGCCATCAGTCATATTCAATCGAATTTCAGATGTTTCTGTTTTTTGAAAAGTACCTTCACATGTTACACATTGTATGTTTTTGTTAATGGTAAGGTTGGTCGCAAAATTTTCTTTAACTTTTACAAAAAAGCCTTGTGTTGGCGTTATTATAAATTGTTCTGATGTAATATGACATTCGTAATTATCCTCTATATAATTCCATAACCAAATTATTTGGACAGCTAATTTTGCTTTATTGTCTATTAAAAAATTATACGAATTTATATTGGCAGTATATGGGTTAGATATTAAATTGTAACCATTACCGTTATTAATTACTGTAGTATTAATATTATCAGTATTTATATTCCCTGTAAAAGTTATTTTACCTAAAGCACTTTTTTTAATCTGATACCCAAGACCTGGAGTCGAATTTATCGCAGCACCAATTTGTAAATAATCCCAAGTATCATTTGTGGTTACATAAGGCCCAAATGCTCTATCTGTTCCTGCTGTTGGAATGTCGTGAGAAGATATAAAATCATCATTAAAAACATGTCCTGAAAGGGGAGAACCAATTAAATACCAATTAGTGGTCGGAATTTCTCTTTCATAAATAACTTGTGCAGAAACAAAAGCAAAAGGCTTTAATAAAGCACCAGATTCTAGTTTTAAGGAAGCTAAATTAATATCATTATATGCTCTTGGGAAATTGGTAACCCCAGTAGCTGGGATTACAATGTTGTCATTAGGTAAGTTGGTATAGGTATTATCTTTCCAATTGGTTGCCAAATGAAAATCATCACTTACATTACCTACCCAAACATTTCTTATTGGAGCTTCACCAAAACCAGCTAAACCATCTACACCTACAGGATCATTGCTTGTTTGCACATATCTTGTACTTGGGTCAGACCAACCAGAACTGCTACCGCCAGTAACAAATTGATTGTAATTATAATAATCTTTAATACT
>JQIA01001618.1_pt1 | contig 12069 bp, 26 predicted proteins | sample 811431 | NCBI WGS metagenome assembly JQIA01 (sample SAMN02998118, study PRJNA258478) | marine sediment metagenome | biome: marine; feature: seafloor; material: sediment; isolation source: oil-polluted sediment collected from 3 locations (0.5 km, 0.7 km and 0.9 km)... | place: USA: Gulf of Mexico ... | reverse complement strand
GAAATCCAAGAAGAGATAAACAAAGCCAAAGATAAGAGGTTATAATATGAAAAAGTTATTATACTATTTAAGCCTTTTACTAATGGTGGTTATCCCACTTGGTATAATCTATTTCCAATACGAGGTGTTTGCGGTAACGTCGGCTCAACATTTACAAATCAAATTGGCTGACTTCTTACACAATTACCGTTACGATATTCAAGTAGAGGGTACGGATTGGTTCTTTGTAACTAAGACACTATTTTGGTTCTTAGTCGCTATGAGAGTAATCGATACTAAATATATGGGTAATCGTATTAGTGGATTAAAACTGCTAGAACGTAGAGGCGACTGGATATTATCTATTTGGTTTATCCTCAAAGTATCAGCAAGTTGGTACGCAGTATATTGGGCATCGTTATATCTAGGTATAAATACTGATTCAGTTTTGGAAAGTATTAACTGGGTATTCTATTTTGTAGGTGCTGGAATATTTTGCAAGATTATATCAACTTATATGTATAGTGTGGAATAAAAAAAGGCTGATTAATTTCAGCCCTTTTTAAATTCACTAAATTTTAATACTTCATCACTTGATATCCACATAGTTGTTTTATCTTTAGGTAATGATATTTCGTAAATTGTAGTTCTTCTTTCATTAACAATCATAAATGGTCTTTCACCATTCTCAACTGTAACGAATTTTCCTATTTTAGATTTATACAAATCAATTAACTCTTGCAATAAAATTTTGTTTGTTCCATCATTTAAAGTGTTATCGTCTAATATTTGGTACAATGCTTCTTGATAATCTTTCATTTTATCCTTTCAACTCCGCTAGTCCACCACTTACAATTACTCTACGATATAAATCGTCATCTTCACATATTACAATCTTAGGTTGGCTATCTCTAACCTCTTTTACAGCAAGTGTGCCTACTGTGATGAATAACGCTAACACTAATATTGATGGTAATATAAGTTTTTTCATTATCCCATATCCGCAATTTCTTGTTGTAACTCCGTAATCCTCGCAACGTATCCCATCATAGCGTCAACCGTTGATAGAAACTGTAAATTAGAATACTTGTGAGTTGTTTTGTAATCGTTAAACTCTAACGTTACCGCCTCTATCGCTTCGGAGTCTACTACAAATACCTCTTCATATACGATTGTTTCGGTATGCTCAGTTACATATTCTGTTACTTCAACGAACTCAATGACAGTTACCTCAACTGGAACTTCCACAATCTCCGTAATATATTCGATAACGTCAATTTCCACAATAACGTCCTCATATATAATAGTCTCAATTGGCACGTCAATGTACTCCATTACAATTACTTCAACTGGTACTTCTACGATTACCTCAACGTACTCAATCACATCTACTTCAACGTATTCAATAACTATAACATCTTCATACATAATATCGCTAGGTAAATACTCAATTTCAGTTACTATTATTTCTTCGTAAATAATCTCGACTGGTAATTCAACATATTCGATTATCGTTTCAATTACATTAACATATACCGTTTCACCCGGAACATCTTTGTAAACCGTATTAGTCCTATATTTTATTTCCTCAATGTATTCGATTTCCTTGACAATCACATCTTGGTATATAATCTCAGGCTCTAACTCGTCTATCGCTTGTGCTAATGCCTCATCACTCTTTACCTTGTATGCCTCGACTTCCTCATCATATATCGCTTGATAATATTCAAACGCTTTTGCATCGCTTATAACGTTAATATCCGCTAGTTGCTCGTCAGTTAATTGCACTAGGCGTTCCTCAATTACAATTTTTTCAATTTCGACAATTTCGGTAATAGTTTCAATCTTAGTAACGGTTTCAACCTCACACCCAAATAGTATAAATGCTAGTGCTAGTAGTAATAGTTTTTTCAATTAGTTTCCTCCTAATTCGTTATGTATCTCTACTAAATTATATTTTTTTTCAATTAAGAAATTAACCATTTTAAGATAAGTCTCTATAGTGACTAAATGATTTGTTTTTAACATAACATGTTTTCTAACATTGTTCACAATTCTTTGGGGTGCTATAGACAACATATCTAATTTCACACCTTGTTTTAATAATAGTTCGTTACATTCGTCTACCACTTTAGTTATTGAATCTTTTAAAAAATAATCATTAATAACTCGGTTGTTATCGTAACTGTTTACAAAATTTATATCGTTCATTTTATACCTCTTCCTCTTTTATATCTTGTGTGTGTGTCATATATTGTTCGTGTGTGATTATTTTAATTACGTTATAAATGTGTAAATCTTCCGAAGTAAATCCACCCATATATATATAATCTTTAAACGTTGATACTTGACCGAATGATAATATAACTATGTCTTTATTTTCCAACAAATCAATTAAGTTATTACCTTGCTTTTTAACATAATAATATTCATCGTTACCGTTAATTATAAACATTACTTGCGTTTCATCACTAAATAATTTACCTTTTCCAACTCGACCACACTTAGTTCTAACCCATTTTAATTCTAATAACTCGTCAGTTGCAAATTTCATATTTCTACCTCTTTCTATTTCTTAATAATCCAACCTATAAACAACAGTAATACAAACAACGCATATAATATGTAAGCGATTAGTTCGTATATGTTCATCTATTTTTCTTAACTCTCAAATAAATATCAATCGCTATGACTGATGGTAAACTCCCAACAATAAAGAACACAATGCTAAAGAGTCTAACTCGCTTACCTTTCATTATATGATTAACTACATATACATTCGCTATAATTAACCCTAATATAAAGTGTATGCTTAAGTACCATTTAATGTAAATCATTCGGCATCACTCCTTTATCTCAATACCGTTTGCGTATAACCAAGCGGTTAAGTCTTTATCATTTAGTTCTAATACACTAAAACCATTGCTGTTACAAATAATGTCTTCAAGAAGTATCTTTGTTGTATATTCTTTTTTGTTTATCGTATAATACTCTCTACAAGTTCTATACAAATAACTAAGTTCTAACTCCAACCACTCCAAATTAAAGCCTTTTTCGTATATAAAATCAATACACGCTTGGTTTAATGCTTCATCATAATCACAACCATAACCAGTAGCAAATGTTCCTGGAAACTTTTCGTTAAGCGGTTTAAATGAAACGACATATATCCTATCGTTTGTATACCCATCCTCTTGTTTATAATATAGTTCAGTTACAATTCTAAATGTATCAAAAACTCCATTTTGTTCCAATATCTCTCTAATCATCTCTCCACTTCCCAATCTTGTTTTATCATTTCATATCTCTTCGTATCTTGCTCAATCCTAAACTCCGTTGTATCGCTATCTTTAATCTTATACATCTGCTTACCTTTATCTCTGATTAATTCAATCTCATCTACTGTGAAATATACTAGCAACTCATTAGCCATTCTAACTTTATTTAATTGGGCTTTAATCCAACGTATAAACTCGGCAATCTTTTTCCTAATCCAATGTATGATTACTGCAAATAAAGGTACAACAATCCACATAGGTAATATAGGAGACACCATTAGCCCAAGCCACATCAATGCGAAAGGTTTGAGGCTAGGTATGAATAGTGAAAGCCAACTCGGACTTGACCACATTACAGCGGAAATTATCGCGTCTATTCCGTATACTTTTAGAAACTTCCAAATGCTATTGGAGTACTTTCTAATTTGTTTCATTTTCTTTTTCCTTTAAATAATCGTACAACAATCTCATTTTATGTTTAGCGTGTTCCATTCCTAATACAAGATATACAGTACATATAACACTATAACCTACAACATATAATATTCCCTTACCAAATCCAAAATTCACAAACAAATAAATCGCTACTGATATTTCTAAAACATATGTTAATATTCTTAATTTTCTATATCTAGTCATCTACTCATTCCTTTCATCTATTTTTCCGTTTTAAGCACTACTACAACTTCATTCGGATTAGCACTCACATTTTCCTTTACTATCGGTGTGGGCGTAACCTCGACTGTCTTAGAGGCGATTAACTGTGCTTTCGCTATCTCACTCTTTGCTCTAATCTCAGCCATCTTTAAATCGTGTTTCATTTTACGTTCTTCAATCTTAAATTCACGCTCGAATTTACGTTCAGCATCTTCCAACGCTTTCAGTTCTATTTTCTCGGCTTTGATTTCAGCCTTACGATCAATTTCTTCTTGCTCCTCTTGTGTCGGTTCTCTAGTTTCTTCGTGTTTAACTTTAGCAAAAAACTTAGTTATAGATATTTTTAAAAATCTATTGTTTTCTACAATGATGTCGTATAGTTCATTAACGACTAAATTAAATGCACTATTATACATCGTGAAACTTGCCCACGCAACTAATCCCGATTGGTAGATAAACATAATTATTGCTACTAGGTTAATTCCGAATAGTAATAAGTACATACTGAACCAACCACCGAATACAATTAACACAGCACGTTGCAATATCGATTTCTTTAATAATGTTTTTTCAATATTAAGTTTACGCTTTCTCCTGCTCAACGATGATGATTGAACGCTAAACAAATCATTATAATCAATATGCTCATAATTAATTTTTAACGAGTCCAAATCAAAATTGTTTTCTTCTAAATATTCCTTTAGTTTAGGGTCGTTATTTTCTAAATATTCAAAACATTTAAAGATTAAACTTTTTTGATGTGCTAACTTTAAATTGCTAGGGTCGTTATTAATATCAATAATAATCTTAGCCTTTAATATTCTCAATTTTTCAAGTGCATTATCTCTATCGACTTCCTTTTGTAGACTTAATTCCCAATTGTTTTTACCAATAGTTTCCAGATGCTCATCGTTTTCCTTTTGTACTCCACGCAATTTTTCACTAATTAGCCCCTTTATTTTTCCTAAAGTGCTGTACGCAGTCGGTACAAATAAAACAACGAACACAAAACTTGCGATTGATAATATATAATTAATAATGTTTGCATCAGGTTTTTGTTGTAATGTGAAAAACTGTCCTACTCCTAATATTACAAGACCTAACACAGAGAACACTATTACTTTTTGGTTCTCTCTTGATGACCAATTAATATCTTTGGCTTTATCTAAAATAGTTTTGTTGTTTTCTTCCATTCTATACCTCCACGTGTTTCCAAGACTTGCCTTTTTTAATATCCCATATGTTTTGATATTTAACATCAAACATAATTGATAGTTCAGTCATAGTGAAAAACTTAAACAACCTTTTTATAAAATAAACATCATCATTTGATAGCTTTGTCTTATAATGTTTTTCTCCATTTACTGCCTTACTTAATTTGTTATCATAAGCGTGTTGCGTATTTTCACTTGCTGTACACCACTCTAAATTTTCAACTCTATTATCATTTTTAATTCCGTTGATGTGATTTATTTGTGGCTTGTTATCAATATTTTCTATAAAGTTTAAACATACAAGTTTATGTACAGACATTCTATGTCGTTTCTTATTTTTATAAATGACAACTCTAAGATAACCAGTATTTGTTATTGATGGATTCAACTTGAGCCCTTTTGTAAACCGTTTGCGACCGTTACAGTATGTTATCATTCTATCTATTGATTTAATTTCTCCAAGATTATTTATCATATAATCGCCAAACCCTTTTATAGAACGCCAATTAATATTCTTAAATGTTTTTATAACTCTGTTTTCATTCTCCATATATTAATCCTCTACTATCTTAATATCGTTTGCGTATAACCAAGCGATTAGTTTTAACGCTTTAGTGTCACTCATATAATTTTCAGACATAGCATATAAAATCTCATAGTTAGTCATTGTTGCACAACTAAAACTTATATAATCTCTCAACCACTCCAACTTAAAACCGTTTTCTCGCACATATTGTCTACACGCTTTTTCTTCTGCTTCATTGTCGTTAAAAGCAATTACTGTGTAAGCGTGATGGTTAACGTGAATATCATATATATTACTGTTGTACCCATAATTGCTTAATGAAATTGAATCAGTTAAATTAATTGATTCTCCATTTTTTTCTAATATCTTCTTAATCATATACCTCTCACCTTTCTCTCCTCCACACGCTGTATAACGTGTTGTTATAGTAACCCTAGATTTTATCGTGGCTCTAAGGGGTTATACTGTTTGAACGCTTTTCATATATTGTTCTTTAGTTAAAACATTGTATTCAAACAGTTTTTCGATAGGTATAAATCTATCTAATTGATTACAAACTATATGGTTATAATCCTCTGTTATCCCTCTATATATTTCAGGTTTTTTCATTTTTTTATGTACTAATATATCAAATTTTTCCAACACATCAATTAAATTGTCACCTTGCTTTTTAATTTTGTACTTTTCTTTGTAATCATCAAAGTATAAAATATTATCAACAATTATATATTCTTCATCAAATAATCTTTTACCTATTACAATTCCACATTCAGTTCTAATCCATTTCATTTCACACACTCCTTATAAAGTTTATCTATCTTCGCTTGGTTATCTTTATTTGGTGTGTGACTCCAACATTTGTATTCTAAGTTTCGTTCGTTATACCATTCTTTCATAAAATCATTAGTAGAACAAAATTTACCATCTTTATATTCACAGTTTTCACACGTTGGCATCAATTCGTTGTGTCCGCCAAAAACCTTATAGTAAGCAATCAATATTTTATCTTCGCTTGTATCGTTTGGTAATGGTGTTCCATCTATCCAAAGTTTTAAAGTTTGATAACCAACCTCAAGAACTTTCGCTAATTCATTCATAGATACTGACAATTCGTTTGAAATTAATTCTATAAGATAAAAGTATAAAAATTTCCTTTTACCATATAGTTCGTTATACTTATCATAACTAAAATTAATGTCGCTATTATATTTTTCGGTAACTACATAGTTTGTAATGTTTGAAATTGGATGTTTGTATTTTAAAATAAAATAATTTTCTCTAGGTAAAAGGTCTACTTTATGTTCTACCTTTTCTAATATTATAAACTCTAAATCGCAATCAATGTTATAAAATTTTTGTAATTCTTTGTTGTGATGTTTATTATTTTTCAACAAATTGGTGTGATGGTAAAACCGCTTCTCCACATTTGTGCTACTTCCTATATACCAAGAATCTCCAACTTTTAAAGCATATACACCTTGAATATTATTTTCCATCTTTCAACCTCTGTACTTCCTCGTGAGACACACGATATTGTCCTCCAACCTTAACGGCTTTGATTGTGCCGTTGTTAACCCAGTTAAGAACTGTTTGTCTTGTAACGCTAAACTCCTTTGCTACTTCTTTTAAACTTAACATAAAAATATCACGTTCCTTTCTTACTAATATTATATCAGTTTATATTCAATTTGTCATTAAAAGGTTAAAAAAACTTCCTCAACCTACCCCACCACCTCGCAACGGTTAGTTGTTCCATATCCTACCTCTTGATTGTGTCTAAAATTGCGTTGACATAATTAAACTTGGCTTGGATTTCGTCAAAGTGTTCAGTGTTAGGTTCTACTTGAACAATAATACTAAACAACGCCTCATCAAATTTGCCCCAATCAATACTATCAATCTTACCTAATCTCTCTAGTGCTTGTTTTACTGTTTTTATATCGTCATCTTCACAAACATTTTCAACCCAACCATAAGGTTTTGTTATTAATCTATCTAACGCCTCTAACGGTTTCATCTCTTTCATATTACCCTCCTATCTTTCTATCACTCAACAATTTTAATATATCTACTGTTGGTAGTTCTATTTGTTTACTCAAATACATTATTTACCTCCGTTGGTTTTAATTGCACGAACTTATCTTCTCTAAATTCACTCTCAACGAATGTCATTGTTTTAGTCTTGAATACTATATCTATTTCGCCAGTTTCTCCAGAACGATTTTTAGCCAAGATTAGTTTTAAAAATCTATCATCGTGCGATGTATCTTCTTCTTGATGTAAAAACATTACAGTGTTAGCGTCTTGCTCTATGCTCCCAGAGTCTCGTAAATCCGCTAGGACTGGCTTTCGGCTCTTTCCGTTGCCTTTATCTACCACGTTGCGGTTAAGTTGTGCTAAGGCGATTACTGGGATTTTCAAGTCCATTGCAATTTGTTTAAGTTTTCTCGATATATAACCAACTTGATTAACTCGACTTTCTCTAAACAATTTACTTCCAAGCAATCCAATATAGTCAACTACTAATATATCTATTTGCCCTTTCGTTTTAAGTTTATGAGTTAGGTTGATTAAGTTCTCGATGTTTAAACTCCCACGATCAAAAATTTTAATGTTGTAACTGTTCAACGCCTTTTCAGTTCTTAACACTTCTTGAATCTCGTGCGGATTAAGTTGCTTGTTAATTATCCTTGATACGTTTATACCACTAACCATTGCTACAAGACGATTTAATATTTCCTCTTTCGTCATTTCCAAAGATATAAATAACACCTTTTGCTTTTGCATAGCGAAGTGTTTAACCAAGTTTAATACATAAGCACTTTTACCAACGGCAGGTCTTGCTCCAATTACTATAAAGTTACCGTTTCTAATCATCAGTTTTCTATCAAGCAACTCATATAATGTCGGAACACATTTCTCTAAGTCTTTCCCATCAGCGATACTATGTAAATATTCTTTGATGTTTTTATTCAAGTCGGTTGTTTCGGTATTATCAACATAAGTTAAGTTGTCGATAGTATCTTCGATTAATTGAATCGCTGGAGCAGTCTCCATATTTTTTACTTTAATTGTTTCCAAAGTTCCAACGATAGACTCTAAGTTATTATGCTCTCTAATTATTTTAATATGACTATCTATGTTTTCAGATGTAGGCACATAGTTTGCTAACTCGATTAGATAATCAAATAAATCAATATTAGTAATTGGTTTAAGTTCTTTGTTGATAGTTATAAAATCATTCACAAGGTTGTTAGTTTTGTTTTTAATCATCGTTTGATATATTAACTGATTGTAACCATCTTTAAAATCTTTAACCTCTAAGAACAGCATACATTTATCTAACACTTTATTGTTTAGGAGTATCGCACCTAATACACATTTTTCAATTTCCAACATTATTCTTTTCCCTTTCTACTTGTTCATAATATAGTTGTGCGTTTGACTTTGGTTCTTGTTCAACAGTAGAAGTGTATTTACCTTCTAATATTTTAATGAAGTTGTTAGGATTCATAATCCAATCAAAATCACATTTCCAGTTTCTATCGTTAACACCTTTTAAGAAATCACTTTTTTTAACTATCTCTAAAGCTTCTAATACTTCTTCGTAAGAGTGTTCACTTATCCTAGCATTAAGATGTTTTAGTCTTTCACCAGTTATTTTTTTAATAACGGAAAGCCCCTCAATAAGGTTGTATATCTCTTTTATTTTCTTTATTACATTATTGTTAGTGTTCACTGGTTGTTCACTGGTTGTCGTTTTGTTGTTCACTTGCTGATACTTAGACCAATTTTTTATTGTTATTAAACGGTTTTTGTTACAAGTTTGTTGTTCGATTTGATGTTCGATTTCTAACTTTTTCAAAACACGTTGAACTTTACTTTCTACTATATTAAAATGCTGTGCTATCTTTTTCCTACCAGTTATTAATTGACCAGGCTTTAACGAAATAACTGTTTTGTTAAATTCTTTCTTTTGTTCTTTATGAGTCGCAGTTAATAATAAGTAAACCCAAATAGAGAAGTACTCCGTATCTTTACATACAATAGGGTTATCTAATATAATACGATTCAGTTGTATGTAATTACTGTTTTTCATTTAAGCACCTCTAATTTTTTTACACATTAATTCTGTTATTTCATCTAATGATTTATTTTCATTTAACATATTAGAAACTTCCCAAAAATAAGGCATTTCATCATTCATCACTTGCTCGTTATCTTTTAAACTTTTAATAGCAAACACAATTAGATGTATAAAATCTTCTAAAGTTTTATATCCTTTTTGCTTGATATAATTTCTAATGCTATTTGTTCTTTGCAACCTATAAAATTCATCTCTTATCGCCATTAGTTATCACTCTCCACATCTTCCCATTCACAATAAATATGTAACCCTAAACTATCAGTAGTAAAACTTCTTCTTTTCAACAATACTTTTTGACCATTTAAAATATATTCGTCACCAATTTCCAATGCCATTATCTCCTTGTTCTTTTCTTGTAAAATCTTTTGAAACCTCTCGGCGTAATTTTGGAATCCATTACTCATTAGTTATCACTCTCCCCTAATATAACACCACACCTTAAACAAACTATTAATTTTTCATAAACAACATTCCCATCATTCCAAGCGATAGGTTCTTCAACATCTGCTAAATTATGACCCTTGATTAAACAAATTATTTTTCTTATAGTTTTATTCATCTTTCTTCCTCCTTTAAAGGACACTGTGGCGATACTTCTTCGGTTGCGTCAAAGAAGTCCATATTAGGTTTCACTGTGTCTAAAAAATCTTTCAGTTTTTTACAGTAATACGAATAATCTCGAAAATATTCGCAATCTATACATTTTTTCATCTTTTTTTCTCCTTTATAATTAAAAAACACCTTAATATGTCAGCCCAACGTTGAACAACTATCCCACTTCACTGAGAAGAAGAAGGTAGTTCGCTGGACTCATATATCAAAGTGCGATTTATAAGTTTATTATCTCTCAGTTAATAAGGCGTTCAATACCTATGTCTTATTATACCACATTATCTATTACTATGCTAACATAATCACGTTCTCCATAAATTTTACTCACGATTAATTCACAAACTAAATTATCATCTTTATACGCTAACCCATTCAATGCGTCCATAACTCCTTTAGCAATATTATCTATATCAGGTTTCACAATGTGCCTAATTTCACCGCTAAGACACTTCACAGTCTTTTTGTTAGTGTAAGACTTCGGTACAGTGAAACACGCTACAACGGTTAATTTGATAGGGCTAACGATAATTTGATGATTAGGGTAAGAGCGTTTAAACTCCCACCCAATCGCTTGTTCAAAGTCTTTCGTTTTCTGCGGTGTATACGAGCCGTACCTTGTGACTCTAGCTCGAGCCTTGCCGACTGGTCTAATGTTTGCTGTGAAGTTAATCATTAGAAGGGTAAATCTGAACCACCGATTTCAATACCACTCTTTGGGTCAAACGGGTCTTCGTTCTTTTCTTCCTTAACACTGTCGAATGGATTAAATTTATTTTTTTCAGTTCCAACACTGTCACTACCAGTTGCTCCAGGTGCTGACGCTCCATCTTTAGGCTTAGAATCTAAGAACCTAACATTATCCGCTACAACTTCCGTGATATATCTTTTAGTACCATCTTGTGCCTCGTAGTTTCTAGTTTGAATACGCCCATCAACTCCAACAAGCGAACCTTTGCGAGTATATTTCCCAGTGCTTTCCGCAACTTTTCTCCAAGCGACACAATTAATAAAATCTACATCAACGCCATCAGCACCTTTGAAATTTCGGTTAACTGCTAGAGTGAATGTTACTACTGCGATATTGCTACTTGTAAATTTTAGTTCAGGGTCTTTTGTTAATCGACCTACTAATACTGTTCTATTTATCATTTGCAACCTCCCCATTTTGAATTTTTATACCTAATTTTCTATATTCAGAAATGTTTGTTTTTAATATATTAATTCTCTCTCTTGCACTTTGCATTTGTTTCTCTGCACTTAATATCTTAAAGTCTATTAATCTAATTTTGTTTTTCGTAATGTCAGCTTCATTAGTAAAAAGTATCTTGCTGTTTATTATTCTATCTAAATCACTTTTTTTGAATCTTGTTGTCCACCTTTGGCTGGTTGTTATAAATGTTTTCGGTTTTTCATCAACCTCATAAACCGTTAATTTAACAACATCACCATAAAACCCTGTATCAACTTTGTATAATTTCATTTGTTACCTCCCATATTTTTTGTATTTCCTCATCTCATTACTAAAGTGAGGATACTTCTCGTCTAAATACTCTTGTAATCTATCTCTTATTATAAAATCTTTATCGTGTAAATGTACGTTAGTATGACACTTATTGCAGAGTGCAATTCCATTTTCAATAATACCCATTCCATATG
>JQIA01001617.1_pt1 | contig 12072 bp, 5 predicted proteins | sample 811431 | NCBI WGS metagenome assembly JQIA01 (sample SAMN02998118, study PRJNA258478) | marine sediment metagenome | biome: marine; feature: seafloor; material: sediment; isolation source: oil-polluted sediment collected from 3 locations (0.5 km, 0.7 km and 0.9 km)... | place: USA: Gulf of Mexico ... | reverse complement strand
AATGCTTTTCAGGGAAAAATCCAGAAGACATGGTTCAAGTCTGTTATTAATGAAATGATTATGACTCAGTTAGATAAACTGAATCAGATTATTGAGATATATACCCAGGAACAAAAAAAACTATGATGGCTTCGAAATAACTGAAAAACTGAATTGACTGCATCCGTTTTGTCATGTGATGCACCGCATCCATCCTGACCCAATCAGTCTCTGGCGTTTGTAATGTGTAGAGCTCGTTTTTATCAAAACGAGCTCTACATGTTTAAAAATAAATATTTATCTTAAAATCAGCAGAGATCAAAACGGTCATGGTTCATGACCTTGTCCCAGGCCACCACAAAATCATTCAGAAACTTCTCTTTAGAATCAACACAGGTATAGACTTCAGATCAAATAGAATGAAAAAGAATTCTGAGCAGAGGTGAACATTAACACCGCCATCGAAGCCCAGAATTCTTATATACTACTAACTTTTCAAAAATGTTACTTATTCATATCAATCATACGCGCACTCACAGCACCAACCGGAACTACACGAACAGGACCACCACAGGCACCAACGCGAATTTTATTTGTTTCCGGATGCGGATCAGGCATACGACCCAGATGATACAAAGGATCTTTTGGAGCTTGTACCAGTTCCCCGCGAATTGTCACTTCCGGGTGCTGCCCCTTTGGAATACCTGTCCAGTCCGGCCCCAGATTCAACGCAATTGTAAATGTTGTGACCCAGTCTGCAGGAATATCTTTATCGGGCCAACCGTATTTGAAACTAATAGATTCTGTTTTTTCGATTGTCATTGTTAACGGTTTTCCATCTAGAAGCGATGCTGAAGAGGCCGTGACTTTTGATCCCAAAGGAATATTTTTAAAGATCAATGTCAGGTCAACCGTTGAAGCTTCCGCCCCCTGATTATAATCCGCATTGATAATCTGATCGGCATTTTTACCGCGAATCATCTGTACATTGCGTTGCGCCAGATTTGCATTATTTGCCATATAGGTTGCCAGTGAGCTGATTTTATTCATACCCGCAACAGGGTTGCCGTGGTCTTTAGTTTTGGCAACTGCTACCATACAATAGTGATCCGACGTATCATGCGGGACCCATGTAAAAGCATCTTTGCTTACCCCAATGTTACCCGCTTTGATGTTAAAAGCCGGGTTTTTATCTCCGGATGAAGTCATAAGCTGATTCTTTTCCCAAAGGTATGGGTACAATAAAACTTGCGGAGTTGAATAGAAAAGATTCCAGTTTCCTTTTAAATCCGTTTTATTATAGTTCTTCCCGCGCACATAAAGATAATTCGGCATACCAATTGTCAGTTTAGCATCGTAGCTGTTGCCATAATTTTCAGGCTTTTCCAGAAAAGACGGATCTTCATATGGCTGCGTTCCTGAAATGATAATATCCGGAGCAGATGCTGATACGGAACGTGGCACATAACCATCTTCACCCTGTTTTGAACGCACAACAATACCACCCCAAAGCGTTTTATCTGTTGCTGCAAGTTCAACAAAAAGCCCTTCTTCTGGTTTTTCAGACAAATTCAAAACAATTTTCTCAAGAATTTCTTTCTTTGTCGGCCCTCCCTCAGCTGATGTAATGGCTGAAAAAGTAAGAACAAGTTTTGAAGTTGGCAGAATATCTTCCGGTTTATCAAACCATAAAGAAACCCCAACCGTGCTTTCGAAAGGGTTCACATTTGTTGCAAATTCACCAATAATATGAGTGCCTGAAATTTTTTGTTTTTTGATGGTGAAAACTGATTCTGAACATATAGCCTGAACAAACGTTCCCTCAGGAATGTCGTAATAGTTCAGATCGAGATCAACTTCATCAAATTTCACATCCTGTCTATAGTTCAGATTAATAGCATAATCCGCCGGGTCATCTACTTTACTGTCATCTTTAATAGAGATAATCGTATAGTCTTTTCCATTGCCCATATACTGAGTTGAGATGTCAAAACCTGTCAGGCATGAAACTTCTGAAATAAATGGTGTAGCGCCAACTTTTCCTGTTGTTTGCACAGTTGTACCTGTAGAAACTCCATCCAGCGACATACTTGTTTTCGTTAGTACAGCCGCTTTATTAAATTTAGTCATTTTTGTGCTCCTTTTGTAAAAAAGTTAAGTTTCACTGGTTGACCTAAACTTCCGCTTCATATTTTGATCCCATACCTTTTCAATCATATGTTCAGTCACATGACCAGAAACACAGATCAATCAGCATTTCTATAAATGTGATACTTCACCTTCTCAGCTGACTACTATTTCACCGCGAAGCATCACTTGCAGCTCTTTTCCCGGAGGGATTCCCGTCCTGTCTGAACCCGGATTCAGGGTGATTGTAAAAGTCGTCTTCCAGTCTGCAGGAATTTCTTTATTCGGCCAGGTATACTTAAAGTTGATTGCCGTCGTCTTATCAATTTCCATAAACATCTGTTTTCCATGTAGAAGCGAGTCGCAGGAAGCCGTAACTTTTGATCCTAATGGAAGATATTCAAAAATCAGGGCCAAATCGACCATTTGAGCTTCCGTCCCCTGATAATAATCCACCTTTAAAATCTGCTCATTTGATTCAGTAGAAACAGTGACGTTGTTTTCCATAGTCATTTTAAACTCCTTTTGAAAAAGTGTTTTTACTGCTTAAAGTATTTTTCAGCTTCGTATTTATTTTTCATATATTGAAGAAGATCTTCTCTGAGTTCCGATAACTCTTTGAAATCTTTGGTTCCATATACCTGAGCTGCTTTATAGAAGGACGCCCACCACGGAATCAGACCATTTAGAATTCCTTCGCCTGCTGAACCTTTCCCAAGTACAGCATCCAGTGCCGTTCCAATCTCAGAAGGTGACGGATCAGCTTTATTGATTTTCTTCTCAATGATAGAAATCAGCCAGCTGTTGGAAGGTAAATTAGCAGGCAACGTTATGTTAGGCGCATTTGTATCGTCTTTGGTTGGCTGGAAAGGTGCCGGAACCCGGCTGACATAGGTAGTGCGGTATAGAATACGCCATGGACCATTTTCAGCTGAAACAGCTTCCCGCATGGCTATCGCAGCTGCAGATGTACTGTTATTCAGCCAGTTCTGATCAATAATGGTGGACTTAAGGGTTGTAAAATTTTCCTGTGACGGGGCAAGCAGGAAGGACATGTAACGATAGCCATCTACTTTACCCGGTACAGGATTGTCTGTATAACCCTCAAATATCAGTTTACCCGAGCTGTCTTTTTTAATAATTGGTGCTGATAAAAATTCTGTCGGATCCACGGTACATTTCAAGCTGAAACCATTGGCGGTCGCCTCGGTTTTTGAAGCTGTCATGGTAAACGATCCCCCCAGCATTGCATCTGTTTCTAAATAAAAACCTCCTGCCGGTGTTCCAAACTTAAGTTTAAATTCAGCTCCAATTGCAAATTTCAGAGAACTCATGCCCGTATAGCTCTCGCTATAACTATTCGCTACAGACAACTCTTCTTTACGAAGGCCGCCTCCTGCTGACCAGACATAATTATTATACAGACTTCTCTGGTTTAGGTTTTTTGAGAAATCATAAGCTGTATTCTCTTTCAACTTATCTTTGACGCTACCCATTGAACCGAGAACGGAATATCGCGATTGGCTGAAATTTTCGTAGAAAGCTTTAATCTGCTGTTCTTCTTTTTCAATCCTGCGCTTAAGCGCATAGGCTTCCACTGGTTTAAAATAACTGCCTCTTTCTTTATTGGCATTTGGGTAATCCGGGTCATTAACCAACCCGACTTTACCATCCAGTGTCCCGTTTTTGATATATTTCGGGTTGATAGGAAAATCGATGATATTAGTATCAACTGGAATATTTTTATTCGGGATAACCGAATACCCAACCGGAGTCTGGGTTCCCTTCAGGGCCATCATAAAAAGATCAGCCGTTGCCGATTTCACAACAGCCATTGCAAGATTATTCTGGATATACCGCCGGCCAACAGTCGGGTTGAGGATATTATCACTTTGTTCCCACTCTCCTGACGGAGTAAGAATGCTGGTTAAAGATGTTGTGTTGGAGTGACTTTGTAAAACATCCGAGCCACCGCCAATATCACCGGATAAAGAGGCTTTTGCCCCTATGTTCATTTCCTGCTTCACAAACTTGACATTGGCCTCAGCCCCCAGACCGGCTGAAGCACCTGCTTCCGCCTTTTGATAATAGCCACCTTTGATATTAAAGGCACCAGTAAAGGCTGACGTTTCATTAGATTTAAAACTCCATGTCCTGGTTTCACTTTCTGCGTAAGTAACTGAGCTTGAAGTCGAATACTTATTTGGAGGATTACCGGATACGCCATTCCAGTAGGCCAGTGTCTGGTTCTCACTCGGTATTGGCGGTCCCCCTTCAATATAGCCGACAATGGAGGGTTTCGTCTGCACCTGACCAACATAAACAGTATCAAGATCTCCCACCTTATAACCAGCTTTCAGGACAGTCTTACCGGTAGTTGTTTCATAAAAATATCCGCGTTTCATTACACTGAAAATATTACCGTAGGCATCTTTTTCAGAACTGGCATATTCAATTACAGATGGCTGGCTGTTGATATCAGCTACACGATGGCCTGAAACGCCTCCCAGAATATTTACAACAACTTCAGCTTCATTTTGGATTGGTGATGTAGAGCTCTGCCATTTTGGCAAACCGGATTGTGGCATCAAAATGCCATTATTGCCCCGTCCGGTCATATCATAAATGGTTTGACCGGAACCCGCATCGATCTTCCAGTAAGCCGCCAGATTATTTTCATATCCAGTCAGCGCTTTGTTCATACTTTCCCGAATCTGCTGTTCCGTCAGTTTTGTTGAAAACAGCCGGACATCATCAACACCGCCACTATAGGGCAATGTTAATTTGGAGCTTTTTAACATTCCGCCAATGGTAAACTGCATATCCTGATAACCGCCTGTTTCTGCAACACTGACTCTTGTTGCCCGGCTTAAATGACCATTAACATAGAGCCTGGAATAAGCAAGATCCTGCCAGATTGACCACATTTGATTATTTGTCAGTAAAAGGTCGTTATTTTGCAGAATATCTTTGGCATATTTCCCTGTCTGTTCTGCAAAATCCCAACCGGCAATAAGCCCATCTGTCGATGTCACAGGCAAATGATACGTATAGGTCTCTGATATTTCACTATCACTAAGTCTTCTGCCCCATATGCGAATGTTGGCAATCAATCCCTGAAGATTGAAAGTCTTATCGCCGCCGATTCCAACATAAAATGACGATTTCTCGTTTTTTATGCTCACTGTTTTGGAATAGTCCTCTTTATATTGAGATTCGACTTTCACACCATTGATGTACAGAGCAGCATCTATATAGTATTTTGTATCGACGAAATCCTTACTGCCTTTTTGATTGTCAACAGTTCCGGTTTTGAAATTCACTGCAATATAAGTTGTTTTACCGGTATCGACCGTTTTCGCTAAATCAAACGTAAAATTTGTTGGCGGATAACCATATTGAACTGGTGCCTGCGACATAGAAACGGACAGGCAAACCTGACCATGAGTGTTTATGTAAAGTGAGTAACTACCCGTTTTTTCAACAATTACCTGCTTTGCATTTCGCACATTGGTTTTAACCCAGGCTTCAATTGCAAATTCTTCACTTGGATTAAAGGGAGACCCATCAGAAATGCTGCCTGATGTCGCCCCGTTCAGATCTAAGGCATAGCCTTGTGTGGAAGCCATGGCTACATGCATCCAGTTTTTTATAATTTTTTCTGATTTCAAAATGTAATCATTGCGCCCTGAATAAGGCGTATGAAATGCCCCATCCTCATCCCAGGCCTTTGAAGGCCCATTGACCAGTTTCGCATCATAGTCACGACCTGTTGCAGCAGAATTATAAATTGTCGTGCCGGTACCTTCGGTTAAATTCCATCGGATTCCAAGCATATCGTCGTTATCTTCAAACCCATACAGAACCGTATTCTTAACTTCACCGACACTTAATGCCCGTTGCCAGAAGGCAACACCGTTTGCGCTCATTTCACATCCACCGGTGCTCTTACCTAACATAAGCAATCCGATATTTTGCGAAAAACCTGATTGCACAGATGCTGTTTTAGGTTCACCTGTATCTACATAGAGGCTGATATCTACTTTGTCTTTAGCGGTTTTGGTAACTGTTGCAGTCAAACATGTCCATTTGCCATAAGTCAGACCTGATCCCTGTACCGTTCCTGCACCATTCATAAAATCCAGAACAGGTCGCGAATACCGATCGAGTGCCAGGCGAAGATATTCTGTGCCTCCCATAATTTGAGAAACGGTCCAGACAATACCTTTTTTAGCCCCTTCATTTAACTTGACATAAATCTGTACTGTCAAATCAGGGGGGGAAAAATTAAATGATGATTGTACATATGTTGAATCATTAAAAAACAGCCCCGGCCCCTGCATTGAGCCAGCCATATACCGGACAGGTTCTGTGGGGTGGTCGATATTCCCTTCAACATTATAAGTCAGCATACGATTGTTTGCCGCACCACCTTGTTCATCCGGATTTACCCATAGTTCCAATGTCATATCGGATAAAATAGCGAGTTTATCTGAAGGGGAGAACGATTTATCAATATTGAAGTCGACATAATTTTTATTCTTTTGGGTATTCGTCTCAATGCAGAATTTAGGCGTCTGAGTCATCCACCCGCCATTGGCTCCCTGCATTAATAAAGGTGCCTTTGAATTATCAAAGGCAGATGTATCAAGGATTTTTCCCGCGCCACCATTTGTTGGTTGTGAGGCGATAACACAGCCAAATAAACGTGAACCGGTTATGTGTTTTGTCCCGCCTTTAAAATCCAGGGTTGCCCCCTGAAAAGTCCGGGCTTCAGTCAGAGTAATAACCCCGATATTACCCGTATCATTCTGGCCTCCTGTATAGATGAGCCTCAACAACCCGGCATAAGCCCAGGCCCCGGCAACTATCGCAGTTTGCGTATTGATTACATATGCCGTCAGGCCGTTGGTCATAGCAAAAATCTTAGCTGCAATGGTGGTTTTATAATTTTCAGGATATTTATAGCCGGAACTCAGCCCGTTAAGAATTTCTGCACAGCTGTTTTGCTCACGTGGTACATCAGTCAGTTTTACACCACAGATGGTAATGTTACAGAAATCATTTTCACTGCCGTTCTCAACTTTCATAGTAAAGTCAGGCAAAGTGTCTTTTACAAAAACTGAAATATTTCCGACCTGATCATCAGAACGTCCTGAAACCGTCATCAGGCCATACGCTTTGGTGTTTTGAGTCACAACATTGGAGTAGTCGTAAGTGTTTGATTTTCCATCAAACACACTTTTTGAAGCTTTCACACCAGCCGGAACTTCAGGCCAGGATTGAGTTATACTGCCATCTCCTTCCCAGTGTGGTGGTTTTGTCAAACTGATATCCACATTGACAAAATCGCCTGTTGAACCTGCTGCGACCCCGACTGTTGCAATACCCAGAGAAAGACTGGGAACAGAAGTAAACATAAAATATCCGCTTGTACTTTCTTCAGTGTTGGGCATTAATACAGAAGGAATATTTTGCTTATAATCAAAAAATGGTTTTTTACCGTCTAAAACCCCCTGATCATCCGGATTAGTGGATGCAACCCCATTCCATATCAAAGACAGCTGGTTGATATCACGAGGCAGTCCTGTCCATTTTTCAACACCAACATCATTACTGGCAGTAACTGTTATATCGCATAATTGTTTTGAAATACCGGAAGGCGTAACAGTAATTTTGCAGTCATTCATATAGGTGCCGACTCTGTGCGCAATGAAGTTCATCACTCCTGCACCGCCGTCACTTAACATAAGCTGCTCCGATTTACCTGTTGTTGTCCATTCAACATAAAACGTCGCCCTGGAAGACTCTTTTAAAAATTGTGCAACACTGAATTGTGTATCCATACCTTTGTAATATAGATGGAGCAATCCATCCGAGGCATCAAGCAGGCTGGCGGAAGAAGCCGGGTTAATAAATTCAGCCAGCCCTGCGTAATACGTCAGCCCTGTTCCATCAATATTGAATTCTCCGCTCATATCAATATTTACCGGAGAGGTTGAAGGTTCGAGTTTTGCGCCATAAACCTGAGCAGTTACATTTTTTGATGCACTGTTAGGTGTTGTAGGAGGTGTCTTGGAATAATCAACAGTGTTACAGGCCAGTGAGACAATTTCTTTTCCCCCCACTGAAATTTCAAGTGAATTTAAAGCCCCTGTAAGTCCTTTGGCCGGGTTACCAATTAAATCAACTGCTGTTCCGCATGGTTCAGTTGCGGTTGTACATGTGGAAAGACTAACTGCTGAACCGTTTACTTTAATTGCAAATGGGTTGTCACCAGCCCCTTTATAGTCAATCTGAACTATTGCCCAGACGCCAACTCCTAAAACAGGTTTAAGTGTTTGACATTTTACGATGTCACTGCCTGTACCAAAGCCGACTTCAATTTTGCTTCCCTTAACAATTTTGACAAACGGGGACTGTTTTTTTGGATCAACTGTTTCCTGTTCTCCAATCACCCACACATCATCAGCTAACTTCTTGGGTGAGATCATGAATTTCATGGAATAGGGACCTTTTATGGATAAAGGGCTTCCTTTTTGTTGCGTTAATTTTACAGAACTCATTCCATCAAAAGTCAGATCAAATTCAGCAGGCTTAATTGAACTTACAACGGTCGGACCCTCCAGTTTGGCCAGAGTTCCCTTAAGGCCTACGGCACTGTCAATAACGGCTGTTGAAGTTTTACCGGATGCACTGACAGGGACGGTAATAAGAACACGTGATGCACGTTGAACACCAATGCTGCGACCATCCGGCTGAACTACATTTTCATGTTTTGTATAGGTTGTGGCTCGAGGTGGACCATTTATTGTCAGGGTATCCGTTACTTTTGGGTATGCAATTGAAAAACAGCTGTCCGGATCTATCTTGTAATCAGCATTTATGGTTTTTTCCGTAATATCGAACAGTCCGACTTTTGTTGCCGGAAAATTGTATAAATTCAAACAGTTCTTTGTTTCATTCCAGATGAAAAACTGCCAGGAATATGTTTCTTTGCCTGAAACAGGCAGAAGCAAAACATCAAATGCCCCTCCCTGACACTTTGAAATCATGGAAAGTTCCAGGGAGGGTTCCAGAAAAGGCTGACCATCAGGATCAATATATTCCTGTGTGTCCGAAGCATCCGCAGGAACATCTTCTTTATGGCTTCGGGCATAGCGCACTTCCCAGGCGGGGACAAGCGTATAGGTTTTTTTCTTTTGATCCTTGCCTTCAGTTTTGGACCGTAAACAAAAACGGTTAATATAAAGGCTGCCCTTCGTCGATTGCTGAATGACTGATATGTATTTTTGATCTGTTATCACCCTGAAAGGATCATCGCCGGGTTGCATGGTATTTGTTTCGATATCGAACGTAATAATGCTCATACCAACCTGTCGAACATGCTTTGTGAATTCTACAGGCATAAAACCCGACCATTTCAGGTTGTCGTCATTGATATCAACGTCTTCACCCAAAACGTTATAATATATATCACCTGACACCTGTTCACGGGCAAATACTACAACAACTCCCTGAAAGTTCGTTGATTCGATCTGATGATAACTTAGCATAAAAGCCTCCATTGCTTAAATAATTGGGTGTATATTGTTTCAAGGTATTGAAATTATATCAAAGATATTTACATCGCCCCTGGTGTGGCTGGACTGTTTTTGGCGGTAGCCCCACCAAAAGAATCAACCTTTTAACACAAAGGAGAAGCGTAAAATGAATATGGTAAATAAATGCGTTGGCAGAGATAAATCCAATAAACATGCCAGAATGAAAAAAGGTGATATTTTTTGTTAATCATCAATAGTAATGCAGGTTGTGATAAAATGAAAAGAATCAGAAACGTCGCCACCCATATTCGGGTGGACGGAATCGTCCACCCGAGATATAAATCTGGCTGTTTTGTACCAACTGAAGATTGCAGATAGTTTAAGGGGATTACGGACTAACTTTATCGTAGCACAGCCGGCTTTGTGTCAGGCCTGTTCTCACCAGCAATACAAGGTAACTCAGGGCTACCATATTGGGATCAGTAACAGGTATGAATTTATTATACTTTTTAAATAGCATGCTTGTTACATTTTCGGCAATGCCAATGAACCCGGTGCACCCAAGAATAAATGACTGGGCACCATCCTCATCAATGGCGGTTATGCATTCTTTGAAAACGAGTTCAGTTACTTTTTTTGCATTATCAAGCTCAGACACAGGGCAGTTAATTGGCCTGATGGATGCAAAATTTCCTTCAAGAGCAAATGTTTTAATGTGCTCCAGTTGCATAGCCACTGTGCTTCCCAGAATTGTAATAATCGAGAATTTTTCAGAGAGCATCATAGCTGAATAAGCGCTGGCCCTGAAACCTCCAATGATTGGTATGTCAATGAGCTCCCGAGCCGGTTCCACACCACACATATCAAAATCACTGACCATAATTCCGTCAAATCCTTCTTTTTCAGTTTGCAGAGCGAGATTCACCACAGGTAATGCGTTTTGAGTGAGGTTATACCGGTTTTGTATACAATCATTTCCTTCAGAAATATTTTTAATATCTACTTCAAAATCAGGTGGAATAATCGGTTTTACAGCATCAAGCATCCTTTGATTAAACTTATCCGTATTTGCCGGAACGATGATTCGAACCTTATACTTTTTCCCCATTTCAAATTCTCCTTTTTATTCGTCTTATTTCTTCCAGATATCTTCGATTTTCACATAAGGCCCTGCATATCCGATATCCAGAAGAGCTTTTTTAAAACTTTTCATGATATTATTTTGCGCCATCCGTTTTATGAATATGGGAGAATTTAATTTCTGTTCTTCATTTTTTCTAAGTATATCATTTGATGCGATTCCTATTGCCGTGACTTGCTTGTTTTTTAGATGATCCACAAGTTTTCCGTTGCTCCCGATAATATCACCGTTGGAGTATACTTTTTGTTCGTCATCTACATAATACGCTATGGAATCCGGAGCCATAGCAATTGGAGCGGGTTTAGACGAATCCCAGGCGAGAAGCGTCTCATTCCGGAATATCCCCGTGTAAAATTGGCCGGTATCATTTTTTATGGTGATTTTTCCATAATCAAACCCTCCTTTTGTAATGTTGCCACAACCCTCATCGACAAACTGTCCCTGGAACATTTTGTATGCTTTAAGGTGTTGTTTATCTTTAAGGTAAGTTATGATCTTGTCATTATCACAGGTACTAACCATTTCTCCTGTGGATTTTGCCCTGTCCATAGTATTTTCAATTTCAATCGCCTTTTCCATTTCTGCAGGTCCCATAATCCACATTGCAAGCCCAGCAATTTCATTAAACTGTTGTAATCCAAGCATCGGTCTTGTGAGGTTTTCGATTGTTTCGGCAGCACTTTCCTGATGTTCGGCAGAGCTTTCATCTCCGATATTCAGTTGTACATAGAAGTCTTTGCTGTTTGATAAAACAGTGGGGTTAACGGGCACACATTCAGCGGAAAATGTCAGCATGGTCAGTTCAGGTACTGCGCGTCCCGCACCGTCACAGTCAATAACCTTCAAGCCCATTTTATTTGCAACAAGACAGGGAACACACAATCCTAAAGGACCGGTTTCGACCGGAACCAGATATTCAAGCTTTTTATTTTGTCCCTCAAGGTACTTCTGAATTTCTTTGACGGCACTTACTACGGCATTGGGGTATGACACGTTACTTAATGCCTCCGGTGCCCCCATGTAAGCGACAACTACTGCATAGCTTCCACTTTGAACTGCATTCTTCATTTTAATCACTTCACACACCGGTGTTTCGCCATGGGGGAGGTAATAATCACCTTTTTTAAAAAGGTCCACAAGCCCTTTTGCTGACTGATATGTACCCCCTCCGCCACTTGCAAGTAAGCAGGCACCTTTTAATACATTTAAAAGATCATGTTGCGTATAAATTTCAGATTTTTGTTCCATAGCGACCTCCTTTTATATGTTTTTATGATTCCT
>JQIA01001616.1_pt1 | contig 12077 bp, 14 predicted proteins | sample 811431 | NCBI WGS metagenome assembly JQIA01 (sample SAMN02998118, study PRJNA258478) | marine sediment metagenome | biome: marine; feature: seafloor; material: sediment; isolation source: oil-polluted sediment collected from 3 locations (0.5 km, 0.7 km and 0.9 km)... | place: USA: Gulf of Mexico ... | reverse complement strand
TCTACATGCCCCCATGCAAAGTGAACAACTTTTCCATCGGTATACTTAAAGATTTCAAAATAACCCTGTCCGCCGACACCAAGTCCAACAATAATTTCATCGATACCATCGCCATCAATGTCTCCGCATGTCGGCCATGTTTCTCCGTTACTAAGGTTATATTCCGGCCATTGAACACGACCCCATGCAAGATGAGAATAGTCTTTACCAACAACCTCAAAATAACCGCCTGGAATATAATCTTCAGCATACACCTGGGCAAGTCCAATTAATATCTCATTTTCACCATTATTAGAAATGTCTCCTGTTGCAACGTGAGCAACACCACTAATATCATTATAATCAGGCCAGCCTGTCATCAGCCATTCCAAATGCTCAAATTTTTTCGTAAATACTTCAATTGAAGGGTAATTATCACCATCTGTTATTACACTTTTCAGTGTTTGCTGAGTTAAGTTATCATCAATAGTCGAATCTGGTTCTACTGGTGGTATTGGCAGAGGGTCTGGAGTAGAAGGATCCGGTGGTATCGGCACAGATGGAAGAGGGTCTGGTGGTATCGGCACAGATGGTACAAGAATGTCACCTAAATTAATCCAATCAGAAAAGTCGCTTGAATTTCCACAGTTATTGAAAGCCTTAACTGCAAAATAATAATTTCCCGTATCTGGAATAGTTAATGTATAACTCGTCTGCGCTCCAATATCTCCACTATTTTCAGTTGGATTTTCTGCTGTTGGTCCCCAATAAACAATGTAGTAATCGGCAGCCTCACCAACATCCCAGTCTAAGGTAATACTTTTTGCTAATACCGAAAGACAGAGAGCACCTGACAAAACAAAGCTCACCAACAGATAGTAGACTATCAAACTTTTTCGTTGTTTTTGATTAGATATCAACAACATGTTCCATACTCTTTATAAAAAATTAGTCTTCATATTAAAATTATCTATCTACGAAATATCTGTTTCGTTTTGAATTTTCTTTGAAATTTTATTCAAATCAGGCACAGCACCAAGTATCGGTAGACCTGTATATCTAGCCACCTGTCTCTCAGATTTTAATGAGGGGTCACTCCATTCCAAAAAGCAAAGCAAAGAAAAAACAATGAAAATTGATATTGAAATACTAAAGATCAGGGGAGTGAGTCTGTCAGATCGCCAGATTGAGCGTAGTTTTTCTATATGAAGATCGCCATCAATATAAGTTTTCAATTCATCACCTTCTTGATTGCGACTCCTATATAAACCCTCCTGTGCCTTAACAACTATGCGGTCCGAATAATATGAAACAAGAATTCGTCCAAGCTCCAAATCTTTACCATCATATCTTATTTGTACCTTATCTATTTCATCACTTATTACAAAACTACAATTATCTATGGCATCATTTATTGTTTTAGAACTGAACTCTTCATAGTATTTTGAAACAATTAAACGGGTACTGTTACCAATATCAAACTGATTTTTAAAAAAATCATCGGAGTCTTTTTTTACCTCTCCAAAGGGTTTAAAGCCGAGAGGATTGACAGCAGACGCAACGGGAGATTCATCTTTGATCACAATATCTTGTGTTACAATGAAGCGATCGGGAATAATAGCAGAAATAACTATATAAAGATAAGGAACTATCAAGATCGAAAGAAGTAGCTTCTGCCTTTTAACAGCACCGTAATAAAATCGTTTCAAATTAAAAAACATAGAAGTCTATTCCTTTTATTTTTTAAATAAAATATTATTTTCTTGCATTAAAACATCTATCTACTTATTCAAATCGGATTTTGCCATTGATTTGCAACAACCCCGACAATATTTGCACCAGCTGTTTCTATTGCAACACTTGCTTTTTTAAGTTCCTGTCTTGGTGTAATATTTGTTAAAACAACCATGACAATTCCATCGACAACTTTTGCTATTGATAAAGGATCAAGCATTTTCTGATTCGCAGGAAAAATAGAAGCTGTATCAATAACAACAACATCATAAACATCACGCATTTTTTGAATCAATTCAGGTGCAAAGTCTGATTTTTCATAACCATGTTCCTGAACTGCAGGTAAAATATCAAGATTTTCAATACCTGTTGGTTGAACATGTTTAGCAATTGAATCCCCATAAAAGAAATCATCTGATTTTTTTTCTAGATCAATTCCAAAATATGTTTGAAGTGATGGCAGATGCCAGTTGTAATCTGCTATCAAGACACGTTTGTTTTTCTCTGCGGCTGCCATGGCAAGCCCTATGCTTACAGTTGTTTTTCCTTCACCATATAACCCGCTGGTTACTGCAAAACATGAAGATTTACCGAGTGATGATTCTATAACAGCATATATTCTTTTCATCTCAGCAATTTTTCCAAGCATTTCAAGTTTATTAGTCAGTGATGCAACCATAGACGTCATTACCCCCGATAACGGTAAAAAGTATATTCAGACAATGAGCTAAAAACCAGTCATTAACTAAGCTTTCGATTATTATAATAATATAGCCTAAAACATGTGCCAAATCAATAATTTTGTCCATTTTTCACTCATAAGTATTTCATAAAAAATCAGATGTCAACAAATGTCATTTAACATTGCAATAGAAAGCCAAAGGTAAAGTATTATAGAAAAAACAAATATCTAAGTATCAGCTATTTTATTTTGCTTATACTTAGTTATTGAGTAAAAAAAAGAATTATAGTATCGAGTAAAGCACTGTGATTTATATTAATGATGGTGAAAACATTAAGGAATTTATTCATGAAAAAAATAACCTTGCTTCTTTCCATACTAATTATCTTTGTTGCTCATGCTGGCTGGTATGCTATCAGCCAGCATGCAATCAATAAAAAATTACCTGATGAACAATCACTCACTGATTTTCACTATAAACTAAAAAAAAATACCGATACCGATCCTGGTTCATTAATAATTGAAGAAGAATTCTTAAAAACAGACAAAGTAACTCTTCATATGGATATTTTATCACATGGAATGGGTTCTCCCACAATTGTTTTTATACCGGGCACTTCTGTATACGCGCAGATATATGCTGAATTTTTATTTTCAGTATACAAATCCGGGTTTAACATTATTGGTTTTGACCCCAGGGGACATGGACGAAGCAGTGGGCTAAGAGGTGACTATACTATAAATGAAATTGTTGATGATACTTTTGCAGTAGTGGAATATGCGGAAAACAGATTCGGTGGTAAAATTGCTGTGATCGGAAGCTCTCAAGGTGGTATTGCAGCATTCTACGCAGCAGCACGTGGAGAGTCAATCTCCGCTGTTGTTTGCCATAACATTGCAGATCTTAATGGAATAGACAACCTTGTCCTTTCACAATTCAAGGCACCTCAGTTCTTATCATCGTTTTTACAAAAAGCGATGATAATATATGAAAATTTTGCAATTCCAGTTTCTCTATATCTCGATTTAGAAAAAGAAAAATTTAAGAATGGTACTTCAGTATCAGCATTTATTAACTCTGATCCTTTATGCGTAAACTGGATTACAGTTAGAGCAATAAACTCCCTTTTAAAAACAGATCTTGCAAGGCCCATAGAAGATATTTCAATCCCCCTAATGCTTATACACTCAGACAAAGACAGTATTTTTCCACAAAAGTATGTAGAGAATATATTTAACAGGTTAAATTGTGAGAAAGAATATTTATTACTGAAAGATACAAATCACCTTGTGATGACTAATAACGTGTCAGAGGTTGAGCCTGAAATCTCAAGGTGGCTGAAGAAAACATTGGGGTACTAATCGATAAAACAAAACAAGCCATATTATACTTAAGTAAAAAGTATAATATGGCTCACATGTACTTAAATCTGAAAAGTGCTAATCAACTACCGGTCTTGGCAACACCTTAGCTCGTTCAGCAATTTCAGGTACTTTATGTTCCCATTCGATTGCCATCATATGAACACCTGCAACACCTTTCATCTCTTTAAATTCTTCTATCTGCTCACAGGCAATTTTAATGCCTTCGTCTGCTACTTTCTTTTTCTCAACACCTTGAAGTCGCTTAATAATATCATCCGGAACCTCAATACCAGGAACCTTACTCTTCATATATTTAGCCATACCAATACTCTTCATAGGAGTAATACCCGGAAGGATATATACCTTATCAGTAAGCCCCATATCATTTGCCATTTTTATCCATTCACGCATCTTATCCATATTATATACGCATTGTGTTTGGATAAAATCGCATCCGGCTTCTACCTTTTTCGCAAGTCTGTGAATTCGCCATTCAAAAGGGTCTGCAAATGGGTTCGCAGCAGCACCGATAAAAAACTTCGGGGGCATTGTAATTTCTTCACCAGAAAGAAACTGGCCTTCGTCCCTCATTTTTTTTACCATTGCAATAAGCTGCATTGAATCGATATCGAAAACACCTTTAGCAAAGGGATGATCTCCAAATTGCTGATGATCTCCTGACAGACAGAGAATATTTCGCAAACCGTGCGCATAAGCGCCCAAAATATCAGCCTGCATAGCCAGCCTGTTACGATCTCTACAGACCATCTGATAGTTAGGTTCCAAACCGAGATCTTTAACAATCATCGCAGCGGCCCAACTCGACATCCTTACCATGGCGGTCTGGTTATCTGTTATATTAACCATATCGACGTTGCCGATAAGATGTACTGCTTTTTCCTTAACGTGTTCTACATCACAGCCTCTTGGGGGTCCAAGTTCACCAGTAAATGCAAAATGCCCTGCCGTTAAAATTTTCTCTAAATTACTTCCAGCTTTCATATCCATATCGATACTTTCCTTCACCTTATATAATTTGAGTATCTATAATATATAAAAAGTATGTAAAATAAATCTACCTACCTATTCATTATCATATCTGGGATAAACACCCTGTTCCCTGCAAATACTCCTCGCAAGGGAAATCATCTCAGGGATATCAATCCCTAAAGGACAATAGCACCTTGTGCATAAAGCACATCTTTCCCAGATATTATCTCTAATCTCACCCAATGTTACCTTATCGACCTTACCTTTTTTCTTATACAAAAGACCAATTGAATTTATCGCTTTGTATGACGGCGTATATTTAGGGTCTTTTTCTCTGGCTACATACAAAAAACAACTTTCAGCGCACAATGTACAATGAGCACAAGCTTTTAAAGACAGCTTCATCTTTTTTTTATGTACATCAAGTCGTTTTTTTATTAGATCGGTATCAACGCCTGCTGTATTTTTTTTAAACATATGATTCTCCGATTAATAACTTCCCATATATATTGATTTTATCTAAGTACAATTCGTAAAGCCCTAAAACTTCTACCAACTTCTATTTCCCGCTCCAATACTGTACTCACTTTCAATCGTGAAACGGAATATAAAAAAGAAAACCATATGAACAAACTTTGTAAATGGTACAGCCATCAGCATAAGCTCACCAGACAAAATATGAAGTGACATAATCAGTTTATAATGATCAATCATAATTTGATGGTATGCGAGAAAGCCGGTTACAAAAGGTGCAGCAGCAAGGAAAAGCATTATATAATCATAAAATGTTGTAATTACCCTTACTCTTGCTACAAAGATTCTTCTATATAGAAAAAAAGCAACGCATGCCAACAACACAATAGTCATATAGTCAGTCACTTTTTCAGAAAAAGAAAAACCACTAACACCTATATAAGTATCAAGTAAAACATTGTGTGCAAGTAGAAAAAGTGGAGCAACGACAAGACAGATATGAAACACAGTCGTCACAATGATCATAACCGGATTCACACCAACAATTGAAAGTTTAATCTTAGCAATTGCATGGAGTAGTGTTTCACGATTAAAACCGGAAGGTACAATTTTCTTTCGTGGTCTGGGGTTATAAGGAACCCTTTCTTTTTTTTCAGTTAGAGATAAAAAGCTGAATATCTGATAAATAATTCCCAGAAAAAAAGTTATAAAGGAAATCCACACCAGAGGACCACGAATAAAATCGTAAATATTTGATCCATTAAAAATTGTTGTAAGTTCCATAAAATTTTATCTTTTTTTTTATGTGTTAAATTGAATAACTATTCCAAAAAACAAGCCGAGACAAAAACATCATTTATAATAACGTTTTTCGTATGGTTCCTGAACAATAGTACGCTGCACCTGGTTCTGCCACATCATAGGCGGTTGCATTTTCATAATATCATCAAGGCGGTTCTGTAATTTCAGTCGCTCAAATATATCAAGCCATGCACATGGTATTTCCTGACTTATTTCACATTTCCCCTTGTTTGTTCCACCACACGGGCCATTAAAAACACCTTTTGCACATCTGGTTACAGGACATATGCCACCTGTATAAGCGAGGACACATTCTCCACACGCTCTACATTTTTCTTCGTACATACCAATATCTCTATCTATCCCTATCGAAACAGTATTTACCCCGGGGAAAACCGGTATCTCAGAAAATGTTTCGGCAAGTAACTGGGCTCCGGCACCGCAAGCCATTGTAATAATACAATCGTAATCTTTAACCTTTGTTTCTAACTCTACTAAGAACTGAGGGTTACATTGCCTTTCAACTGTATAACTTCCCATTTCTTTTTGAGTTTTGTCTAATTTGTAAGCAACTTTTAGCTCAGCATTCAAAGCGTTTACTTCACGCTGCCCGCCCGCCAGACAAACTGACACGCACCCACCACAACCGATAGTTAAGACTTTCTTGTAATCAGCTACAGCGTTTTTGATTTCCTCTATAGGCTTTCTCTTTGCTTTAACCACTTTCGCCTCCTGTTTTAATCTTCATCAGATGCAGTATTTGTATTGACATGACATTCGCCGCACATAAGAGGGCCACCATCCTGCTCATGACATCCAATACACTGCAGATGAAATGCATCCCTACTAACCGTTTTAGCTTTATAATTGTGGCATGACGCGCACTTCACTTCATTTAAATCTTCTTTCTGGATCATATTAAGAACTAGTTCCCCATCCGGAAAATTTTCTTCAAGCTCGCTCTCTTCAAGAACATTATTTGTAAAATCATCATTCTCATACTTATGATGGCAATCCATACAATCAGAAGCATACTCAATATGTGATTCATGGTTAAAATCAACAAAAGCACGTTGCTTAACTTGCGGTGATGCGTTTCCTGATTTTACAAGTAGAACCGCGACAGCGGCAGCTATTAACAAAAGAACAGACAAAGAGACATAAAACGTTTTCTTACTGTTAGCACTCGTCATTTCCAGACTCACTCCTTAACCAGCAAAAGTTATCTTCAAGACAAAAAAAGAGAGTAATTAGCATCGCCGATGATAATCACAAAACACCCCTTACTTAACTAACCAATGTTCATCCGAGTTTTAAATTTTCTTATTATTACAACGTTATTTGAAGTAAGTTCATATTTTATTACCACTGAGATGTCAAGCAACTAAAGTATAAACGTCACTTTTTTTATTATATTACTACTTAAAGTAGAAAACAGTCTACTTTCCATTGACACGCACCCTGCTCTATTTTATAATAATAATTAGTGTAAAAAATTTAAGAGATAAACAATTGATATCAGGAGACTTTCATGTTTAAAGTTAATTCAGATCCTTCAAAAAACAGACTTTACATTACATTAGAAGAGTTAGATGAGACAGTAGTTAAGCCATTATTGAAGGACTTATCCGAAAATGTAGGAAATCTTACTCCAGGTTTTACATGCCTTGTAGACATTCAAAAAATGAGCTACGAAGAACATTCCAAGGGTGCTGATTATGTAGAAATTATTCAGGGAGCTTTAACAGATGCTGGAATGAAAAAAGTAGTTCGTATCGTAGATAAGAACAACCTTGGGCCTCAAGATTTAATGAATGAGAACAGCGCATTGTCAGGTTATTATGGCGATCCGGCATATTCAATAGAAGAAGCCGAAAAGATTCTTGATCAGTCGACATAAAAATTCAACCATCTCATTTTTTAATACCGTAAATGATTTCATTTAATATATTACGTCGGTTAATGACTTAGTGTATATTAGTTTTCATTGCCCGTTGACTAATTGGATGCTCTAATTCTTTGTTCATATGCCAAATCAAAAATTTAAAAAAATATAAATCAAAAGGGGGGTTTCAACATGATGAAAAAACTTGTTATTTTAACCGCAATTAGCATTTCCTTATTATTTACAGGCTGTCAGACAGTTTCCACACAAAGAGTTGATTCAGGTGAAGTCACAGACGTAGGTAGTAAATGGAATGACACAGACTCAAAACTTGTTGCCGATGAAATGATCCAGGATGTTTTAAGTCGACCATGGTTAAGAAAATTTCAAAGAAAAAATAATGACAATAATCCTAACGTGATTATTGGTAAAGTTAGAAACAAGAGTCATGAGCATATCAATGTCAAAACTTTTGTTCGAAACCTGGAAAAAGCACTTCTTAATTCTGGTGAAGTCGAATTTGTTGCAGATAAAAAAGAGAGAGAACAAATAAGAGAAGAGCGTTTTGACCAGGCTTCAAATGCTTCTGAAGACACAGCAAAATTTGATGGTGAAGAAATTGGAGCTGATTTTATGTTAATAGGAGAACTTAACAGCATCGTAAATAAAGATGGCGGAAAATCTGTTAAATTTTACCAAGTAAACCTTACTCTGATAGATCTTGAAAGAAATAAAAAAGTTTGGATCGGTGAGAAAAAGATCAAAAAGCTTCTTAAGCAAAGTCGTTTTGGTTTCTAAATATCTTCAATAAAAAGTTCAGACTGATTGTTCTCCTGAATGATCAGTCTGTTAACTACAATTCCTTCAACCCAAAATCTATAGCTTCGAGGTTAAAATGAAAAATACTTTTATTGTTATTTTTTTAACACTTTTTGTTTGCAGTTGTGCCCCGAAATTTAAATACGAAGTTTTACAATCCACCATGAAATCAGGAAATTGTCCAGGAGCTGTTGAGTTTGTTAAAAACAACCAGAAACAATATGGCAGTAAAGCTCGTTTACTATTTTTGATGGACTCTGGAATGATAAACCTTCAATGCGGAAATTACGATCTTGCCGGAAAATATTTTGCTGACGCAGAAGAACTTGCTCAACTATTGTGGACAGATAGTATTTCAAAAAATGCCGCATCAATGGTTACAAATGACCTGATCATTGACTATGCTGGAGAAGATTTTGAAAAAGCTATGATTAATCTTTTTTCTGCTTTCTCTTATATAAAAAAGGATGAATATGACGAGGCCATGACAGACTGCCGAAGACTTGATACCCTGCTTACCCAATACAATGACAAATACAAGAAAAAAAATGTATATAAAGAAGATGCTCTAGGCAGATATTTAAGTGGTGTTTTAAGTGAGGCTGACGATGAATATAGTGAAGCATATATTTATTATTATGAAGCTTTTAAAGCATTTAAAAATTATAATTCAGCATATGGAACCACGACGCCAGCTTTTCTATTTGAAGATATATTAAGAGTAGCCGGTCCTGCTGACAGACTCGAGGAAGCAAGGTCACTATTTAGCGGTGCACGTAAAACTAAATATTTAAATGCTAAAAAGTCCAGAAAACTTGGAAAAATAGTTTTAATCCACTTAAACGGCAAAGGTCCCGTAAAGATTGAAAACAAGTACACCGTACCTACTCTTTCTGGTCCAATAAGCATTGCATTCCCAAAATATGTAACATCTCCTCCCGTGTGCCATGAGAGTAAACTAATTGTAACGTCAGATAAAAAATCGTATTCAGCTAAATCGGCCCTCTTTAATGATATCAATAAAATTGCATTAAAAAGCCTGGATGACAGAAAAGGGAGGACCATGGCAAAGGCGATCGCGAGAGCTGTTGCAAAACAGGCAGTTGTTCATGCAGCCTCGAAACAAGTCGAGAAACAATATGGTTCTGGATGGGGACTTGCAGCTAAAATCGCAGGCAGAATAGCGGCCAGTGCAACAGAAACGGCTGATACCAGAGCTTGGCGTACATTACCTGGTGAAATTAATATAGCTCGTACTTTCGTTCAGCCAGGAAATTATCAGGTATCTGTAGAAAATTGCCATGGGGCACAAAAGTCATTGGATACTGTCAATGTGAAAGCCGGTGAAACCAAATTTGTTTTTGATTACTCAATTTATTAACAAATTCAGTTTTATGACAAACAATTATTTTCGGAGTCTAAAATGAAATATCGTTTATTTATTCTTCTCATTCTGATCTTTTTTTTGGCTGGTTGTGTCACTGCACCGGCTAAAAAGTCAAGAAGTCACAAACAGCAGCAGAATAGTGCTAGTACAGCTTTTGATGAGTTAGACGGGAGACAAACTGCACCACAAAAACAGGCACAGCCACCAGTCTATTCTAAAAAGACTCAACAGGCAGTGGCGCCAACTCCAACTACATCTTATAACGAACCTGAAGCAACAATTGATCTGGCATCATCACGTTATCTCACTGCAAAAGGCTATGGTGCCTCAAAGCCTGAAGCTATTCGCCAGGCAAAAGCTGAACTGTCCAATATTTTTGAAGCTAAAATTTCAAGTGAAGTTAAATCAAAAGTGAGACAGGTTTCTGATTCAATCAAAGGGCCTTCTTTTAAAAAGTCAATTCAGTCAAAAATCCGTGTTGAATCAAGTATTGAGCTTGAAGGTGTAATAACAGGCCCTGTGAAAAGAGAGCAAGGTGAATACGTTGCTGTTGTAGCTCTTGATAAATACAAAGCAAAAGAAGATTGGGGCAATGACATTAATAAACTCAACGCTAAAATTGATGTTTTATTAAAAAAATCGAGTTCTGCAAAAAGTAAAATTTTAAAACTTATACCTCTTAAAAAAATTTTAGGCCTATGGGTGGAAAAAGAGGTCTTAATTAGTCGATTAAGAGTACTAGGATTTTCATCAGAGTTCCCACAGAAGGATTTAAAGCCGATCCTAATTAATATTTCCAATTTAAAATCAAGCATGCTTATTGATCTTGACGTATCTGGGGCTCACGCCCAAACTGTCAGGGATAGTATCGCGGAAACATTAACTGACAGAGGTTTTAAAATTGGAGATTATGAATCTGATGCCGATATTTTGGTTACAGCCTCTGTAACGATTAAAAAAGTAAAAAATAACAATCCCAGATTTAAATTTTCCCGTGCAAGAGTTTCTCTGACTATCTTAGATTCAAGTACAAATAATCAAGTTGGACAAATTACTGCAGATGCCAGAGGTGCTGGACTTAACTACGATGAGGCTGCCCGTAAAGCAGTAGGGAAAGTTACAAAAAAGGTTTGGAAAAAACTTGTAGAATACCTAAATTAATATCTTTTCTTTCCCGTGCATTTGTTGCTTTGTACGGGAAAGAAAATCATCTCACACCTTCTAAAAAACCCTTCTGAAAGCCTCTTGTAGGAATTGTAACAATGAAAACCATACAACAAAATTTAGCCAAATATCTATCAGTTGAAAAACTTTTGAATAGTTTATTCGAACATTTTAACTACTGCTTTACACAATGTATCGAAATTGAAATTATCAAAAATGATGGTCAACCTGTTTCCGCCTGTTGTAAAGATAAATATTACAAAAAATACGATTTAGAACACCCCGTATTCGAATTATTAAAAGGTGAACGAGAAAGATTATACGGTACCCCTGATGAGCATCACTTCGATAATCCGGTCTCTCCTTGTGAGTATCACAACCCAAAAACTGGTTGCATACTCCCCACCCACAAAAGCCCAATATGCCTCGCCTTTATGTGTCAGGAAAGTATTGAGTATTTACGTAAACACTACAACATTTTTGAATATGATTATCTGGGCGTCAATTATGCTCTGGAATGGATTTTAACAGATGATTTTTCTGAGAAAGATTATGTGGATTTTGAAAAAAGCATAACGTCAATGATTCAAAAAATTATTGCAAAAAACATTTAATTTAATCAGTTTGTTCCAACTTGTCAGGCTATATGTTTTTCACGTGCAAACTTTGATGGCGTCGTAAAAAGTCCCATCTACTGCGTTTAGTGCCTGGCCAGACTTTTGATGTACCATATGTACTACTTCAAGCCTGGCCAAACACTAAATCTTGTACATGGCACCTTTTCCTTAGCCATCTAA
>JQIA01001615.1_pt1 | contig 12085 bp, 15 predicted proteins | sample 811431 | NCBI WGS metagenome assembly JQIA01 (sample SAMN02998118, study PRJNA258478) | marine sediment metagenome | biome: marine; feature: seafloor; material: sediment; isolation source: oil-polluted sediment collected from 3 locations (0.5 km, 0.7 km and 0.9 km)... | place: USA: Gulf of Mexico ... | reverse complement strand
AGTGGCGGAAAATTGAACGCCACGTTTAATGAGCAAGTATCAATTAATAAGGCCGGAGAAGTACTTACTTTTTCAGGTAAAGCGGGTAGTCGAAAATCTTTAAGCCATGCAGGCACCGTTCGGGCCTTGGTTAATAACATGGTAAAAGGCGTTACCGCCGGCTTTGAAAAGAAGTTGTTACTTGTTGGTGTTGGTTATAGAGCGCAGGTGCAGGGCAATAAACTGACCCTTTCGCTTGGCTTTTCTCACCCTGTTGAATATGTGTTGCCTGAAGGTGTCACTGTTACAGCTACGAGTCAAACAGAGTTGTTACTTAAAGCAGCTGATAAACAGTTGTTAGGTCAAGTGGCTTCTGAAATACGGGCATTTCGGCCGCCAGAGCCTTACAAAGGCAAAGGTGTACGCTATGCAGATGAGCATATTGTGCGTAAAGAAGCGAAGAAGAAATAGGTTAATAAAATGGGTTCTAAGAAAGAGACAAGGCTTCGCCGTGCAAGGCGAGGGCGTTCAAAAATACGAGAATTAGGTGTGCCCAGGCTTTGCGTTTTTAGAACGCCGCAGCATGTGTATGCTCAAGTTATTCTGGCGGGTGACGGTAGTGACAAAGTTATTGCAAGCGCATCGACAGTCGGCGCTAGCTTTGAACAAAGTACGACAGGCAACGCAAAATCAGCTGCGCTTGTAGGTGCCGCCATAGCAGATAAAGCAAAAGCTGCGGGTGTAACGAAAGTTGCATTTGATAGAAGCGGTTTTAAATATCATGGCCGTATCAAAGCGTTAGCTGAGGCAGCTCGTGAAGGTGGATTAGAATTCTAAGGGTGCAATCATGACAAAGAAAGGCCAAAGAGGTACTGACCCGAATGAAGGGTTGATGGAAAAGTTAGTACAAGTAAATCGTGTTGCAAAAACTGTTAAAGGTGGTCGTATCTTCGGTTTTACAGCGCTGACAGTAGTAGGTGATGGCAACGGGCGGGTCGGTTTCGGTCGTGGTAAAGCACGGGAAGTGCCATTGGCAATACAGAAAGCAATGGAAGCTGCGCGCCGCAATATGATCAATGTAGATCTGGATGGTAATACAATCCAGTATGCGATTAAGGCGAATCATGGAGCCTCAAAAGTATACTTGCAGCCTGCCTCTGAAGGAACGGGCATAATTGCAGGTGGTGCTATGAGAGCGGTGTTGGAGCTTGCGGGTGTACAGAACGTCCTTGCAAAGTGCTACGGTTCTACAAATCCGGTAAACGTAGTTAGGGCGACATTTAATGGTTTATCCAGTATGCGTTCGCCTGCTGAAGTTGCCGCGAAGCGTGGGAAAACTGTAGAGCAAATCCTTAGTTGATTTTTTGGATGTGTGTAAGACAGAGGTTGAAATGTCAAAGCTAAAGGTAAAACAAATTAAAAGCAGTATTGGACGATTGCCAGCACATAAAGGTTGCTTGCAGGGTTTGGGGCTGAAACGGATAGGCCATGTTGTCGAAGTTGCTGACACGCCATCCAATAGAGGCATGGTAAATAAAATCAATTATATGATAAGTATTGAAGAGGCATAATATGAGACTTAACTCCTTATGCCCTGCAGATGGCAGGATAAGATCAAGGAAGCGTGTGGGTCGCGGTATAGGTAGTGGCCTTGGAAAAACCTGTGGTAGGGGTCATAAAGGGCAGAAGTCCCGATCAGGTGGTAGTGTTAAGCCGGGTTTTGAGGGTGGTCAAATGCCGCTTCAAAAGCGCCTGCCTAAATACGGTTTTACATCGCGTATTGCTAAAACGACTGCTCAAGTCACACTTGATGAGATTTCTAAAGTTGGCGGCGATTGTGTCAATCTTCAATCCTTAAGGGCTGCGGGTTTGATTAACAGCTCTATAAAAAGGGTTAAGGTGTTCAAGTCGGGCACGATTGAAAAGGCAGTGGTTATTCAGGGCCTTTCTATTACTCGTGGCGCTAAAGAAGCGTTATTGTCTGTAGGCGGTAGAATAGAAGAATAAGTGTGGCTTAATTTATGGCAAACTCAAAAAATACTGAAGTAGGAAAGAAAGGAAGCCCTGAGCTTTGGGCTCGTCTGCGATTCTTACTTCTAGCACTTGTTATCTATAGGATTGGTACTCATATACCCGTGCCGGGTATAGATCCTGAACAAATGGCTAGTTTGTTTGATCAAAATCAAGGCACGATACTGGGGATGTTCAACATGTTCTCGGGTGGTGCGCTTGAAAGAATGAGTATTCTAGCCCTCGGTATCATGCCCTATATATCCGCTTCGATTATTATGCAGCTGTTAAGCGCTGTTGTTCCAACCTTGGAGCAATTAAAGAAAGAAGGTGATGCTGGTAGGCGGAAAATCACGCAGTACACGCGTTATGGAACGGTACTTCTGGCGCTGGTGCAGGGTACGGGAATGGCCTACGGTTTGGCGGGTCAAGGCTTGGCTTACTATGATGGCGTAAGCTTTTTTGTCATTGCTATTACATCATTGGTTACAGGTGCTGTTTTTATGATGTGGCTCGGGGAGCAAATAACCGAGCGAGGTGTCGGAAATGGCATATCGATGCTTATATTTGCAGGCATTGTTGCCGGCTTGCCGCAAGCTCTTGGGCAGGCGCTAGAGTCTGCTAGAACAGGCGACCTCAATATCATTGCGTTACTGGTGATTGGGTGTCTTGCCGTAGCGATTGTTTATTTTGTTGTGTTTGTTGAGCGTGGACAAAGAAGGATTACTGTTCATTATGCACAAAGGCAGCAAGGCCGAGGCAAGGGTTATGCTCAACAGTCAACGCACCTGCCGCTAAAGGTTAATATGGCTGGGGTGATACCTGCTATTTTCGCGAGTAGTATTTTATTGTTTCCTTCGACACTTGCGGCTATGTTTGGTCAAGGGGTTGGTGCTCCAGATTGGTTGCAGGACGTGTCACTCTTTTTGGGCCCGGGCCAGCCCTTGCATATATTGTTGTTTACTGTGCTGATTGTATTTTTCTGCTTCTTTTATACAGCGCTTACGTTTAATCCGAAAGAAGTCGCGGCCAACCTTAAGAAAGGCGGGGCGTATTTGCCGGGTATTCGACCTGGAGAGAAGACGGCAAGTTACATTGATGGCGTGGTAACCAAGCTTACAATAGTGGGCGGTGCGTACATTGCGGGCGTTTGTTTAATGCCTCAGTTTTTGAATGTGTACTTTAATATACCGTTTTATTTAGGCGGGACGTCACTTTTAATTGCCGTTGTGGTGACTATGGATTTCATGGCTCAGGTTCAGTCGCATTTGATGACGAACCAATATGACTCCGTGATGAAGAAAGCAAATATGAAAGGTCAGCGGTAATTGGGTTTTAACCAGATAATAGGTTTTAAATATGAAAGTACGAGCATCAGTAAAGAAAATTTGCCGTAATTGCAAAATTGTAAAGCGAAATCGTGTTGTTCGTGTTATTTGTAAAACTGATCCAAGGCACAAGCAACGGCAGGGTTAAGGAAGTTTGCTTGCTGCAGTGTAAATCATTATAATCTCGGGCCTTTTTGTAAATGCGGAAAGCATATTTGATGCTTAAGCAGACAATTCGGTTCTATATATCGTACTCGGAGTAAAAAATGGCTAGAGTCGCAGGTGTTAACATACCTGATAACAAACATGCTGTAGTTGCACTCACTTATGTGTTTGGTGTCGGTGCCACGAGCGCAAAAAAAATCTGTGCAGAAGCTGGTGTGGCTGAGGAGTGTAAAGTCGGCTCCTTGTCTGAAGCTGATCTTGATGCTATTCGTGGTGCTGTAGCGCAATTTACAGTAGAGGGCGATCTCCGGCGTGAGGTTAGTATAAATATTAAGCGTTTGATGGATCTGGGTTGTTATAGAGGCATCAGGCATCGCCGTAATTTGCCGCTTCGTGGTCAGCGAACAAAGACTAATGCGCGAACACGCAAAGGTCCACGTAAGCCAATTAAACGCTAAGTTGTCGATTACAGGAAATAAATTATGGCTAAAGCTGCAGGCAAACCAGTAAAGAAGAAAGTCCGTCGTACAGTAATTGATGGTATTGCACACATACATGCCTCCTTTAATAACACGATTGTAACCATTACTGACAGACAGGGTAATGCCTTGAGTTGGGCGACATCCGGTGGTTCGGGGTTTAGAGGTTCAAGAAAGAGTACGCCATTTGCTGCTCAGGTGGCATCCGAGCGTGCAGCTGTTGCTGCGCAAGAGTATGGCTTGCAGAGTTTGGATGTTGAAGTTAAAGGGCCTGGCCCTGGAAGAGAGTCGGCAGTTCGTGCGCTAAATAATGCGGGCTTAAAAATCAACAATATTACTGATGTGACGCCTATACCGCACAATGGTTGTCGACCACCTAAAAAACGTCGCGTTTAATTTCGAAAGGATTATTTTCAATGGCAAGATATCTTGGCCCAACATGTAAGCTGGCCCGCCGTGAAGGAACTGATTTGTTCCTTAAAAGTGGAATTAGACCCTTAGATTCCAAGTGTAGGGCTGAAAGTGTACCTGGACAGCATGGTGCGAAGCGCACACGTCTTTCAGATTATGGCGTGCAGTTGCGTGAAAAGCAGAAAGTAAAGCGACTCTACGGAGTGCTTGAAAAGCAGTTTAGAAATTATTATAAAGAGGCAGCCCGAAAAGCGGGTGCGACGGGCGAAAATCTGCTCGCGCTTCTTGAAAGGCGATTAGATAATGTCGTTTATCGTATGGGGTTTGGTTCAACACGAGCCGAGTCTAGGCAGCTTGTTGCCCATAACTGCATCCTTGTAAACGGTAAAAAAGCGAATATTGCATCATATCGAGTTGCTGATGGTGATTTGATTAGTGTGCGCTCTAAAGCCACTAAGCAGTTAAGGATTCAGTCTGCTCTGCAAATTGCATCGCAGCGTGGTGAGGTTGAATGGGTTCAAGTGGATGCTTCAAAGCTTGAAGGTGTGTATAAAAGAGCGCCTGATCGCAATGAATTACCTGCTGAAATCAATGAAAACCTTATTGTAGAGCTCTACTCTAAATAAGAATTAATCTTAAACTGGCTTGTTTTAAGTGGGATATACTAGAATATGCAAAATTCTTTAACCGAGCTTCTCACGCCGCGAACGATAGACGTCACTGAATACGATGATACGCGAGCAAAGATTGTTTTAGAGCCTTTAGAGCGTGGCTTTGGTCATACTTTAGGTAACGCTTTGCGTCGTATCCTTTTATCTTCTATGCCTGGCTGCGCAATCGTTGAAGTCGAAATTGATGGCGTGCTTCACGAATACAGCGCTATTGACGGCGTACAGGAAGATGTCATTGAGATATTACTTAATCTCAAAGGCGTTGCAATGGTTATGCACGGGGCGGACGAGGTTGAGCTAAAAGTTTCTAAAGCAGGACCTGGTTTGCTTACGGCTGGTGATATCCAAACCGAAGGAACGGTAGAAATAGTTAACCCTTCTTATGTGATTGCAAATATTAGCGGCGATATCACTTTGAATATGCGGCTAAAGGTGGCTAAAGGGCGTGGCTATCAGCCGGCAGACTCTGTTGAGAACGATGAAGAGAATAGTCGCCCAATTGGCAGCTTACAGCTTGATGCTTCTTATAGTCCTGTTAGCAGGGTTTCGTATGTGGTTGAAAGTGCGAGAGTAGAGCAGCGGACAGATTTGGATAAGCTGGTTTTGGACTTGGAAACAAATGGCACAATACCTCCAGAAGAAGCTATTCGAAGGGCTGCGACAATTTTGCAGCAACAGCTGGCGGTGTTTGTTGACCTTGAGCGTGAAAAACAGGTAGAGCCTGAGTTGCACGAGGAAAAGATAGATCCGATTCTCTTGCGACCGGTAGATGATCTTGAGTTGACAGTTCGCTCTGCCAATTGCTTAAAAGCTGAGACAATTTATTACATTGGCGACCTCATTCAGCGTACTGAGGTGGAGTTATTAAAGACGCCGAACTTGGGTAAAAAATCGCTTACTGAGATAAAAGATGTTCTGGCTTCAAGGGGCTTGTCACTTGGTATGAGGCTGGAAAGCTGGCCGCCATCAAGTTTGAAACAAGAGATAGATAACAATTAGATTTTCTGCAATGTATTTGTTTACAGGCAGTCAAAGAAAGGAAGGTTTTTATGCGTCATCGTCATAGTGGTCGTCAGCTTAATAGAAAGAGCCCGCACCGAAAAGCAATGTTTAGAAATATGATAGTCTCTCTTCTTGAGCATGAGATTATAAGAACGACACTGCCTAAAGCAAAAGAGCTGCGCCGTTTTGCTGAGCCGCTTATAACACTTGCAAAGGTGGATACGGTATCTAATCGCCGTTTGGCTTACGATCGCCTTCAGTGTAAATCAGCGGTTGGTAAGATTTTTTCTGAAGTGGGGCCTCGATTTCAAGATCGGCCGGGTGGCTACACAAGAATTATGAAATGTGGTTATCGGCAGGGCGATAAAGCACCTATGGCTTATGTTGAGCTGTTAGATCGTCCGGCTGCGGATGTCGAGTGATTTAAGATCGCTTAAGACTTTTTGATAGTACGATTCATACAATAATTAGATATAGTCGTCAGTTTTCGCGCTAAGCTCATGGGTTTTGAGTTTAGTGCGGGGCTGGTTTATCGTTAAGCTCCGTTATAGTTTGCAGCCGTCTTTTCTAGGCGCTTTTGTTGTTTCTGCTGTTAGCTCTTTTACTTGCCTGTTGCGTAAATAAAAACTGCATATCTGCTCAAGGGTCTTTCCCCGAATGCTGTATGTTTGCGAGTAAAGCCCTTCTTTAGAATAAAAATTGTGTTTTTCTTATTGATACGCCTGCGCTAAAGAATGTTATCTGTTGGGTCTCGGCTTTTATTGAAGACGGATAAGGCGTTCTTTATTCGGGCAGGTATTCGGGCAGGATTTTGTCTGTGCAGTGGCCGATCTATGCGGGAGCTGCGTCGCGAGGCTTTGTCTTTAACTGTTTGTTTATTGGCTCGAATGCACGTCAGCTTGCTTGTGTGTCACTTTCGGTCTTGCTGTTGGCGCTTTTGGCCCTGCATAAAACCTTATGCTCTGGGTATATTCACGGGGTGTTCGTAATAGTAAGCCTTGTTTGTTTCAGTTGAGAGAATGTTTCAAGCAAGTAAATTATCAAAATCACAGGGGAATTTATAATGACAACAGAAAGCACAGGGTCAGCTGCCCTCAGCTCCGGTACAGAGAGCAAGGTGGCAATGCATTTTAAGCGGAATAGAATCGCTTATGTTTTTGGTTCATTTGTATTTGCGGTAGGTACAGCTGTCAGGATCTACCTCGATACGATGGGTTTTTCAGTGGGTACAGATTATTACTCGGAAGAGTTTCAGAAATATTGGATGCCTGTTCTTTACGGTGAAATAATTCTCTTGGCTGGATTTACTATAATCATGTCTGTTTATATGTGGATGACAAGGGAAACAGATCCGAGTGCGATTAGTAAGGAGCTGGAGCTTGCACGCTACTGGAAGCTACTTGGAATATTCACGGTGATGGGTATTTGGGCGGGTTGTGTTGCTTCAAACGCTGTTGAGTCAGATGCTGCTTGGCATCAGGTTACCATTCGCGATACGGATTTTACGCCAACGCATATTGTGATCTTTTATTTTGCATTGCCTGCATTAACGGCCATGCTGATACCCGCGTTTATATGGACTCACACTCGTCTTCCTGCGTACATGGGTCGTGTCTCGGTTCCCTTCCTTGCCGTGGTTTGCGGTATTGTTATGATTATGCCTAACTACGGGTTCAATGAGTGGGGCCACACCTTCTTCTATGCTGAAGAGTTGTTTGCAGCGCCTATCCATTGGGGTTTTGTTCTTTTGGGTTGGTCTCTGTTTTTCTTAGTGCCTTTAGCGATGCAGTTGTTTTCAAATATGGCTCGCCTTATTGCCATAACAACAGCAGATGATTACGTTCCAGGTAGCTGATAGTAGATTGTTGCCGGCTTGCTGTGTCATTAAAGATGTCATCTAAATAAGACGCAGTATTCGGTAAGAGTAGAAAATACACTGATAGCTTGCAATCCCCGTAGGTTGGTATAAATGCGGGGATTGTTATTTCTATTAAATTTCTTTAATTGTACGCACGCTGACTTATTCTTTGTGTGTGGGGTATTAAAATGAGTGAAACACAGGCGGCCGGTTCGGAAAAAGCAGAGGCAAAACAAAAGGCTCTTGAACTATTAGAGCTTAAGTCTCTTGATAATCCGAAGGCAATGAAGTTATATCGACGTTTTGACGGGATTATTATTTTAGTCCTTTTTACCTTTCTTGTGCTTGGTATTCAAATTCAATTCACCCTAACGGCGGGGGATTGGGACTACTGGATTGACTGGAGAGATCGTAGGTGGTGGCCGCTTGTTACACCGTTTACCTTACTGTTATTTATTGGCGCTTTTTCTTATGGCATTTGGGAGCGTGTACGCTTGCCAATAATCGCTACAGCGGTCACTACTTTACTGTGTCTTGTTTCATGGTTGAGCCGTTATTTGAATTTCTATGAGTTTACGCATTTCCCTATGTCCTTTACATTCCCATCTACCTATATAGGTTTGGGGATTCTTTTGGATTGTGCGCTGGCTGTGACGCGAAGTTTGATTGTTTCGACTTTGATCGGTGGCGGCTTGTTTGGCGCGCTTGTTTACCCTCTTAACTGGTCATTCATGGCGCCGTATAAAGTGCCTGTTGAATTTAACGGAATGTTAATGTCGGTTGCCGATTTGATGGGCTATCAGTATATAAGAACAACAACGCCCGAATACCTTCGAATTATCGAGGAGTCTACCTTGCGGACTTTTGGGGGTTCTGTGACGCCGCTAACGGCAGTTTTTGCTGGCTTGTGTGGGATGGTTGTATACGCCATATTTTTGTGGGTAGGGTCTAAAATTAATAAGTTAGACACGTACGCTGACCGTATTATTTAGACTTGCATAGGAGGCCAATAGGCAGATGAATATTTCAATATCGAGTAAAAAACTGGTTTTGTTAACCTTGCTTACGACAGTGCTTTCATTGCTGGGTAGCGATGTGCTTGCTCACGGCGAGCGAGCTCAGCTGGCGAGTATGCGCATGCGTACCGTGCATTGGTTTGACACGAAAGTGACGCCGCTTCAGGCGAAAGTGGGTGATGTTGTTACGGTAACGGGTAAATTTGTGACATCGGTATGGTGGCCTAAACACATGCCGGGTATTGACGAAACGGCATTCTTGAATATCGGTGTTCCAGGTCCAACCTTTTTGCGCTTGCACTCTGAAGTGAACGGCGTACCAATGATGCGCTCAACAAAGTTTCCTCTTGGCAAGGTTTACGAGTACAAGACGGTTCTACGTGCGCGAATATCAGGTCGTTACCACGTTCATCCGATCCTGAATGTTAAGGATGCAGGTTCTTTAGTTGATAAAGGAACTTGGCTTGAGATTGTTGAGAATGATAGCGATGAGCCCTTTGTTAACAAGGTAACTACACTGCCGGGTGATACAATTGACCTTGAAATATACGGCTTACACGGTGCCTATGGTGTGTATGCTTGGCACGCACTTTGGCTTGTAATAGGTATCGCTTATCTTCTTTATTGGTTGATACGTAAAGAGCTGTTCATCCCTCGGTTTATAAGAATCCGGGCGATGGGTCCTGCCAAAGCAAACGAAATCTTAACAAAGAAAGATTTTGTTGTTAGTGGTGTTTTCTTCACGTTGGCCCTATCTGTTATTTTGGGCGGCTACTTGTGGGCTGAGTATAAATACCCAATAACAATACCTTTGCAAACGGGCTTGGTTGAGGTTGAACCTATCGATATACCCGCTGGCGACTTGGAGATTGTTGTTGATCATGCAACGTATGACTTGGCTGGCCGCAGTTTAACCATGCAAGTGACTATGACTAACAATGGTGATGGGCCAATTCATATCGCTGAGTTTTTAACGGCGAACATCCGCTTCTTAAATCCTGAGGTTAATGAAGGCGAGATTTATGAAGGTGAGGAGATGGTGTCTAAAGACGGGCTAACTGTATCGGTAGATACTATTGCTCCAGGGCAGTCTGTTGATGTTAAGCTCACAGCTTCTGATGCGCTTTGGGAACAATATCGCATGACTGGCTTGATCCATGACCCCGATAGTCGCTTTGCTGGGATGGTTTTTTATTATGATGACGCTGGAACACGCTATTTCCAAGAAGTTGGTGGACCGGTTCTTCCAAACTTCTTCTAGAGTTTGTTGTGTTATCTGTAGGGTGGTTGCCTAGTTTAGGTTTTATGCTGACTACTTAACCCTTTGTTGTATGAGTCTTGTTTTTAACGAGGCTTATACAGGAAGGGGCTGCTCTAGAATGAAAGATCTGTTTTTTAGCTATGCGCTATTATTATAACTAGAGGTGCTAGATTTTGATGAGACGCTCCGCATCATTGTTGAAAGCTGTTTTCCATAATCTCATTTTGTTGATTTGTTTGTGTTTTACATCGCATGTCTTAGGGCACGGTGGTGTGTCTGTGGATGATGACGTCTGTATTATTAAAATCGATAGATATAAGGCTCACTTTACCGGCTATTTACCGAAAGAGAGAGCGACCCAGGAGTTTTGTGAGGATATCCCTGTTGCAACGCAAAGTGTTTTTGTTATTGATTTTATCAGTGATGAATTGCGTGCCATGGAGCTCGACTTCCGCATAATCAAGGATGTTAATGATATCGGTGTTACTGCGAGCTTGGCTGATCTAGGTGGTGATGAGGCGATTAAAAAAGCCAGTATCTACTATGCTGAGCCAATGCAGTATCATAAAGGCGTGATGAATGTGCGCCATAATTTTATCAGTAACGGTAACTTTATTGGCATCGTCAATGCGCACCATCTCGAAACAGGTTTGAAATATACGTCTGTCTTTCCTTTTTCCGTTGGTGAGTTTCGGTACGGCATGTATATTAAATATTACCTTGCGCTCTTTATGGCTTGCGGATTGTTTTTATACGCAGGGGGACGGCAGTCTAATGTTATCAAGTCAAAACCCCGACAAAATAAAACCTGAGTTAGCGGTTATATAATGCGCCGAAATTATCTTCTTCTAATCTCCTTAATTCTCGTGCTGGCTTCTGCTTTTACGATACCTTGGCATTGGTATCCGAGAGAGCTGCGCCTTTGGTATTCCGATGTTATGGGTGCTAAAGATTATGTGGCTCCGCCGGCGACAGTAAGCTCGGTATCTGATGCGGTTATGGAAGAAGCATGTCCACCGGATATTAAGGGTTGGAGAAAACCTTGGGTTATTGACGGTCTTGAGATAGCGCGTTCTCTGAACTGTTTGGCAGATAATCCGCATGCTGTGGGGGCCTTTATTAAAGGCACTAACAATGTCGGCCACAAGGCCTTAATGGAAGCTAAGCTGTCCCCTGATGCTGTCGTTAAAGGTAGAGACCTTGATGGCGACGGGGATCCGGATGAGATACACATTCGGTTAGAGGTTGTGGAGTTAAACGGCGGCTCACCAGACTTGGATGTGCCGGTAACGCAGTATGCTATTGCGCCAGGAGTAAAGCCCGGGCTTTGGGTGTTTGCGCCGAAATCTTTGGGGATGTCCACTGAAAATTTCGAATCACTGGTTGCGCAGCCAGGTTTGCGTCTTCCATCACCGTCTATCCGTATAGAGCAGGGCGATAAGGTTACGGTCACGCTTGAGAATACACACTATATGCCCCATACCATTCATTTTCATGGTGTAGACCATCCATTTTTTAATGATGATGGTGAGGGGAATGATGGCGTGCCGGTCACAAGCGAAAAGCCGGTCATGCCAGGAATGCAAAAAAGCTATCATATGCAGCCTCGCCAGGCTGGGACAATGTTTTATCACTGTCATGTCGAAGTGCAAGCGCATCTTTTAATGGGTTTGAATGGTCTGTTCGTGATTGAAGAGAACAGGCCGAATAATTGGGTGCAAACTTTTAATGTTGGCGGTGGTTTCGTTCGGCACAGCTCTGTTGCGGTTAAAGAAACGTATGACCGTGAGTATGACTTACACTACCAAGACTTGGACAAAGACTTAGGCGATTCTATTCGCAGCTCGAATGATTGGCGCGTGACAACCCGGAAAGTGCATCGTGATTATAATATTAATAAGGCGG
>JQIA01001614.1_pt1 | contig 12086 bp, 6 predicted proteins | sample 811431 | NCBI WGS metagenome assembly JQIA01 (sample SAMN02998118, study PRJNA258478) | marine sediment metagenome | biome: marine; feature: seafloor; material: sediment; isolation source: oil-polluted sediment collected from 3 locations (0.5 km, 0.7 km and 0.9 km)... | place: USA: Gulf of Mexico ... | reverse complement strand
CTCGACTCGTTCCGGTTCCTGGACAGCAGCTCTCTATGTGGATGTGAAAGAAAAACCCGTGGGCCAGGTCAGCTTCTTGGTTAAATCCTTTAAACCGCCTCGTTTGGAGGCCCGGCTGGAACCTGTGGGTGTCCTTACACCAAAGGGCGGAGCCAAGGATGGAGCCAAAGCTCTGGTTCAGGCCGATTATCTCTACGGTTCACCGGGCTCGGATCTGCGAGTTCAGGCCCGGATGACCCTTCAGTATGATCCCCATCCCTTTGCCGATTTTGCCAACTTCTTTTTTGGCAGGGCAGGCGAGGAACCAGGCATCGGTGACATTGAGCTTCCGGAGATCAGAACCGATGCTCAGGGACGCGGTACCCTGGTCCTCCAACTCAACGGTCAGCAGGAGACAACCCGACAGCCGCTCAAGGCTGTGGTTCATGCCGAGGTCATGGATATTGACGGCAGAACCGTTGCGGCGAGCACCGGGGTGCCGGTACGGCATCTGCCCGAATATCTGGGCGTGCAGCCGGGCTTCAAGGATGAGCAGGTCCAGGCCGACACGACGGCAAAATTTACTGTAATTGCCTTGGACAGCAAGGGCCTGCCGCAAAAGCAAGGAAAGCTCGGCTACCGGCTTATCCGGGAGGAAATTGATTACCAATGGTTCCAGAAAAACGGTGCATGGGGTTATGAACGGATCGTGCGCGACCATGAGGAAGGACGGGATCAGCTCAGCTGGCAGAAGACCGGGCCAATCCCCCTTGCCCTGCCGGTCACCAGAGGTGAATATCGGCTGGAGCTACTCAACAAGGAGGCAGAGCTGGTCACAGCCTTCCGTTTTACAGCCGGTAATCAGCTCATCGGCAAGAGCGACACCCCGGATGCAGTCAAGGTCGAGTTGGATCGTCAGCAATATCAGGTCGGCGACACGGCCAAGCTGACCATAAAATCGCCCTATCCGGGACAGGCAAGCCTGATCCTGGCTAACAGCTCTATCCACGATGTGCGCAATATCTCCCTTACTGAGGGAGAAGATACCCTGGAGATCCCGGTCAAGGCGGACTGGGGCGCAGGCGTATATGCCCTGGTCACGGTGTATCGTCCAGGCAAGGAGCAGAAAAAGGGGGCGGATCGGGCAGTCGGGCTGGTTTGGCTTAATGTTGATCCGGCAGCCCAGCGCCTACAGGTGGCGATCAAGACCCCGGACAAAATTCGTCCCCGCCAGACCTTACAGGTGCCGGTGGAGATCAAGGAGGCAGCCCCCGGTGAAGCGGTTCATCTGACCTTGGCTGCGGTGGATGACGGTGTCCTTCGCCTGACCAACTTTGTCTCACCTGACCCGCTGGCTTGGTTCTTTAATAAGCAGCAGTTGGGCTTGGAGATTCGCGATCTGTACGGACAGCTGATCACCCCGCCAGAGAGCAAACCCCTTGTCCTGCGTACCGGTGCCGGTGAGAACGGGTTGCGTGGTGCCCCTGACTCCAACATCAAGGTGGTCTCCCTCTTTTCCGGGGTGGTCCAGGCCGGAGAGGACGGTATGGCCACCATTCCTCTGGAAATCCCTGACTTCAACGGCAGGCTCCGCCTGATGACTGTGGTCTGGTCTCAAGACAAGCTGGGCTCTGCCAGCCAGGACCTTCAGGTCAATGATCCGGTGGTGATCTCACCTGGCTTGCCTCGTTATCTGGCCCAAGGTGACGAATCGAGCATTCAGCTGCTTGTGGAAAATATCGACGGCCCGGCAGGAGAGTACCGCATCGTCTGGACAGCAGAAGGGGCTGTGGCGATGGGAACCGGGACGGAAACAGAGACGGAGACAGGGGACAGGGCTAATCCCGTCACCATCACTCTTAAAGCGGGTAAACGAGAAAACCTCCGCTTCCCAATACAAGCGGATAAGATCGGCGCAGGGAGTCTCCATGTCCAGGTCAAAGGGCCGGAAGGCTATAACTATGCCGGAGACTTCCCGCTCAATGTTCGCGGTAAATATCTGCCGACCTTGGAACGCCGCTCTAGCAGGCTTGATCCCGGTGAGTCCGTTATCCTGAATAAAAAGACCCTCAGCGGCCTTTTCCCGGAAACCGCCAAGGTTAGTTTAAGCATCTCCAGCTCGCCCAACCTGGACGTGCCGGGCCTGCTGGGTCAGCTTGATCGCTACCCCTATGGCTGTCTGGAGCAGCTCACCAGCCGGGCCATGCCCTTGCTCTCCGCCAATATCCTGGCGGAACGCTTTGCCGCTCCCCTAGATCAGGAGTTACCCGGCAGGGTCCAGGAGGCCATTGACCGCATCCTCCAAAAACAGCAGGGCGAGGGCAGCTTCTCCCTCTGGTCGGACAGCGGCAGGACCGCTCCGTGGCTTTCCGCCTATGCCCTGGATTTTCTTAGCCGGGCCCAGGAAAAGGGCTATGTGGTGCCGGAGTATTTTTACAAGAAGGGCATGCAATGGCTGATTGATCAGGTTAAGAACGCTAACAATCCCCAGGTGCAACAATTGGCTCCCCTGGCCTATGCCCATTGGGTATTGGCACGAACCGGACAGGGCAGGCACGAGGATGCCCGTTATCTCTTTGATACCTGGTTCAAGAAGATCCCCTCGCCGCTGGCTCAGGCCCAACTTGCCGGAGCCCTAGCCCTTTTAGGGGATCGGAGTCGAGCGATCAAGGGCCTCAAGGCTGCTCTGGAGAAGGCAAACGGCGATCCAGCGAGCTGGCGGAACTACGGATCACGGCTCCGTGATCTGGCAGGCATCATCCATATCATTGACGAATCCGGGATCAAGGAGGTCGATCCGGCCCCGGCTTGGCAGGAGCTGACCCGGCTCTTTGCTCAGGAGAAATACCTCTCCACCCAGGAACAGGCCTGGCTGATCATGGCCTCCCTGACCCTTGAACCAAGTAGCCCTCTTGATTTGGATATTGCGGAGCAGGTCCCTGCTCAAGCCAAGAAGGAAGAAAAAGAGCAACCGGAAAAAAAGAGCCCATCCTTGCTCGCCAGGATCAAATCCGCCTTGAACTTTGGTACCAGCAAGCCGCCGGAAGTCGAGGCTCCGGCAACTCCTCAGGACGAAGAAAAAGAGCAGCCCAATCCGAAAACGCCGAACAGCACCTTCTTTGCCCTGCAACGGGACGGGAACTCGCTGCTGAGTAGCCCGGTCACCATCACCAATAACGGCGACAAGGCGGCCTGGCTGGTCACCACCGTGCAAGGCTCACCCATTGAAGCACCTGAGCCGATGGAAAAGGGCTTCACGGTTTTTCGGGAATGGTACAACCCCGCAGGAGAACCGATGCCGGTGGATGCTGTCCAACAGGGAGAGCTCATGGTAGTGACCCTTCAGGGGGAGGTAAAAACCGGGTCTGACTTCCAGGCCCTGCTGGTTGATCTCCTGCCAGCGGGCTTTGAAATCGAGCGACCCATTACTGAGCAGGACACCGCCTTCAGCTGGCTTAAGGGGCTCACTGACAATCGTTATGTGGATGCGCGGGATGACCGTTTTGTGGCGGCCTTTGATACGAAATTTTTACCCAAGGTTGAGGGCAACAAAAAGATGAGCAGGTTCCTGACGGCCTACCTGATCCGGGCGGTCACGCCGGGTATTTATACCCTGCCTCCGGCGGAGGTTGAGGCTATGTATCGACCGGAGTATCGGGCTCGAAGTGGGGTTGGTACGGTGATAGTGAGCGGGGCGGAGTGAGGAGTTTTCGGTAGGGGCACGGCGTGTGCCCCTACGGCAACCCTGTATACAGAAAATGCATTGGCGATTTATCGTATAAATACAAATAAAATATGAACACCTTAGATCAGAAATTACATTTTGCTTTTACAACAAATCAACAAATTATCCAGCTGATTGCCGAGATTGATCTGTTCCGAGGGAAATGGGAACATCTTGAGCAGTTGCACCCTGTTTTTCTCCAAGAACTGAAAGGGCTGGCAACCATTCAAAGTATCGGCTCGTCAACACGAATTGAAGGGGCGACGCTGTCGGATAATGAGATAGAGCAGCTGATCGCCGACCTGAAGGTGAATAAACTTGAGAACCGCGACGAGCAGGAGGTAATCGGCTATTACGATGTCCTTGAGCTGATCTTTGATAATGCGGAAAATATTCATCTGACAGAAAATTATATCATGCAGCTGCATACGGTGCTGCTCAGATATTCGACAAAGGACAGCGGGCAGAAAGGGGCCTATAAAAAAGTATCCAACAAGGTTGTGGCAAGCTATCTGGACGGGACCCAGCGAGTCATTTTCAATACAACAGAGCCGTATTTAGTGCAGAAAGAGATGCAGGAGTTGCTCAGTTGGACGAACAAGCGTCTTGAGAACCTGGAATACCATCCGCTGTTAGTTGTCGGGCTGTTTATCTATGAATTTCTGTCCATCCATCCGTTTCATGACGGGAACGGCAGGCTTTCGAGATTATTAACAACCTTGGTGTTGATCAAATTGGATTATGACTTTATTCAATACATCTCCTTCGAGCATATCATAGAAAATAGAAAGGAAAGGTATTATGCCGCCTTGATGGAATGTCAGCGAAAACGTAACACGGAAGAGGAACGTGTTGATACGTGGATGTTGTTTTTTCTGCATGCATTGAAGATGGTTACGGTTAAGTTGAGTTTAAAGATGAGTAACAGCGATGGGTGATGCTCATCGTGCGGCCCCGTACAAAGGCAACATAAAAAGGAAGGAGAACCAACGTGGCAAACGTATTCATCAGTCACCGCAAGGCGGACGTGGCCTTGGCGGAGCAGCTGGCACAGGAGGTGAAGGGGGCCGGGCATGAAGTCTGGTTTGATGATTGGAAAATTGACATCGGCGACTCAATTGTCGAACGGATTAATGAGGGGTTGGAAGGCATGTCGTATCTCGTGCTCTGTTATTCCTCGTCCGGGATGTCAGCCTGGGTAAATCGGGAATGGATGCCGACCCTGTCCCGGCAGCTGAGCGGCCAGCCGGTAAAGATTCTGCCGGTTCTGCTTAGCGGCGGCGAGCCTCCTGCCATCTTGGCGGACATCAAATATGCTGATTTGGTCAAGGACTGGAGCCAAGGCGTGCAGGCCTTATTGAAGGCCATCAAGTAAGGAAAATCCATGAAGGTATTGATCGCACACGCTGAGGGTGAGACCGAGCAGGCGGAAAAGCTGGATGCACCGTTGCGTGAGGCAGGGTATGAGCCAGTCCATTACGGCACGATCCTGGTCGGTGAATCGCTGACCGAGGAAGCGAGCAAGGTGTTGAACAGCAACGGGGCAGTAGTGCTCTGTGGTACGATCAAAGCCACAGGCACCCGTTTTGCCCGGCGGTTGGTCAATGCGGCCCGAAGTGGAGGCGGGGCTGTCCGGGTTTTTCCGGTGCGAATAGAAGAGGAAGCTGATCTGGAAGCCTTGACCTGGGATGGCAAGCCTGCCGAGTACTGGCAAAATCCGACCAAAGCGGCAGAACAACTGATCGAGTCTCTCAAGCAATACTATCCTCTGAATGCCGATGCGCGACAGATAATCCGGCAGCATGGCCTGGAGGCCCGCTACCGAGAACTGGCTCTCAAGTCCTGCGACATCATTGATCTCGCCAATCTCCCTGAGGACGATTGGCATCTGGCCTCACGAGAACTGGAGCTACGACGACTCTACGTAGCCCTACGAATGCGGCTGGAAGTGCAGGTCGGAGATGATGCTGATGATAAGACCTTGGAGGCCCTGGAACAGCGACGGAGTAGGGGCTGGGGCCAAGCGCAACGGCAGTATAGCGGTGAAGAGGGACGCGTTGCCCTGGGGGAACGATTGGGACAGGTGCAACGGCTGGTGATCCTGGGCGATCCCGGTGCAGGCAAAAGCACCCTGTTGCGCTGGCTGGCCACGGCTTATCTGCTCCGTTTGCAGCAAGACCCAGATTGGCGCGATCTTCCCGATGTTGCCAGTCTGCCAGAAAGAGACTGGCTGCCAATCCTGATCCGCTGCCGAGACTTACCGCCCGAGGCAGCCGACTGCCTGGAAACTATGCTCCAACACAGCCTTCGCAAGAACGAATTCCCGGCACAAGAGTGTACAGACCTCTGCGCCTTACTGCGCGACAAGCTGGAACAAGGCGAGGCCCTGTTGTTAGTGGATGGGCTGGACGAGATCACCGAGCCAGGGGCACGAGCACGCTTTGCCCAACAGATTGAGCAGATCAGCCGGGCATACGAACAGGCCCCGCTGATCGTGACCTCACGCATCGTCGGTTATCGGGAAATGGGCTACCGCCTCCGAGCCGGGTTCGAACATCTCACCGTGGCTGACCTGTCACGGGAGGACAAGGACGACTTTGCTCGCCGCTGGTGCGCTCTGACCGAGCGACCTGAACGCCAAGAGGCTGCGGCTGAGGAGTTAATCCGGGACATGCACTCCAATGACCGCATTGAACGGCTGACCGGCAACCCCATGCTGCTGACCACTATGGCCCTGATCAAACGCAAGCTCAACAGGCTGCCTCAACGGCGGGTTGATCTCTATGAAAAAGCGGTGGAAGTACTCCTTAACTGGCGCAGTGCGGTGGACGAGCCGCTTGACCCTCGTGAGGCCCTGCCGCAACTGGAATACCTGGCCCATGCCATGTGTTCCCAGGGCATTCAGCAGATCCGGGAGGATCAGGTCCTCGACCTGCTGCGCCAGGTGCGGGAGGAATACCCGAATATCCACCCCCTGCGCCAGCACAGCCCGGAAGACTTTCTCGGCCTGCTGGAACGTCGCACCGGCCTTCTGATCCAGAGCGGGCACACCCGGCATAAAGGTCGGTCCCTGCCTGTGTACGAGTTCCGTCACCTTACCTTTCAGGAATATCTGGCCGGGATTGCCCTCGTAGCCGGGCATTATCAGGGTCAGGACAAGAGCAAGTCCTTGGCTGAAGTAATTGCGCCGCTGGCTGGGAAGGTGGAAGATTCTGGAAGAGATTGGTTCCTGAAAAAGGAGGACAAAGCTGTGGTCGAAAATTGGCGCGAGGCTCTGCACCTCTGCATGGCAGCCTGCAACGATGATGATGTGGATGCTGCCCTGCTGGCTATCCTCCATCCTTTGCCTGGAGAAACGGATACAGTCCGTGCCCGTGTAGTTCAAGCTGCTTCGTGCCTGACTGATGAACCCAACATGAATGAGGAGGTAGCCCACAAAATATTGCGGAATTTATCAAAGCAGATGAGAGAAGACGATGCTGTCGGCAGATATACTATCTTGTCTGATACCGTAGCAAAACTGGCTGATTCCCGATGGGCAACATTATTGAGCGAGTGCCTGCTTGATGAATTCTTCCTGCGTGAAGGTAAAGAACGCTATGATCTCGGCTGGCCTTTTGCGATGGTTCAGAGAATTCAGCTGCAGTTAGAAGAATCCGAATTGTTCTCTTGGGTAACGGAACAAGCGCTTCATGTGTCAAGCAACAATGAAAGAGAATCAGTAGCTTTTTCTCTCATTATAATGGACTTATCTTGGGATGGAACGAGATTGAATTGCCAACTGCTTAGCTTCTTGGCAGACTGTCTTATCTGCTGTTTATTAGGCAGGCCAGCCTTGAGTCTTGCTACAGCTTGGGCTTTGGGAGCAATGAATGCCGTAGGAAATAATAGACCAACTTGGCATCCAAATTCGCAACAGATCAAACAACTCCTTACTGTTGCTAAAAATTCTAATTGCGAAATGGAGACGCTGCATTGGTTATGTGACATATTCAGCAATGAGAAAACAACCCAAGCAATTGATATTTTAATACCTTTACTGTCAAGCCTATCCATCAACACATCCCGCACCCGTATGATTATGCAAACATTAGGTGCCATTGGCGGGAAACAAGCAGTAGACGCTTTAAAAACATTTACTCAAGATGCAGATTTCGAAACACGTTGTGCTGCTTTGGGCGGCTTGGTTCAGGTTTGTGATGAAGGTAAAATTGACTGGAAATTACTGACACATGATCTAAGTGGATATGATCTGGACGAAGATGATCAGGATCAATATTTACAATGGTCAGACCCGCAAGCCCCCATCACCACCGACCGCATTGCTAAAGCTGCCGAACGACTAGAGCGGCCAGCTGAAGAAATCGCCTGCCGGTACGCAATGCTGGCGCAGCGGTTCGGGCTTACGCTGGAGCCAGAAGTCTTGGCAATGGCAGATCAGCCGAATTGAGATGTTCAAAAAAATCTCGCAATATCTCCTCCCTCTCATAAGCAGCATCTCCATCCTCTGCGCGACCTTTTTCACTCACACCGCCACCCGAGTACTCAACGACTCTCTTCATGAGATGGACGGAGGCGCACTCCCCACACCTACCATTGTAGCCCTTGCCTGCTTTAAATATTATCTGGTTCCAAGCATAGCTATTTTGAGCCTCTGCATAATCGGCTGGACAGAGTGGAAGGTGCAGGAACGATCAAGAAGGCTTGCGGTTGAGGTCTATCTTCTTTCAGCTTTTTTACTCCTCAACGCTTTAATCTTCACTGTAATGGCCATTCCCTGACCCTGTCTTTGCGAGCTCTTAGAGCCCATACTTGTGGGCATTGGCACAATATCTCAACTGATTAAGCTTGCCGATATTTCAAAAGGAACTCGCTACGTTTCAACAAAAAAAGCCCGGCACAAGGCCGGGCCCTAACAGCTTCGTTGATAAAGCTTTCTTACTGCAACACTGAACTGTGTTCTGCCCATTGCATATAACGAGCAGCATCACTTGGGAGCAGAAGACGCTCTGCAACCAGTTTATCAACCGCAGCTTGTACCGCATCCACATACCCCTGATGATCGCCGTAACGCGCTTCAAGGGATGGGCGTGGATCACCGTTACTCAGGCGTTCCGCTTCTGTTTCTGCAAAGGGAACATAGGAGCCGGTAAGTCCACAGAGCTCACCCTCCGCGTAACCGGCATCCCTTAAATTCCAGCCGGTGTAGGTCCCCAGCGGGGCCAACAGGTCAGGAGATTTGATTCCCGCCACTTCATTGCCATCACCGTTCACCTTAGGTACCAGGACAGTATAATCCGCACCATCAACCAAAACTGGTGGCTCTTGCAGAATCCCGCTTTCGTTGAGTGCATCGTAATCCGGGCCGTAATCAATCAGGGTGAGTTCGTTGAGCAAACCGGTGTAGGTCATGCCTGGAATGTTTGGGAAGCCGATGGCATTTTGTGCTGAAGCGGTAAGGGTCTTTCCTCGAATGGTTGGAATATTGTTCTTCGGTGGTTGTCGGTTATCCACAATCCACTCCTCCAGAGCCACAATCAAGGCCCGCAGATGAGGAATATAGCTGTTGGGATTGCTCAGCTGCTGACATTGAGCCGGTTTGCTGGCAGGGAGACCGGGAAAAGCGACATGCTGGGTACCGGAGAAAAGGTACATACGCACATTGCCGGGCAGACCGACATCATGTCGCCCTTCTGCATCGGTGGTATCCAGTGATGCCCTACCCTGCCAATATTCGGTAGAGCTGACCGTCCACATGATTTTCGGGCAAGTATCGGTTGCATTACAACGGTCCAGCAGGCCGGCGGTTTGACCAGTTACACTGTCGTGAAGAGGTGCCCAGGTAAATGGCGATTCATGAACAGGAAAGAGATGATCCTCATATTGCCCATAGCCACGGCCCGGTTGACCGAAACGGACATTGATTGAGATGCGTCCAGGAGCAATGTGCGGGTTTGCTCCTTCAAAAACCATCATCCCCTGCTCGTCTTCGTTAAAGCCAAGATCAAGGAAGCTGCGGACAAATCGGCCGCTTTGTGAGGTGCCGTGCATCATTGCCGCCGTGGTTTGCCCGGCAATGGGGTTAGGATTTCCATACCTATCTTTTTCTGCATGTCGTAGGAAGGAGACAAAATCACGGGTGGCTGCGAGCCCGAGCCCGAGCACTAAGGGATCCTTGGCTTCATAGATCAATTCATAGACATAATCGGGATAAAAGTCATCCTTAAGACATATCTTGCTCGCATCAGCAACGCCGGGAAAAGGGGTAACGGAGCAATCAGCATAGGCCCAATCGGTAGGGGCGATGATAATGCCAGAATCATTCTCTTGTGCATGTATGGTCAGAGTGGCTTGGGTGGTATCAAGATTAACCGGAATATAACTGATATGTTTATCGACGGAAAACTCCCCGCTGGAGAGAGCAAGAGTAGATGCAGGGGCCTTTACGATATATTCGGTGCGTACATTCCCGGTGATAGATTGACCGTTATTGGTAGCGACAGGTACATTGATATTGAGTAATGCCGGATCCTGCTTTAGGTCACCTTGCCAACCGCTCCAAACCGAAATATACCCCCGTTCTTCTGGGACGCTGGGAATACCGAAAATTGCCGGTCCTAAGACCAGTTCCGACACGGGAGCACCACGATTTACAGCATCGTAAAGCATAACTGCACTGCCGTTACCAACGGGTTTTTGAATACGGAATTCAGTGCTGTATTCAACTTGGCCATCGTCGTTCTTGAGGGCGAATTCTATATCGGTAATAAGGGCGTTACGTTTGTCACTAGGATCGACTTCACCATAGGCAATACCATTGATGATTTCAAAGCCGGGTGCTCCGGGCTGAATTGATTGAACATCGATTCGGGTAATACGCGCCTGGGCATCGGTAAGGAATAAAGTAAGGACAGTAAAAAGAACGAATTGAGCGTATACGCTCACATTGTGTATTATATTTTTCTTCATTTTTATTTATTACCTCCATGCATAATCTGTGGTTATAGAAAACTCGATATGTTTGTATTTACACCTCCATCAGTATACTACAAAATCATCCCTATATCTTAGTATAGCTTAGGGGTCGGCATAAAAAAACGCCCGATACTTGTACTAAGCATCGGGCGTTATAACGAGCCTAACTTCTTCGTATCTCTTACCGTTGCCCTTCCCGCTTCAGGGACAACAGGGGTACCGCGGCCTGCGCCTTGAATCCTCAGTAGCAAATCGGGGACGTACAACCGTCACCCCTCTCCGCAGCAATATCCGCCTATTCTCCCCAAAAAACAAGGGCAGACACAAAGGTCTGCCCCTCCACACTGCAAGAAAATTCCTGAATTCCTACAGCCCCAAATCCTTATGCACCTTATCCAAGGCTCTGGGTAAACAACGCAGAATCTCCTGAACCTGGGTCGCAGGCGTCGGCTGAGACAGCTCACCAGCGGCCCGATTGGCCCGCCCGGCAATCCGGCATGCCTGCAAAGGATCAACCCCAGCATAGAGCAAACCACTGATCATTCCGGTGATCAAGTCGCCGGTCCCACCGATGGGCTCCATCGTCTCAATGCTCGGTTCCCTGATGGTATCCACGATCTCGCCGTCCTGACAGATATAATCAACCGCCCCTTTGACAAACATGGTCTTGGTGGCATTGTTGCCAGCATAGGCCCGACGAATCAACTCCGGCACATCCTCTTCCATATTGAAGATGAAGCCTCGGGTGAAGCTGGGATGGTCCGCCTTATCATCGGCAAGAAAGGCGGCCTCGCCCAGATCCGGGGTGAACACATCGTAATAATGGGCATCGCCTCCTGCCTTGGCCACATACATGCTGCCTGCATCGGCAATCATCATCGGCTTATGCTCCATCGTATCGATGGTGGCCAATATCTTTTTATTCAGCTTCAAATCCGGCATCACATAATGAAGGGTCAGTACCTTGGCCCCCATTTCCGGGAGATGATCCGCCAAATGCTTATAAATATCCTGACTTCCCCGACGTTTGCCGATGTCTCCAGCCACCAAACCGATCGGTGCATCCACCCCGTAGTGCCGACAGGTGATACAGGCGGAGGTCATCATGGCTTCATTGCCCCGATTGATAGCAAGCTCGTGCCCATCAATGGTTATTCCCTTTTCATTATAAGCAACAGGCCCTACGAGAAGCGGAAGATCTTCAACAGGAACCGCTCCGGCTAATAACAACATAATTACGCTCCTATTTCCCGGACAAGCTCTTCCCGGGCAGTATTCAATGAGTAAGCACAGAGGGAAAAGCCGACCTCGCGGAGATCAGGGGCCTCATTGATGTGCTGACCGATCAGTTCCGTTGCCAGATGCGGTACATCCGGGCAGCCTCCGCCGGAGATATTGACGATGATCT
>JQIA01001613.1_pt1 | contig 12088 bp, 11 predicted proteins | sample 811431 | NCBI WGS metagenome assembly JQIA01 (sample SAMN02998118, study PRJNA258478) | marine sediment metagenome | biome: marine; feature: seafloor; material: sediment; isolation source: oil-polluted sediment collected from 3 locations (0.5 km, 0.7 km and 0.9 km)... | place: USA: Gulf of Mexico ... | reverse complement strand
ATTATTTTTTGATGAAATACAATCCCAATAGCACCTAAAATAATAAGGGCTGCAATACCCGCTTCAAAACCAATAAATTTATAAGGCAAATAAAAGATTCCAATTGGGAAAACCATTAATGGGAACCCAATAATCCATTGCACAGCACCCGTTCCTTGATAGTTAAAGGCTGCACGCTGTGTTAAATCTATTTTCTTTCTGTTAAAGGATCCTCCATATAACAACACATGGGTGTTTACACCAATATTATAAATCATAGCAGCAAAATGAATAACGAGTATTTTCCAACCAAAATAAACATACGGAATACTCAAAATAAACATCAAAATAGCACTCATAAACATCAATGAAAATTTTGAGTTTAAGTATTCTTTATATTTTATATTCTGGCTCATCAATAATTTATAATAGCCACTGTCCCAAGCTGGAATAAATTGTCCAAAATTGATAATAAAAATACCTGTAACAAATATCCCAACAAATATGAATAATGGCACCATTTCTTTATACACCGGATTAGGATAAAAGAAAAGGCCATATAATAACCCAATAACTAAAATAAATACGGAAGACCTGGGGCGTTTATTTCTCCAGATCAACTTCAAATCCAATTGCAAAAAAGGAGCAATATCTCCAAACCTACGAGTCCAATTTAAATCGGATGTAGATGCAATTTGTTCTTTAGCTTTCAAAGAACCATCAACATATAATTTAGGTTTTAAAATTGAATAATTTACATAATACAACACCCCTAGAACAGTCAACGGAATTAAGACTAAAATGGGGTTTGCAGTAATTGAATTCACTCCATTTGAAAGCAATGATGATAAAGATACTATATCAAAATAATTCAATGCAAACAATCCTGATGCTATTAAAATAATTGGCAAAAAAGATAATTCTGTCTCGGCAGATTTTGCTTCAATTATAAAGTTTAAAAAGTTGATAATAAGTGTAAAAATCACCATCAAAAGCATCCAAGTTAGAATTGAGACTGAAGCATATTCATTTGAAATTAATACCAGTCCAAATGGAATAATGGCAAACAATGGCAAGAAATTAAAAAATGAAATTGCCGATTTACTTAAGACGTAATGTAAAATACTGCTTCTTTTTAAGGGTAAAACCAATAATGGCTTTACATTCATAACTGGTAATTTCTGCAAGAAGAACCGCATTAACAAATCTGCCAACAACCAGTAAAATATAAATCCATTTACCATAAATAACGGATCTGAGTCTGGGAATTGCTTCTTCAAAATTGGGTATAACCCAAACCCAATGGCTACAAAAGTTAAAATAAAATAGAGTGCTAAAAACACCATTAAAATATTTATGGCAATACTCTTTTGCCAATACGAGGAACGAAAAAATTGTTTCCATTCAAAATTTATAAAATGCTTGATCATTTGGTTGATTTATGTGACTTTACGGTTAATAAGTATGTTTTTAGGGTTAATTGTTACACTAATTTATATTCAGGGTATTGATTTTCTAAAATTTTCTCAATTTTTGAAGGAAGAACAAATAAAATAATATATGTCATAACCACAAAAAAGGTGAAAAATAAAGAAACTAGTCCGATGGTATTTACTGATTGCAATTGAATTTTTAATTGTAACGGAATTTGAAAATATATATAAGAGAATGCACCTATATTTCCAGAGTTTAAAATGTATTCTTCAAAAATCCATTTTCTCCCTGTTTGTTTAAATCGCTTTTTTTTCAATTTATGTAATCTAATTAATCGAATCAATAAAATAGTACAAATACCAATCCCTAGAGTAATATAAATATACCTATGCTCTTTTAACACTAAAAAGGATGTAAAAAGTATGCTGAAAAAAGCAAACATTGAAAATATTTGTGGGATTTTAAAATATTCTTTAAAAATTTTCCAAACTAGCTTCCAGTATTTTTTGTTCATTGCATTTTGTCTAGCTTCAACTACATCCATAAAGCCAAAAACACCAAATTTTTTGAATGAAATATCTTTGGCTTGTTCAAATGATAAGTTGGGATTTTTATCCCAGATTTGTTCAATGTCGTTTGCTAAATGATCAACTAATTCGGTTTGTACATCATAATATTCTACATAATGTTGGCGTGTGAATGTATATAGCTGCTGAATTTGCTCTTTGGATAGTCTCAATTTAATTCAGGTTTAATTTATATTGAGAAATAGCTTCAAAATGTTTTTTATAAAGATATCGTCCGCCTAAGGCAGTAAAAAAGAATAAAATCAACATTCCTAACATGATATAACTTAATTCATTTTCTTTAGTAAAATAATTGACACTTATAAATGGATGATAGATTACTGCCATAAAAAGACTCGGAAAAAATTGCTTGTCGTAGATAAACCTATACGATGAATTTACCTTTTTAAGTTTCATTTTAATGTACCCATAAATTGAAAACAAAATATAAAAAGACAACGCTATTGAAATTACAACAGTAATTTTATGCTTATAATTCGCTAATGAATAGCTAAAACTATCATTCAAAACATAACTAAAACCAATAAATGCAATCAACATTAACAATAATTTATAAAAAAATGGTTTATAAATTTTTAAACACTTATCAATAAGAATTGAAGGGGCATAATAAGCTAAGCCCAGCAAAAAACTTGATTTTTTTGTAAAACTATTGTTCCATTTTAGTTTAACTTTTTCTAATGCAACTTCAAAAGTAAGTCCTTTATGTTTTATTAAAAATTCTATATCTGTTATTATATGATCTAAAATTTCAAAATGGATATCAATATATTTAATATCCCTATCAGTTAAATAATCTTTTATTTTTTTTATTTGTTGTTTTGTAAGTTTCATAGTTTAAGCAATTTTTATTGGGGGGGTTTAGGTAAATTTTGGGTTTACTATAGTTTGCATTGTTTTAATAAACTCTTCCAGTTCCTCTAACCGGTTAACCGTTTCTTTAGTGCCGTCTTCTGTCAATTTATAATATTTACGCAAGCGGTTATCAACTTTAGCAACCTCAACATCTAACAAGCCTTTGGCTTCTAATTTGTGCAAGGCGGGATACAATGCTCCTTCTGTTATTGTAAGTTCTCCTTTAGTGAGTTCTTTTACTTTTTGAGTAATTTCATAGCCATACATTTTTTCATTTTCTTCTAAAAGTTTTAAAATGATGGTTTGTAACGAACCTTTATATAATTTCTGATTTCCCATTTACAATATGTCTATTCGTTTAAGTGTTTAACATTTCTACTAAACAAATATATACATAATTTTCTTATGCATAATTTGTTTAGGTATAATTTTTCTAAAATAGTTGTTTTGTTTAATTACTTTTGTTCCATATAAAACTACCATGTCGAAATACCACTCCCTTACCATAAAAGAAATTAGAAAGGAAACTCCTAATGCAGTTTCTATTGTTTTTGATATTCCAACAGCACTCAAAAATGAATTTAAGTTTATAGCCGGGCAATATCTAACCCTAAAAAAGGAAATTGCAGGAAAAGAAATTCGCAGAGCATATTCAATTTGTTCAGCTGCAAATAGCGGTGAATTAAGAGTTGCTGTAAAAGCAGTAGACAATGGAACTTTTTCTGTTTTTGCAACTACCATTTTAAAAGAAGGGGATACGTTGGAAGTTTCACAACCTAAAGGTAAATTTATCTTGGAAACCTCGAAAACAAATATCAAAAATTATTTAGGAATAGCTGCTGGAAGTGGAATTACTCCTATAATGGCAATGTTGAAAACGGTCTTAACAGAAGAACCTAACAGCACTTTTACCCTTATTTATAGCAACAAAACTGAAGTTGATACTATTTTTAAAGACGAAATAGACCAACTATCTGCTTCCTTTCCAAATCAATTTAAGATTCAATATGTGCTGAGTAGAGAACAAAAAGAATATGCCATAAATGGAAGAATAGACTCTAACATTATTCATAATATAACCAGTAATAAATTGCAGCAAACAGTATTTGATGCGGCTTTTTTATGTGGCCCGAAAGACATGGTAACTACTGTAAAAAATACCTTGATTGAAGATGGGTTTGATGAAAATTCCATTTCTTTTGAATTGTTTTTTTTTCCAATTTCTTCAGAAAAAGAAACCAATAGTAATTTTGAAGGAAAAAGTGAAGTAACCGTAGTGTTAGACGATGAAGAAACTATTTTCGAAATGGATTCAAAAAATACAATTCTAGCTTCTGCTTTAAAAGAAGGTATAGATGCTCCTTACTCTTGTCAAGGTGGTATTTGCAGCAGTTGTATGGCTAAAGTTACTGAAGGAAATGCTGTAATGGATAAAAATTCTATTTTATCTGATGAAGAAATTAATGAGGGTATAATTTTAACTTGTCAAGCGCATCCAACCACACAAAAAATTACAATTGATTACGACGATGTTTGATAAAAAGAGTACTTTCACAATCTTATTTATTACGTATGACTTTTAACGAAATTAAAGACGCTATTCTTATCGGATTTTTTCTTGCCTTTATGATTGGCCCTGTCTTTTTTATATTAATTCAGACAAGTATTACCAAAGGAGCAAGAGCTGCAATCGCCTTTGATTTTGGTGTTATTTTAGGTGATATCGTATTTATTTTAATGGCTTATTATGGAAGTAAAAGTTTACTGGAAAAAATAAAAGATGACCCTCGTATATTTTATATTGGTGGTCTTATTTTGTTAATATATGGTATTATTACTTATTTAGATAAAACTCAAAAAAAAGTAAAGGACGATGAGAATTTAGAAATAATTCCAGAAAAAACGAATTATCTTAGACTCTTTATCAAAGGTTTTTTACTCAATTTTATAAATGTTGGCGTATTAGCATTTTGGCTAGGAATGATTCTTGTTGTAGGGTCAAACCTACAAATGGATGCTGGGAGGATTTTCAACTACTTTACTATTATTTTAGTGAGTTACTTGATTACAGATCTTGGGAAAATTTTGCTAGCCAAACAATTAAAAAAGAAATTGACTCCTGCAGTTACCTACAAAATAAAACGTACTATGGGGATTATTTTAATGGTATTTGGTATTGTTTTAATTTTGAAAGGCTTTATTCCTAAAGAGCGCTTGAATTTAGAAAACGTTATTGAACAAACAGACTAATTTTAATGGCAGAAATTACTCCTCGACAAAAGCAAGCGAAAATTTTACGAATATTTAGAAAAGTTCACAGAATAACAGGGGCTTTTTTATTTCTGTTTTTCTTTTTTATTGCTATTTCAGGTATTTTATTAGGGCTGAAAAACAATAGCAACGGACTTATTTTACCAAAGTCTCATCAAGGAACTTCGAGCAACTTAAAAAATTGGTTGCCTATTGATAGTTTACATACCAAAGCTTGTACCGTTTTACACGACTCTATTTCTCCTACTTTATCCTTAGAACTAGATAGAATTGATATTCGAAAAAATAAGGGTATGGTTAAGTTTATTTTTAAAAATCACCATTGGGAAGTTCAGCTAGATGGTACATCAGGTAAGCTATTAAACATTGGTAAAAGACACTCCGATTTTATTGAAAATCTTCATGATGGCTCAATTTTAGACAACTACTTTAAAACATCTCATAATCAAATTAGAGTAATCTACACTTCAATTATGGGGTTGGCACTGTTACTATTTTCCACCACAGGTTTTTGGTTGTGGTACGGTCCTAAAAAAATGAAACGCAACAAATAGATTATAATGCTAATTTCAATATTCAAAGCAACTAAAAAGGATTTATTCCCTTTTTAAATTTTGGTTATAATTCTCTCAATCAGTAACTTATATTCATTATCTTTGATAATATCATTTAAAACAACCTCTTATGGAATCTTCTATTCTTATTGCAAAAATTATTGGTGTTATTTATTTGTCTTTCGGTATTGGTCTTTTACTTAATAAAAGTTACTATGCTAAAATCCTTGGAGACTTACTTGAAAATGCAACGTACATGATTATTGGTGGCTTTTTAGCTATCGTATTTGGTTTTCTTATTATTGAGTATCACAATGTCTGGGATAAAAGCTGGACTATATTAATTACTTTAATTGGTTGGTTGGCTTTAATAAAGGGAGTGATTCTTTTAGCTTTTCCAAAATTTTTGAATAGCTTTAAATCTATGTTAATGTCTGAAAAGTGGATTCAGTTCATTGCGCCACTTGTTATTCTATTTGGAATAACTTTTATCTACTTTGGATTTTTCTATTAATAAACTTCAATTTTAGTATTTTTGCCAATCATTTAATGTATATAAAATATGGGAAGTGATTACAAAACTGGTAGTGTTAGAAAAAATATTCAAATTGGGTCAACAGTTGAAATTGTTCAAAAGCATCATCAAAGATCGGGAGAATTAACTGAAGGAATTGTGAAAAGGTTACTTACTAAATCTTTAAACCATCCACATGGAATTAAAGTACTGCTAGAAACTGGAGAAATTGGACGAGTTAAAAAAGTCTTTGATTAAATTGAAACTAAATATCTTACAATTCGAAGAAGTTATTACGAGGTATAATTTTTCATAAATTCTTCCAATGGCATTGGTTTTAAATTTCTAGATTTATAATGCTTTACATACGTATTATAATTTCTTCTTGCAAAATTGGTTATTGTTTCAAGAGTCTTACTCTCCATTAGTGATCCCGTCTTCATATTATAAGAATTTTGAGGTTAATTGGTTTACTACAGGCTATAAAGCTACAATACAATTAGTTACAATCCAAATTTATTTACCATTTGTTGTATTTATTATACCGTTTATTATATTTTTCACACCATTTATACTGTTTTAAGGTAAAAACTAATTAGTTATTGATGGTGAATAAGGTTCAGTAACTACTTTTTTATAATTAATCTACTATATTTACTCAGCATATAAAAGTAGCTTTAACAAATTAAAAATATATACATAATAACTATGGGGCTTTATAGTAAATACATTCTTCCTAAAGCAATTGATTGGGCTTGTAGCCAAAAGCCAAGTATGCGACAAAGAGAAAAGGTGATTCCACATGCCAATGGTGCTATTTTAGAAATTGGTATTGGTTCTGGTTTGAATTTACCTTATTACACCAATAAAAATATCAAGCAGTTAACTGCTATTGACCCTTCTGAAGAACTTTGGAAAAAAAACACTCTAAACCCCAACGATTTACCTTTTGAATTTGAATTTATAAATGCTTTTGCTGAAAATATTCCACTTGATAACAATAGTATTGATACCGTCGTAATTACCTATTCCTTATGCACAATTCCAGATACAACTCAAGCATTTTCTGAAATCAGACGAGTACTAAAACCTGGTGGGAAATTATTATTTTGCGAACATGGAAAAGCACCAGATAAAATTATTCAAAAATATCAAAATATGGTGAATCCGCTTTGGAAACGTATTGGAGGCGGGTGTAATTTGAACAGAGATATCCCTTTACTAATTAAAGAAAATGGATTCAAACTAAATCAATTAGAAACCATGTATCTTCCTGGGTGGAAACCCGCTAGTTTTAATTATTGGGGATCTGCTGTAATTAAATAGCTAAATAAAACGAAAGGCTCAACTATATAGTTGAGCCTTTCGTTTTATTTACTAGGTTCTACTTTTAATATTATTCTTTATTGTATGTATTATTTTCACGGTCAATATCAGCCATAAATTGAGATGGGTCAATTTCAACCGTCTTAATTTCTTTTGAAGTGGTAAATGTATATGTTGGGTAACTCCATGCCCAATCTTTCAATATAGTGGCTGAAGTTGGCTTTGCTCCACGCATCATTTGTAAAGGAATATTAAAATTTTCGGTAGTTCCATCGCTATAAGTAACTGCTACATCAACAGGCATTGGCATTTGTCCAATACGTGCTAAAGTAATACTCTTTTCTTCTACCTTGGCAATAGCATAATCTATGGTGTGTGTTGTTTCCACCCACTCATTTAAAAACCAATCTAGTTGAATTCCAGAAACTTTTTCAGCAGTTCTTTTAATATCGTTTGGTGTTGGGTGTTTAAATTTAAAATCTTCAAAAAACCTTTTGATTGTTTTTTGTACATTTTCAGCACCAATAATATAATTTAATTGAGTTAGAAACATGCTTCCTTTTGTATAACTTCCAATACTAAAAGCGACATTGGTATTAAACCTATCTGCATGAGTTGTTAATGGTTCTTCCAATTTATTTTTAACCATATAATAATACCCTCCATAACTTCTGTTTGAAGGTTTACCATCGCCATTTCTTAAAATTTTATTGGAGGCCATTGACGAAATATAGGAAGTAAACCCTTCATCCATCCAAGAATGCTTACTTTCATTATTTGCTAATATTTGCTGAAACCAAGTATGAGCTAACTCATGAAAAATGGTACCTGCGATACTATTAAATGTTTCTCCCCCTGCAATTAACGTACACATGGCATACTCCATTCCTCCATCTCCTCCTTGAATTACAGTGTATTGCTTCCAAGGGTAATGTCCAATATTTTTAATAAAATATAGCATTGCTTTTTCAGTATATGGCTGAACTTCTTTCCAGGCATTTGCATATTTTTTGTCATTTTTATATATAAAATGAAGGTTAATCCCATTGTCCATTTTTAATATATCATGGATGAAATTTGGGTCAGCCACCCACGTAAAATCATGAACATTTGTAGCTGTGAAATTCCAAGCTAATTTTTTTCCTTTTCTTACTTTTAATTTTTGTGTTTTATCTTCATATCCATGACCTACTTCTTGCGGATTTTGAAGGTTTCCTGTCCCACCTACTGTATAATCTCTGTCAATATGAAGTGTTACATCAAAGTCCCCAAAAACTCCTTGAAACTCTCTAGCTATATATGCATGCGCATGCCATCCTTCAAAATCATACTCAGCCATTTTAGGATACCATTGTGCCATAGAAAGCGCTACACCATCTTCATTATTTCTTCCAGCTCTTCTTATGTGTACGGGTAATTGACCTTTAAAAACCATTTCAAATGTTACTTTTTCTCCAGATTTAATTGGAGAATTTAAAGTCACTTCCAATACAGTACCATTCGTGAAATATGCTACCTCTTTTCCGTTCTGTGTTAAAGACAGTACTTTTAAGTATCCTATTTCGTTCGGTTCTAGTTTGGCTATTCTACTTTCGTAGGTTGGGTTCTCTTTTGTCCCTAAGTTGTTAACCATTCTTCTATCAGGGTCTGCAACTGTTTGTAACCTTGCATCCATTTCGCTCCCTGGTTGAAATGCATTATAGTATAGATGATAAAACACTTTATCTAATTCATCTGGAGAGTTATTAGTATAAACCAATTTTTGAGTTCCTTGGTATTGATAATTTTCTACATCAATATCAACATCCATTTTGTAATTTACATGTTGCTGCCAATAACTTATATTGTTTTGGGCTAACAAGGAAATAGTAAAAATTGATAATAAGAGTGTAAGTGTTTTAGTCATGTTAAAATTGTTTTTAGTGGCGCAATATAATCATATCTCTATAAAACAAAAAAGCACACTCAAATTGAGTGTGCTTTTTAACAGAACATTATAATTTTTTATCCTTTATTGACCATTTTATCAGCAAGAACTAATGCGTTGTATGCATTTGCTACTTTCCCTGAAATTGACAATTTTGATAATTTTATTTTATCTCCAGTCGGATTTTCTTTTGATTTAGATCCTGGTAATACTACTTCCATATCTAATTCCGTCCCTGAATTCATAATAATATGTTTTACCTGGCTTGCAGATAATTGTGGGTAGTAAGATCTAATCAAAGTAGCGATTCCAGCTACTTCTGGAGACGCCATTGAAGTTCCGTTGTACCTATCATATTTATTTTGAGGAACTGTTGAGTAAATTTGAACACCTGGAGCTAATACATCTACATTTAATTTTCCGTAATTTGTAAAAGAAGCAGGTAAATTTTCGTTGTAATTAGAACTCATTGCACCTACAGTAATCAAATTATCTGCTATTTCAGTTACTTTATCAGAAGAATCATTTGGCCAGTTGTCTTTTACATCAATATTTTTACCATCATTCCCTGAAGCATGCACTAATAATACATCATGTTTTTCAGCATATTTAATGGCGTCAAATACCCAATGACGGTATGGAGAAAAGCTTTTTCCAAAACTCATATTTACAACCTTTGCACCATTATCTACAGCATATCTAATTGCTAAAGCAACATCTTTATCGCGCTCATCACCATCTGGTACCGCTCTAACAGACATTAGTTTTGCATTGTGAGCAACTCCATTCATTCCAATTCCATTGTTACGTGAAGCTAAAATAATCCCTGAAACATGTGTTCCGTGTGATTCATCTTCTACTGATCCCATAACATTTGGATTTCCATACTTTACATCGCTAATATCTTGAGGTCTATCTCCTACAATTGCTCTACCATCAAAATCTAAATCGTAATTTTTATTTTTCTTTTGGCCCTCGTAGTATTCTAAATAAGCTTTTTCATCAATACCTCTACCTAACAAACCTAAAAGGTCACTTATTTGTGCTTGTAATTTTTGATCTTCCGTTTTAACAGCTTGTAACGCTTCAAGTGTTACTGTTTCTTTTCCTAAGAATTCTTTTACGGCTGCAAAACTTTCACCAATTTGAGTTAAGCGATCCATTGTTTTAAAATACCTTCCTGAAGAAGCATCAAATGCTTTTAAATAGTTTTGATATCTTTCGAAATCTGCTTTTTCTGCTTCGCTAATATTAGCTACTGTTTTACCTTCAAAACGAGGCTTCATTTTAGCTACTAGTCTCGTAATTTCCAATTGTTCAGGAGCAGAAACGCCATCGCCACCTAAAAAGTTCCATCCGTATATATCATCTATATAACCGTTTTTATCATCATCGATTCCATTTCCAGCTATTTCATTTGGGTTTGTCCATAGTACATCTTTTAAGTCTTCATGCTCAATATCAATACCGGAATCTATCACTCCAACTATAACAGTTACTCCTGTTTTTCCTTCTAAAAATTTATAAGCTTTATCTAAGCTCATCCCGGGAATTGTATCAGTCGCTAGATCTGCGTGTGCCCAGTGATTAAATTGTTCTTCTCCAATTGTTCCTTTTTTTGCTGCAATATTAACTGCAGTGTCCATAGTTGGTACTGCTAAATTCTTAACAGAACTACAGCTTGCTAAAGTAACAGCTGCGATAGCTGTTAAGTACATTAATTTAAATATTCTCATACTGTTTTTGTTTAATTAAATACTTCGTTAAATTTATATGTTTTGTTCAATCGAACTCCTTTTTCAGTGTGTTTTACAGTGCACAACTCGTTTGTTGCATCATGTTCAAAAAATAATAAATAGTTATGGTCTGCTGCTTTGTTCAAAAATTGTGCTTTTTCATCCATGGTAATTAGTGGACGCGTATCGTAACCCATAACGTAAGGTAACGGAATATGACCAACTGTAGGTAATAGATCTGCCATAAAAACAATGGTTTTTCCTTTGTATTGAATATGTGGAATCATTTGTTTTTCAGTATGTCCATCTGAAAATAAAATATCAAATCCAAGTGCTGTATTTTGAGCAAAATCTCCAGAAGGTAAATCTACAAAATTTAGTTGACCACTTGCTTCAATTGGATTGATGTTCTCTTTTAAAAATGAAGCTTTTTCTCTAACATTTGGCGCTACTGCCCATTTCCAGTGATTTTTATTACTCCAAAATTTTGCATTTTTAAATGCAGGCTCATATCCTGTATGATCTTTATTCCATTGGATACTACCTCCGCAATGATCAAAATGTAAATGGGTTAAAAAAACATCGGTGATATCATCTCTATGAAATCCATGTTTTGCTAAAGAGGCATCTAGTGAGAAACCTCCAAACAAATAATAGTAGCTAAAAAATTTATCAGATTGTTTATTTCCAACTCCTGTATCTATTAATATAAGCCGATTTCCATCTTCAATAAGCATGGTTCGAAGACTCATATCAATTAAATTATTACTGTCGGCTGGATTTGTACGTTGCCATAACGCTTTAGGAACTACACCAAACATGGCACCACCATCTAACTTAAAGTTTCCTGTTTCAATAGGGTAAATCTTCATACATAAACTTATATGCACAAAGATACATGAATT
>JQIA01001612.1_pt1 | contig 12093 bp, 7 predicted proteins | sample 811431 | NCBI WGS metagenome assembly JQIA01 (sample SAMN02998118, study PRJNA258478) | marine sediment metagenome | biome: marine; feature: seafloor; material: sediment; isolation source: oil-polluted sediment collected from 3 locations (0.5 km, 0.7 km and 0.9 km)... | place: USA: Gulf of Mexico ... | reverse complement strand
GCTATGTCAAGAGAAAAAAAACTTTTTTTAAAAAATTACATTACCATATGCAATTACCTAACCGGACACTACTGCCTCATAATGAAATTAAAATAATTTCATTCATGCAAAGACGTTAATATTCAATTCAAATATATAATCATCCCCGTTTGTGCTATTACATTGGAAAAGAAGTCTCAGTCTTATTCAGGTGGTCCCCAGACATTAACATCAGGAAGTTCTTTTTTGAAATATTTTATACAAAGTTTTCGAAACTGATCTGTTTTTTTAAATTCTCTCAGAGACATTGAAAATTTCCTTATCAGGTCTCTCCTCCCGGACATGGTTCGTTTTGAAAACATCAAATTTGATGGATAGTATTTGTTTAGAGCAGCATCATTCAGAAAAACGATTTTATCTGCGATCCCCTTTTCTTCTGCTATGATGCTCCCGGCTAATACTTCATAAACAGTATAATCAAGCCTGTCATTTGCCAGTTTGACGATATTAATTGTATCGTTCCTGACATCTCTGAGATCACAGTGTTTTTCTATATGAGGTCTGAAGTTCGCCCATATCGCGTACATATACCCTCGAACCAACCCCATGCGGTATCCATTCAGGTTCTCAAGGGAATCAAACTTCAATTTATGTTCATCTTTTTTTTGAACCCACATCCCCCAAATAGTATGAAGAAGCTGCTCTTCAGGAATGATGAGCTTTCCTTTTTTTACACCATGATCTGCTGCATCATAAAGCGCATCAATCTCGCCGTTGAGAAGCATTTGGTCTTCTCTTATCATGGGATACATATTTATTCTGTACTCAACACCAATATTCTTCAATACTGTTTCTATCATATCTGTATAAAGCCCGGTTATCTTACCGTCCTCCATATAATGGAATGGTTTCATTTCATGAGTCGAAATTCTGAGTTTAGTTTTTTCAGCAGACATAACAGACGATGTAAAAGTCACTGCGAGTACAATTGATATCTTAATCAGTTTTATTTTCAATCTATCAATCTCCTTTATGACAATTATAAAAAAAATTTTTTTCTATTCATCGCAGCATAACCAGTCGTTATAATGAAGGAAATGTTACTCAAAAAGTATATTCATTTTTTTCAAAGCAGGAGCCAAAAGAAAAGGTAACTTAATTTCATATTTCTGAAACTTTTTTAAATTTATCAGATTTTTATAAAATACTCAAAAACAATTAATTTTTCCATTTTACTACGGGGATAATCTTAGCCAGGATCATGCTCGAGAAGCAGTTTTCTGATCATTAATCAGAATTTTAAATTAAAAAACCGTTATCAATTGTTTTTTGATAACGGCTTCGGCTTAGTTATTCGTTAATAACCTGTCAGGAAAATATAAACCCACATTTTTAATTTTGCATATGGCCCTTTTCCTTCGCCATTGATAGACTATTTACGAGAGCATCAGTTTTTACTAAAAAAATTAAAAAAGATAAGTACATTTTAACCCGTAAGGTATTGCTGATACGAAAAATCTATTCTCTTTTTTAGTTCTTCTCAGGGAGTAGTCACCTTCATAATAAAAAATTCGGTTGTATTCATTCCAGTCGTCTATAGCCTGAGTGGGGGTAGTAAAAATTTTAATTTCAGAGGCAATTATCCCGGTTACTGCTGACACTGCAGCATCCGATGTCCTGTTATCATCGGTCATGATTACAAGACCGGCCAAAAGGTTAATTGTAACGACCTTCGCATGTTCTTTCCATGATCGGCCTGCTGTTTCCCTGTCAGCACAATTTTTCAACAGTGCTTCAGCAGCCCTCATTTTTTTTAATTTCTGGGCAAATGATTTTTCAGGCATTCCCCTAAGCTTCTCAGCCGCAGAATATGCAGTTAAAGGATCGGCAATCATTGCTCCGAAAGCAAGACCGGATTTTACAGCATTTACTTTATAGTCAAAATGATCATTCTCTTCTTTTTCATCCTTTGGATTAAGAGTGCCTAAAATGGAGATACCATTATATACTGTTGAAACACCGTAAAGTGTTGCCCATGTGTACTGCCATCTTTTGGCATTTTTTGTACCGCTATCAAGTTTTTCCTGAACATACCTGATCCGCTGCGTTGCCTCATAAGAATTTTTTTCATTAATCCTGCCCTGGGCTGAAGCTGTACTGATCATAAAGAGACATAGAATTAATACTGTTATTATCTGTATGGTTATATACTTGTTATTCTGTTTCATTGATTTAATGCCTTATTACCAAAAAATTCATTAGAAAATATTGTCAAATTTATATGTGATGCCCACAGCAAAAATATAACGATTTTCTTTGAAATCCTTTTTAACTGCATGCCATGTTGGTGTGGTGACATGAGTAAATTCTAATATGTCTATGCCCTTATCTTCTGTGAACATATACATCGCCCCGATCGAAAAGTCAGTATTCTCAGAGAGTTTAAGGCCAAAGCCACTTCCTACGCTATGGCTTGGCAAAAGGAAATCAGCCTCATCTCTTTTGTCGTCTTTGATACCAAAATTATTATACAAATAACCCATACTGGCAGAGAGCGTCGGGTTTATTGTCCATTCAAGTCCTGTTCCGAACTTATATCCCATGTTATAGTCATTCTCACGGCCATCAAGATCCCTGTTTGCCCTGAATGTAATTTCAGCTGAAGATTCCAGTCTGAGATTATCAAGAATATAGTAGGAGGCACCAGCGGATAAACATTGAGGATATGTTACTTTAAGTTCAGATTGCCCGTTACCGTTTGAACTGCCATAAGAAGGCATTTGCCCGGGAGGTGTACCATCCTTGAAAATATCCAGCTTACCGCTAATCTCAATAGTTGCGGGTACCTGAAAATGATTAGTCGTTTTTTTAAGTTCAAGAGGAGCATAGTACTCATATTTTATACCAAAGTTCAGCCCGTCACTAACCTTATAGTCAGCCCCAAGAATGATTCCGAAGCCGGTTCCTTCTGAATCGACATCGATATCCCACTCCTCTTCAATCGATGCATAATTATTTACCCCGTCCATTATATACATCGTGTCAGTGACACTAAGCTTCATATTACCATTAGCCTTTATAACTCTAAGGCCACCGGAAAATGAAAGGCTGTTGTTTATTGCGTAAGCCCCTCCTACAGTCAGTCCGATATACATCTCATCTCTGGTGGCTGTCGAATCTCTGTAAAACCCATTAAACTCAGCGCCATTTCCAAAATTTTCTCCAAAAGAAGTCTCTTTTTCCGCCAGGTGTCCCCAGTCCATTACTGCAAGTCCATAAGGGAAATGCATTTTGGGTGCCGCCTGCATCACTGAAAAATCAAAATAGGCTGCCCAGTTGTCTTTTTTTAGAATTATATCGATATCCGGCATAACAGGCGACGTGGTTTCAGCAAAGTATTTATCGGGCATATTTGTGTGCTCAAAAGGAGAACCGGTATGCGCTGTCTGAACAAACTGGTCATCGTTAGAACCTTCTACCTTTACAGCATAATAGTTCATGGTATGTTCTTTCCGCACATGGGTGGTCTGGCTGCTGAACATGACATGAAGCCCGTCTTCCATAAAGGCAAGGCCTGCAGGGTTGTAGAATGCTGCATCTGCACTTAGAGATGCATTTCTGTTCAGTGTCCTAATAAACTCTGCGCTATGGTTTGGAAGTATACCATCTTCCTGATGTATTCTTGATGCTGCGGCAATCTCAGCAACAGAGATTATGAATAGCAGAAAAATAAAAATCTTATTTCTTTTCATCTGGTTTTCTCCTGCGGGTCCGTCATTTGGTATAACTGACCCAAACAATTCTTCTTTCATTTTTAAAAAAACTGCAACAGGGGTACTTATATTAAATACCCCTGTTGACAAACGGCTGAGCAAAATGCCAGCAATCAGTTATTATTCGTCAAACACATTGCTGAAGCATGGACAGTCGGCCCGCTCATCCCAGCTTGTAAACCAATCAAAACCAGGTTCATCAACAGGATAGACAACCGGGCAGTCAGAACCAATTTTTCGATAATGAAACCTTTTTGTTTCGCCCATATAGACCATTTCAGTCCAGGAGTCTGAGCCTGTAACCTTATCCTTTTTAACAACTTTCAGGTGGTAATCAAGGTCAGCAATCTTATCACCTTTATTCCTTAACTCATCTGCGAGAAAAATCTGGTATCCAACAACATCAGGAATATTTTTGGGATCAACACTTGCTCCCAGAACATATCCATTGTACTTTGAATCTAAATGCCCGATAGTTAAACCGTCAGCGATTATTCCGTTTTCGTTGTAAGGAAAGCCATACTGCCCGTCATGATAATCAGACAGCTCCATCTTATTTTTAACTCCCCAGTCATATACCACCCACCAGTCAAGCTGCCCGCTCAATATCCCCTCAACGATCTCCACTCCTTTTGCCCGTAAACCTCCTGGTTTAATGACTTCCCATCTATCAGTATAGGCCTTGTCCATTGGAGGGCCGTATATTATTCTGTAAAATTCATCAATATTCAAAAGCTTAACATTCACAGTATAAGTTGTTGTCTGACCGGTTGTACTCGTAACGACAATTTCAACAGGTGTCACCAGACCTTTCCCTCTCCAGAGAAACAGACTGTCGATTTCAGCAGTTCCGGTTGCGCTATTATAATTCCCGTTTTCACCGTCAAATGTTATTGATGTTACACCCCCCGGATTCTGGGCTGTAGCGCTTATTTTAATTGTGTCAAATCCATAAACGACTGCAGCATATTCCAAAATCTCCGGGGCGAAGCCAGAAGGATCTCCTTCAAGTACAGGCGTATCAAAATTTGTATAAAGATGACGCCTGGAATCTACTGAGGCTCCAATACTGATTGAAATGTCAGAAAGAAGTTCGCCATCTCCGCCATCTGAACTTTTTGTAATTGTAAGTTCGTATGTTTTAGATTCGCCGCTTGAGGTAACAATTATTTGAACAAGATTATCGTTGTCTGATATTGCCCCGGTAAATTCAGCGCCATCTTTTCGGAGTTCAACACTTGCGTTGGCATCATCCGCTTCTGCAATCACTGTTACATTTGTAACATCTGCTCCGACATCAACAGACCATGGCCCATCACTCCCAGGGGTAAACGCAGGTGTTAACGTTCCGGAAGAGACTGAAAGTGTTTTTAAATCAGTATTTACCGGTGCCAGTTTATCAACGTTAATTGTGTAGTTTTTTGTTTGTCCACCGTTCTCTGGCGTTACAATGATTGCTATTGTGTTATCCTCAGGTATGGTAACCTCTATTGGTGCATTATTCCCGACTTCAGTGCCGTTAACATGTATTGTGGATCTTACATCTTCGAGTGTTGGTGTAATAAAAAGAATGGTAGTGACAGCCGGAACAGTGACGCTATAATCAATTACACCGGTATTAAATACGGGTGTAAGTGTTAAGCCGGAACCACTTTGAGTCTCTGAAACAACAAGACCGCTAAGATTTGCATTGTCAGACAACTCCCGGGTTACAGTCAGGGTGTAGTCTTTACTTGATAAATTCTCGGCTGTATTTGTTATAGTTATTATATTAGTCGCGTCAGGCAGCTCTATTTCTGCCGGACTGCTCTGACCGTTAATTGAAACAACCTGACTATCATGCCCTGCTGCTTTAGATGCAGTTACTGTAATTGTACCAACCGAGCTTAAAACTGTGGCTGTATAATTAAGATTATTTGCCTGAAAAGTCTGATCAAGTGACCCCGGTGAGATTGCAAGAGCGCCAAGGTCATTGTTCTCATCCAGCCCGGTGTCGCCACGATGCACTGCTGTTAATTCATAACTTGCCGTATCTCCGTTGGCAGCAGTAACTGATATTTCAATTGTTTTTTCAGAACCTGCATCAACTGAGAATGCCGCCGGAGACGAAGAACCCGCACTGCCGGTTTCACCAATACTAAGGACCGCATTATTGTCTGTCGCTGCTGAAGTCACTGTAAATGATGCGGGAGCATCAAAACCTGCAAAATAGATAGTCCAGGGGCCGTCTTTATCCACGGTGAATTCGGGCGTCATTGAATAATTCCGGGTAGTATCGATTGTCAGCTCGGAAAGAGACGTATCAGAACTTAATTCACGCGTAATTGTAAGCACGTACGTTTTAGCAGTCCCATCTTCAGCAGTAACAAGAATTGATACCGGATTTTCCCCGGGGTTAAGACCAACTGAGACTGGTGACGAATTCCCGTTTATGGTTATGGCCTGGTGAACCTCTCCTTTTTCAGGTGTTATTGTAATCTCTGAAACCGATGTCCCGACAGTCGCTGTCCAGGGGCCGTTTGAATTTGTTGTTGTATTTATTGACGTTCCATTTGATAAATCGATACTGTTCAGCGTAACGACACTACTCGGAACCGGAGCGCCTGGTATCAGGACTAAATTATATTGCTTACTGATACTCGCGTCTTCCGCGGTGACAATAATTTTCACACTTTTTGTACGCCCTGAAAGCGTTACAGCCACTGAAGGAGCGTTTCCGTTAACAGTTATAGTTGCATTTGCATCGACTGCCGTGGGGGTTATAAAAATATCAGTTGTTTCATAGGGAATATTGACTGTCCATGGCCCATCCGGCGTCTCAGTAAAAGGACTTTGAAACTCACCTTCGGATACTTCAAGAGATTCAAGTGCCGTATTATCGCTGAAAGATGATCTGAAAATTGAAAACCTGTAGCTCGAACTATCGCCACTTTCGGCTGTAATTTCAATTTCGTTATAGTTATATTCACCCGCCATTAATTGAAGCGCTTCCGATGTTGCTCCGTCCTCAATTGAAATACCATTAATCTTCATAGTTGAGAATCTGTTAGCAATAGTCGGCGTAATTTGTATTTCTTCGACACTATTAGAAACCGATCCGGTATATACTTTTTTTACCGTTTCAAAACCTGGGGAAAGTATGACATTCGGTGAAATTTCAATCTTATTAAGATCGGTATTTTTATTAAGACCGGATAGGTATTCTGTCGTTAGCGTGTCTGATTTTTTTTCACTCTCTCCACAACCACAAAATGATAAAAAAATAATTGTGACTAAAAGAAAAAGTTGATGAATAGCTTTTTGTTTCATTTCCTGCCTCCTTTTACTGGGCTAAAATTAATAATTATAAAAATTTACCCATGACGTAAAACTACAGATATATAAAATAATAAGTAGTCAATGCTTACACAGGGCAATGTTAACATTAATATGTCTTATTTATAAAAAATCCAGCAGTACAAAAAGCATATATATTCCGCTTGAATGAATACTTAAATTAATTAAACATGCCTATTCATCAAAGCAACCATTGATTTCCTTTTTGTATATGGGGGCTGTTTGTAAACTTAGTTCGCACTTACTGTCAACATTAATTTTTAGAAAACACGACATTCTCAACATAATTTCGCGATCCAACAAATATTAATTTTAGCGCTTGTTACACTATTATCTATACATTCAAAGGTTACACTATTGTGTAATAAATAATATTTCAGATATACAAAATATATTTAAAACTTCACTTAACCTTTTAGTACTTTAAAAAAGAACACAAAAGGGACAGCCAAAACAATCAACGGGAAACGTTTTTTAATTAATTAGACGATAAAGGTCGAAGATTTTCATTACAATTTTACATTATTTCCCCAACTTCCGTTAACCAGCATTGGCATGCTTACATCAATCGTTAAAATAGCCTGATCACGTATTACATACCCCAAACCAATTTATGTTTTGGATGAAGCGTTGGTCTGATAATATAATTATGATAGTATGCTCGATACCAATTACGCCAATTCATTGAGAAGCAGCGTTAGATTGGGATAAAAATTTGTTTTAAAAGAATATTTTAAAGGTGCTAATGCTGGATTATAAGAATTTTAAATTTGCCGGCTGTTACCACCATGATTGTGAACCATTGGAATAAATTCATGAAAAAATATGATACGATTGTTATTGGCGGTGGACCTGCCGGGCTTTTTGCAGCGATTCAACTTGGTAAAAACAGACAGGTCATTCTGTTTGAAAAGAAAAGTAAGCCCGGCAATAAACTTCTTATGGCAGGAGCCGGCAGATGTAATATAACGCATTCAGGCCCGATTGAAGATTTTTACACACGATACGGAGAGAACAAAAGATTTCTCAGGAGTGCACTACAGGATTTTACAAATCATGACCTTATCTCTTTTTTAAAAAAAAGAGGCGTTGACACCATTATTGATAAGAACGGAAAGGTTTTTCCAAAAAGTGAGAATGCCACAGAGATATTAGAAACCCTTTTAGCAGAGTGTCGAAAAAGGAATGTCCATATACAAACGGATAAAACGGTTATCTCTGTCAAAAAAATCAGTAACGGGTTTATTGTTTCTACTGATAAAATGGAGTACACAGCGACTCAGGTCATCATTTCAACCGGAGGAAAGTCATACCCCGGCACAGGATCTGAGGGAGACGGCTACCGCTTTGCAAAACAGCTCGGCCATACAATTGTTGAACCAAAACCTGCGCTTACCCCTGTATATGTCAAAGATTACAAATTAGCCTCAATTTCAGGCGTATCACTAATAAACAGACCTGTTCATCTTTATAGAGCTGAAAAAAAGCTAAAGGAACATAACGGCGATATCGGTTTCACCCACAAAGGAATCTCCGGGCCGGGAATTCTTGATTTTTCAAGATATTTTATAAAGGGAGACACCCTGACAATAAACCTTATCAATATTTCTCAGGACACTTTAAGAGAAGACCTGATTTCAGCAAATGAGCAAAAAGGCAAACAATCGATAAAGAATTTTCTTAGAAACTACGATCTCCCCGAAAGCCTCACCAAAAAAGTGCTTGAGGGTATGAATATTGACAACAAAACCACCCTCGCCTGTCTTACAAAAAAAATAAGAAACCAGATTATTAACCAGTTCTGCAATTACCCCTTTATTATTGAAAAAACCGGAAATTTTAATGTTGCCATGGCCACGGCCGGTGGTGTTTCCCTGAAAGAGATTATACCCGCCACAATGGAGTCGAGACTTACCAAAGGGCTGTTTTTTGCCGGAGAAGTACTGGATATTGATGGGGATACTGGTGGTTATAATATTCAGGCGGCCTTTTCCACAGGTGCTCTTGCAGCTATGGGATCACAAAAACAAACCGGGTAACACAGAAAAAATCTTCCTTTGACACCCTTTATTTGTAATTGTATAAAGAGTCTGCTTATGGGTTGCGCAATATAAAAAACCGTTGCTCAAATTTGATGGCGTCGTAAAAAAGCCCCATCTACAGACTTTTACGAGAACATCAAATTTATTAAAAAACCGGAGTATTATGGCAAAAATCAATTGGAAACCCGGCAACATGATCTACCCGATACCAGCGGTTATGGTAAGTTGCGGGGTGGCGGAAGAAGAATTTAATATCATAACCATTGCATGGACCGGTACAATTTGTTCTGATCCGCCCATGTGTTACATATCAGTTCGGCCCGGACGTCATTCGTACGACATTATCAAGCGGGCAGGTGAATATGTAATAAACCTGGCGACAGTAGATCTTACACGGGCAACGGATTGGTGCGGGGTACGATCAGGCAGTAAATACAACAAATTTAAAGAGATGGGGCTAACTCCGGGTAAGGCCACCGTTGTCAATGCGCCGATTATTGAGGAAGCGCCTATCCATATTGAATGCCGCGTTAAAGAGATCGTTCCTTTAGGTACGCATGATATGTTTATCAGTGATGTGGTCAATGTAATGGCTGACGATGCATATTTAAATAAACAGACGGGTGCCTTTCGTCTGGATCTGGCAAAACCCATGTGCTATTCACATGGGTCTTATTTCAGTATTGGAAAAAAACTGGGTAAGTTCGGTTTTTCTGTAGAGAAAAAGAAGAAGAAAAAGAGAAAGAAATAAGGGGCAGGTATTGGCTTTTAGGTATTAGCAAGACGATTCAATATTCTGGCTTCCCTGCCTTCTGTTTTTTTCATCATTTCGCCTTTACTTTTTTCTTCTTTCTCTTTTTTGGTGCTCTTTTCATACCCCGGTTTGGTTTCGTCTCCAAAGCCTCATCTTTATCATCCCTCAGCACCTTAAAATATGTTGAAAAATATTCCGGTATTTTCGTTTCAAATTCCATCAACTCGTCATTAAAAGGATGTTTAAATTTTATCGAAAATGCATGTAAGGCTAATCGGCCTTTAGGATCCTCACTATATTTAGTATCTCCAATAATTGGATGCCCAAGCCCGGCTAAGTGAACGCGTATCTGATTCTTTTTCCCGGTTAAAAGATCAATTTCCAGCAGGCTGTAGTGCCGGGATTCATGCATTACCTTATATTTTGTTTTAGCAAGTTTCCCCTCTTCCGGAGTGTCTACAGACCGCATCATATAATCGTCTCCCTCAGCAAGATAAGATTCTACAATACCGCTTTTTTCTGTTAAATTTCCCGGGATGATAGCCAGGTATTTTTTCTCTACCTCTTTCCACCGGTCTGCAAATTTTTCCCGGAGCTCGTAACTTTTTGCAAAAATCAGAACACCGGATGTTTCACGATCCAAGCGGTGAACAGCAAACAGGTTCCCCCTCGCCCTGGGGTTCCCTTTTCTAATATAATTTATCAGTAACTGATGAGCCGTCTTTTCTGTTTCGTATTTGGCCTTAACACTCAAAAGCCCGGAACTCTTATCAATGACAATGATATCCCGATCTTCATAAAGAATTTTAATGCCATTGGGTACATATTTTGATCTTATTTTTATTTTTGATTTAATCACTATTGTGTCCAATAATACTCTGTTTAACCTATGTTAAAAAACAAATACTAAATGTATAACTATCGTTATTTTAAGCATTGGTGGAAAAATGTCAATTCAAGACCATAATATACAGGTAACGCTCAAAAGTCTGTAAAATTAAAATTAAGGATACATTGGATGCTGTTTTTTTATATGGATAACGCTTCAGCTCAAGCGAAGACCCGGGGCGGAATTCACCGGAGACACCTGAAAAAGTAACCGCGCACGTTGAAATCAGCCCCAATCTCGCAGATCTATCCAGGCATATTTTGGGTTCGGCAACACAATTCAGTTTAGCAAAAGCCTTTAGGCATATACGGTATTTTTAACATATGATTTCATCCAGGAGGTGCTTTTCATTTTATATCAATACCCGCCGATGAATTGATTGATAAAAATAACAGCCTTGAAAATATCCGGGGTATCAACCCATATAGCTGGGGGGATAGAACAATTTAAGAGTAATTACTCAATTTTAACGTTTTCAATCAGGACAACCCAATCCGGAAACAGTATATATATTCCGAAACCATGCGGGTTTTCAAATATAGTCTCCGGTAGTCATATACTTCCCTGGAACCAACCGTATATTGGTCGGGTATCAATTATTTTATTTAAACCAGTAAATTTATTAATTGTTGATTCATGGATGAAAACTTTAGTATAAATAACGCTATTTCCTAATGTTTCTTAGACAATATGCAGTAATCAACAATTAGTCTTGTCTTTTAATAAACGGGTTTAAAACCGGCGTTTATTTTAATAACATAAAATAAAAATATATTGTTCAGACAGGCAGTTACACTTTCATTTCTACAATTAATAAATTTCCTTCAAAAACAACTTGTTATTTGTTCAATAAATATATATAAACTTTATCGGTCATACTTCACATGACTTTGTAATACAAAAACAGTAACAGGCCTTCTGTTACATAACACTGACTTAATATATTTAACATTAGATTTTAAGGAATTATTTATTCAATAATGCTGTCTATCGACATATCATATCACGATATTTTCTTTGCTTTTTCTATAAAAAACAAGATTAATCAGTGCATTTAAAGGCAGGCTCCTTTTTAAACACAGGCCATTTTTTTATTGAATACAGATTAATACCTTAAACGACGCTCTTATAAATTCTTCATATTGTAATAATATTTTTTGCAAAAGGTGCAGGGTTCCCATGGAAAAAATATGTGACAGATCAAGAAACACTTATGACAATTACGAAATAAAAAAAGACGCATCCTGTCTTCAGGAAGCCGAAGATAAATACAGAATGCTTTTTGAAAATGCCAACGATGTCATTGTATATACAGATGAA
>JQIA01001610.1_pt1 | contig 12098 bp, 11 predicted proteins | sample 811431 | NCBI WGS metagenome assembly JQIA01 (sample SAMN02998118, study PRJNA258478) | marine sediment metagenome | biome: marine; feature: seafloor; material: sediment; isolation source: oil-polluted sediment collected from 3 locations (0.5 km, 0.7 km and 0.9 km)... | place: USA: Gulf of Mexico ... | reverse complement strand
GATTTATAAAGCGAGAACGAAAAAGGTTCTAGTTTTATTAAGACCTTGATATTTGGCTGGATGCAGAATAAATCTTGTTGAAGGGTTATCCCGTGCAGGTTGTACACATGATTTATATATATCAGTACAAGGATTAGATAAACGTTTTACCAAATAAATTGCTACCTTGGAATGAACCCATGTGCCTGCATAATTTCCACCACGAGTTATCTCCACAAACCATTTATTTATACCAAAGCTCAAATTAGTGCTTTGGGATTCTATGGGCAATCCGGTGGATTTAGATAATGCAATTAAAAAATCTTGTGTTTCTTTGGTTAATAGTTAAACCAACGTTTACCATTAGCTTTACACATAGCCGTAGCGTCCAAATAGCCATCACTGGAACGTTGGTGAATTACGATACCGTGAAAATCATGGTTTATCATCATTTGATTGGTCATGATATTAAACTCCAAAATTTTAGAAATACACTGTGGTTAAAGTAAAATTAATCCTAATTAAACATCAGAAGTAAAACATCCAATATGATAGTATACTATAGCGTTTACCGTTTGCATAAGATACAAAGTTTCGGGAAATCCGCTCCGCTCCATTCCCGAAACAAATAGTACTTTGCTCAATCGGAAAATGCTATAAACTTATTTAAATCGAACATTACTGGATTTAAAAGTCTTTCTCAAAACTTTATATCTGGACGGATTGAAGTTACCAGTGAATGGAGGAAAGGTTGTATTTTTACGGTGGTTTTGCCGAGGGAAAGGTAAATTAAATGGAAAATATAGTAGGCGGGTAATACGATTTATCATTGCCCACCATAATTGGGTATAATATCTTTAAAAGTATTCCATTATTTTGGGCAACAAAAAACGTTACCCACTCTACATGACTGCTAATAAAGAATTATCAAAAGAAGTATGGTTTTTGGACTGTGAAGAATAATTAAAGTTGTTAAAACTGTTGTTAAAATTTTAGTTATTTTTATACTAGGTTTTCTAATAGGTATAAAATATGATGATAATAAGAATGAGATATTACTTTCTTTAAAAAACAGACGTATTTTTAAAGAAGTAGTGAATTTAGCAAATGAAACCATTAATCATATTAATTGTGAATTATATGATCATAATGGTTTCATTGAAAAACCATTGGTTGCAGATTATCTTACAAATTATTTATTATTTTCATATCGTCAAAATAAAAATGCCGATATCTATCTTTACTGTGATGATAATAACAAATGTTATTTCTCATTTGGATTAAAAGACATATCTGAAAGTTATAATAGAATTTTATTATGATAAAGAAAAACAAATTATTGATTCAAAAAGTTTTGGCTGTATAGATGTTCCTTGATTTAATAACTCGTAAGGTGTATAAACGAAGCGTCATACTACACCATCATTAAATTGATGGATCGTACATATTTACCAAATAATTCATTCAATCCCAACGGCTTGGGTCAATGCCATTAAGTTAAGGATTTATACTAAAATTGTCATATCCACGAAAGTGGGTATGATTCTAGATTCCCGTTTTCACGGGAATGACAAGAATTTTTACTTAACTTAATATGCCATTGAACAGTTTGGGTGGGAATACATTCATGACGCACTAGCGTCAAATATAGTGAAAAGCTAATGCATCTGGAATTGGTTACCACTCAAGCGAATAAATACCAGAATTATGATTCAACATTAAGCAATTTTTTATAATCATCCACACTACCATTATCAAGACAACATTCGATAATCTGTTGTCCGACTGATTCCAAATGAGGTTGAAGGAATGGTTTAAGATGTTGATGGAAGTAGTTAACCAATATCTCTGCCCCTTGATCATAACCTTCACGACCAACTTCTGGTTGGGTGTCTACTTCCAAAAATCCATGTGAAACTCGCATTCCTTCAATACGCATGGAACTGAGTGAATACCCAAGTAAAGCACAACGAGCTGGATTGATTTGATGTTCTTTAAAACGGGCATTACCTCGACGTGCTAAGTAATCACGAACCAACCATTGAGACATAAAGCCAGTTTTCCATACGCCAATATGTTGATTGGGAATTAAAATATATTGAGTTCGTGGAGTTTGTTCGATTTGACGTAAAATTAGATTAGCTTGCTCAATTTGTTTTCCAGTTGAAAAAGGCCAGTAGCTTCCTACACCTTCACTACTCATGCTTTCTGAACTAACAATACTTGGGTTACTAAAGCCACGTGGAACAACTAATCTCCATAACCAAGCTAAAGCCGGTGGTAAAATTTGTACCATGCCAATAATACCGTAAGTTGGTTTTTCTCTAGTACAAGGTGGAGTACGAATTCCCATACTCCGAATATCAATATTAACTGGCTTGCGTTCAACTATGTCTGGGATAGTTTGACGTGGAATAACAACTCGTGGATTGGGACAAGGAGTTCCTGGACTGTCTTCAATATGTTCCCAAATTAAAGCACGACTATTAGGAACTGCATCAATGTTCAGAAATAATAATGGAAGCTCTGGCACTGCTGTGAGCTTTTCTAATTCTGGATCCATACCGTATTCATTAATATGATCCACACGCACAAACCAAGCATCTTCAGCATCAATCAACCAAAGTTTACCATTATCTTGTTGGATATCCGGATGACATAAAGCCATATCATCACAGACAGGATGTAAATCACAGGTTCGTTGAATTTCAACATATAATTTTTCATTGGTGACCAAATTATAACCTTGTAACATCCGACCATCTGGTAAACGATGTGGCTGCTCCAGCATTTCACTCTTGCCACTACCACTAGCTCCTTCATGCATGAAAGTTACTACATTATCATATGGTGTAATTACTTGAACTGCAGAACAATGTGCAGTAATCCATCCTTCTGCTTCTCCTTGCCGAATTAAAGCCCCATAAACTCCTTTCTTGGCACTAGGTCCAGGATAAAGGTTATAGGAAAAAATTTCATGGCAATTGTCTAAACGATTATGAACAACAATTTGCTTTCCATCAAAATGAGTTTGTCGAAATGGAGGTGCTACATAAATAATTACTTTAGGGTCAAAGCTTTCATCGATTTCATCTGCTGATAAAATTCCTTGTAACAAAGCCAGTCCCAATGCAAAGAAAGCAGCATTAACTGGAACTATAGCTATTGCATCTTCACCTACATCATAAGCTCCAGTTTTAAAAGCAAATAATGCTAATTTTTGTTGGCTTAACCAATCAAAAGTTTCCTGTCTTAATTGAGAAAAATCGTGTTCAAAATTCTCATTAAACCGAGTTTTATCTGAAGGCTTATCATCTCCAATAAACATACAATCTGGATCACGTCGACGCATAGTTGGATCAGGATAATTAACTGCAATACCATTTCGTACACGAGCTACTGTGGCTTCAACAACATAGCTACTATGAGGTAATTCATATTTTACTTCAAAAAAATCTTGTTTCTTATCTCCACAAGATAAATCTAATAATTGTGTAGTATTATCCGCAACAATCAAGTCAGGACAATGTGTTAGGATAGAATTAATTTCTGGATTTTTGGCTAGTTTTTTTAATAAATTATTATTCATATGTTTAAAGATTAACGATATACCGATTAAGAACAGTTTCTGAATGTTCGCAGGAATTAGGTTATTTGAGATACTAATTAGTCTTTGAGCGTTAGATGATAGGTCAGATTATAGCTGTTTTTATTGATTTTTTCAAGTCGACCTTTCATGATGTACTAGCGTCAGGTGTAATGAGAAACGATGCTAGTGCGTCTGGAATGGGTTATCACTCAAAATTGCTGATTATAACGGAATCTGTTGATAAATAAAATTCATATGTATAAAAATAAAATATTTAGGCTTTTGGTTTTTAATCATGTTTTATCCTTTAATCCGTTAAATCTTGTTCAAAACCCTCAATCTTTCCTATTGTTCCCAAACTTTGTTTGGTAACACACTGCACCATAAGCTCTGCTTCGTTATAGATTAAGGATTGTCTGAATCAGAATTTACAGAATTATAGATTAAGGATTGTCTGAATCAGGATTTACAGGATTATAGGATTCTCAGAATTAAAAATCAAAAGACCTAAAACCTAATGGTGTTAGTTAACAGTTGTTTCGGGAATGGAACGCAGTGGATTTCCCGAAACTTACATACAGCTTTAAAGATTGTCTGAATCAGGATTTACAGGATTTTAGAATTTTCAGAATTAAAAATCAAAAGACCTAAAACCTAATGGTGTTATCCTGAAAATCCTAAAATCCTGTAAATTCTGATTCAGACAGTCCTTTTCTTTAATTCTTCTAATTCCACATCCCGTTCAGACAATCCTCTTCCCCAATCCCTCATCCCATAAATGATACCCAGTCTTGCCAATCAATCGTTTGGCTATTTCATATTCTTCATGAGCTGGTTTATTTAGGTCAAGATTTAAATTACCCCGCAACAAAGCAGCATCTACAGCATAAAGTTCCATGCCACAACGGTCGATTATTTCTTGGGCTTCTTCGAGGTCGGTTTGGGATTGGGTAAAGTCTTTTTGGTGGCGGTGGAATTTGGCTCGTTCTAATAGGAATTATGGCATAAAATTGATTTTTCCAGCTTCACGAATCCTGGCCACAGCTTGTTCAAATTCCTTTATTGCTTCTTTAAAACGATTTAAGGCAAATAATGCACGGGCTATTGTTAGGCAGTCTAAAGCAATAGATAACAAATCATTTTGCTCCATAAAAATTTTTAAACTATACTGCCCACGTTTCAAAATCGCCTCTCGTGCCGCTGTATCTGTTGCTAAATTTAACAACAAGACACAATATTGACTACCCGGCAATGAATACAACTTAGGATATTCAGGTTGCCATTCACATTGAATTTTCTCAGTTAGTTCAAATTGTTCTAATGCAGCCACTAACTCTACCTGTCGGTGCAGAACTGTGGCAAGTCCACTATTATTTACCATTTGTTGAAACTGATCATCTGTCCGTTCCGCAAATTCAATCGCTTGCTGGGCTACTTGTTTGGCTTTAGTCAGTTGACCAATTGGTAACAGTAAATCTACCAGATTTTGGGCAGCTGTGGTTGCATCTTCCCAATCTTCTAATTTTTCAGATATTTTTAAATGTTCTCGTCTCGGTTTAACGGCTTCTGCCAATCGTCCTAATGACATCAGATAAAATGAAGCTTCTGACAATAACCAAGCTTGATTTGCTTCCGATAAACCACTACTGACCGGTTGTTCCCAACCTTTAGGAAAGAACGTAGCAATGGCAGTTAAATCTTGGGCATAAGCACCGAGTTTTTTTAGACTGTAATGTTCATCACCTCGTTTAATACGTTCCCAATACACATCAAAATCAGCTTTATAATATTCCCCAGCCAAACAACCATGCTTCACTGCCCGATATAACGGCTCCAAATCCTGCAAAGTATCTGGTTGCTGTTTTTCTGGAACAGTTTGAAAATATTTAAATAACACTAAATGAGCTTGTTGCCAAGCAGACGAATTTTGGTTTTTTAATATCTCGCCAAAATAATTGCGTACTAACGGATGCGTGTCATAACCATTATCTTTTTCCAATAACAAACCAATATCTTGTAATTGAACCAACATAACTTGCCGTTGTCGAGTTGACAATTTTGCCAATGGACGAGTAAACTTAGCTTTTTTTAACAAAGCATCCAAAGCTTTATCATCCATAGGCCGATCAAATAAACCCAACAAACGTAAAAAAATCTGTTCTGGTTTTAACTGCTCTTTAGATAAACCCAAGTTTTCCCAAAATGTTGGAATTCTAGTTTCAGTCCAATATTGATCATAAAACTGCATGACTCGCTCGGCATGTTTACCCTCTGCATATTCCAAAACTGGCAATCGCTCATGTTGATTCACATCACCCTTATAATATCTGACCAACAAATTGCCCAATAACACCAAAGCCAACGCATGACCACCATAAGCCTTCATCGCAGTTTCAAGCTCCGACTTTAAACCCTTAACCCCCAAAGATTGCAACAATGCCACTCCATCATCAACCAACAAATGCTGCAAATCCAAATTTTGATAACTTATACCTTTATCTAATTCCACCAACTTCTGCCGAGAAGTCACGATAATTAAAGACCGTTCATTTAATCCATGCTGCCTAACATCCAGCAACAAAGCCGCTAATCCAGAATCCTTAAACCATCTCCCATCAACCATAACCGAATTTTGCAACGGCTCCACCCCATCCAACACCAAAATTGAAGGCTGATTCCGCATAAGTTCCGCAAGCTTCCTACCCTTCGCCGTATCATCCGTCAACAACTCTCCATCATAACCCAAAAATGGCAACGCTGCCTCAAAAAACTGAGTTGAAGAAGTCTGCGTATCATGCGTTCCCTGACTATAAAACGACCAACCAAACATCAAGCCCTGATAATCAGCCTTAATTCCCTGCAACCAAGCATCTACCAACCCAGATTTACCAATCCCCCCAGCCGCAATAATCCCAATAATATGGATATTTTTATCATTAAAAGTATCATTCAGAGTCTTCAGCTCATCAGTCCGACCAACTAACTTAGCAGCAGGTTTCGGCAAGTAGTAAATATCAATTGTTTTTAGACCTGATTCTCGTTCCCAACGGCTTCGTTGGGAATGCCTGCCGCAATGCTCTGCGTTGCGAGACTCAAAATATCCCTCAGCAAACAACTTATCCAACTGGCTAGTAAACTGGTATTTCAACTCACCAATATCTGGATATTTACTGGTAAAATGCCCCAAATTAAAAAGAATATCCCGAAAATCAAACAAACTATCTGCATCTTGCCGATTCAACGAACCAGTATTAATATTCGCTGTCTTAAAATAGGTATAAACCAACGGATGACCATCTTCTTTAAACTTCCCAAATGCCAGCTCAAACTCTTCTCGTGTATAAATCCCAACCTTAGTAAAAAACAACATCACAAAAATATCACAGCTTTGCATAACCTTGTTATACTCTTCCTGCAACCGAGTTTGCGACATCGCATCAATAAAATCCTCCCACATCACCAACTCAAGAAATACATCATCCTTAATCAGTAATTTATTTTTACGATTGATAAAAATCTCAAATTCCTTCCTATCTTCCTGCAATTCTTCCGACGAAGCCAACGCAATTTTTATTGTTTTCATAATTTCCCCCTAAACCAGAGTGCAAATTTTAATTTGCAAAATGAATTTTGCACTCCTACAAATAACTCACACCAACTTTCAAAAACACCGCCAAATTTAACGCAAAAAATATCCAAGGAATCTTAATTTCTATATTAGTAAACGGCTGATAAATTTTAGTATTCTCACCACGTTCCCCAACCTCCCACTCAGCATCATAAGGAGCAATCGGCAAATGCTGCTCAATATGATGAATCACCTTAAACTTAGCTGTATTTAGTTGCCCATAAGAACGTAACAACCTATACCAAACAATACAAAGAATTATTCCTAAGACACTAATAATCAAATAAAAATCATTAGTCTGAGCAGAATCAACACCTAATTTAGCCCCCAAATAAACCCCAAACTGCACATAACCAAGTACAGCAATAATAGCACTATATAATAGTCAGAAAAAATGAATTAGTATTATGCCATCGACTACTAATCCTATCCGCTATTTCCACATATATAGCAGTTTCCAATTAGATCATATACAATATATTGTTTATTTATTAGATATTTATAATATATTTTTGTATAGCACATAATAGATAACTGCTATAATTTATATATTTCCAAATAATGAGTTTGATAATTATCCCCATACTCATCCGCACTAGCTTTAAACAATTTATTTTCGATATCCATAATATTTATCCCTCAACGTAATGTCAATGCCATTAAGTACAGATTTGGAGTTCAAAGCTTCAGCTTTGTATAGCGTTTATCGTTTGTATAAGGAACAAGGTTTCGGGAAATACGCTACGCTCCATTCCCGAAACAACTAGTACTGTGCTCAATCGGAAAACGCTATATTGGAATTAAACATGTACAAACCTAAAGGTTTGGACTCCAAATTTTAACCTAATGACATTAACTCTAGCGAGTAAGAACTACTAATTAAATAACTGTTGATTTTAATTAAGAATTAAGCATTCATAATTAAGAATTATCACAATCACTTCTTATCAAATATCCCAGCAAAATAAGCCTGCCATTTCCGTCGTTTGGTTTTCATACCGGGTAAAGGTTTCACTGGTTCAAACTGCGGTGAAGTTTGCTCAGGTTCATCAGCGGAAGCTTTATAAACTCGCACTGCCACATCAAACCAAGCAGCTTGACCAGTAACCGGATCAGAATTAGAAATATGTTCACCATGTTCATGTGGTGGAAGCTCTTCGGAAATCACATGATTAAGCAAAAATCCCTGCTGTGATTCATTGGCATCAGGAGCAAGTCCCCATGCACCAGAAGCTTTCCCAACTGCATTCCAAGTCCACACAGTACCCGGCTCAACCGCTTCACTAAACTTACACTGACAACGTATCTTATTATGATGTGATTCCACCCATACCCAATCACCATCTTTAAAACCATTGGAAAGCCCAACTTGTGGATTGACAAATAAATGATTATAAGTATGAATTTGTCGCAACCAAGCATTCTGCGAATCCCAAGAATGATACATCGCCATTGGCCGCTGAGTAAGAGCTTTAAGCGGATAAACATTAGTATCAACCAGTTGTGATTCCAGCGGCTCATAGTAAAACGGTAATGGATCAAAATAAGTTGCAACCCGATCTCGCAAACGATCTGGTGGTTGTTTGCCATCCCATTTACCTTGAGCAGCCAACCTAAACTTCTGTAATACTTCAGAATAAACATGAATCATAATCGGCTCGGCATAACGAATCAAACCATGATGTCTAGCCCAATGCAAGTAACCTTTATTCCAATTCCGCATGTATTGGTAGGATTTTGGTAACTCATAATGATAAACATTATTATTCTGCTCATACATTTGCCATTGGCGTTGATTTGGTTCACCACGCATAAATTTCTTGCCATCCTTACCACGCCAACCAGCCAAAAATCCAATACCTGGAGCAGCTTCAAAATTCAACACAAAATCTGGGTAGTCTTTATACTTACGAGAACCTTCTTCATCAACAAAAATTGGCAATTTTAACCGATAGCCTAGTTCAATCAACACATCCTGAAACGGTTTACATTCACCTTTAGGTGGTAAAATTGGAATTCTTACTGAATCAGCTGGGCCATCAAATTCTGAGATTGGCCGATCCAACATTGACATCACATCATGGCGTTCAAGATAAGTGGTATCTGGCAAAACTAAATCGGCAAACCCTACTATTTCCGACTGATAAGCATCACAGACAACTAGGAAAGGAATCTTATATTCGCCATCTTCATTCTTATCCGTGAGCATTTGCCGAACTTCGCTGGTATTCATAGTAGAATTCCATGCCATGTTAGCCATGAAAATCATCATAGTATCAATTGGATACGGATCGCCACGCCATGCGTTGGTAATAGCATTGTGCATCAGACCATGAACTGACAATGGATATTCCCACGAAAAAGCTTTATCCAGTCGAACTGGTTCACCTTTATCATCGACAAATAAATCATCTGGTTCTGCTGGCCAACCCAGTGGCATACCATCCAGAGGTGTATTTGGCTGTACAGCTTCTGGGCCTTTCGGTGGTTTGGCACAAGGTGGAATTGGGCGTGGGAATGGTGGCCGATGGCGAAAACCTCCCGGACGATCAATAGTTCCCAGCAAAGTCATTAAAATGCCTAAAGCTCGGATGCTATGAAAACCGTTGGAATGAGCAGCCAAACCACGCATAGCATGGAAAGCAATCGGATTACCAGTAACAGTTTTATGTTCTTTATCCCAACAATCTGTCCATTCTATAGGCAATTCAATTTTATGGTCTCGAGCCATAATACCCATTTCATAGGCTAATTTTTTAATCGTTTCTGCTGGAATGCCAGTAATTTCTTCCGCCCATTCCGGAGTATTTTCTTCAACTCGCTCTTTCAATAGTTGGAAAGCTGTTTTAACTGGTGTGCCATCTTCTAACTCAAATTCACCCAGTAAATATGGATCAACGCCATTAGTATGGGTAGAAACAGCTTTGTTTTGCTCTATATCCCACCATAGTTTATTTTGCGGATCAAAACAGCCTTCTTCCTCTGGTACTTCGTAACGTACGAACATACCATGTTCGGTGCTTTCTTCCGCCATATTGACTAATTCTGGAGAATTGGTATATTGCACCAGAAAATCTCGGTCATACAAACCTTGCTTAATTAATTCATGGATTAAGGATAATATCAACGCACCATCAGTACCAGTTTTAATTGGTATCCATTTATCAGCAATTGCTGAATAACCAGTCCGGATCGGGTTGATGGAAATAAAACGGCCACCGTTACGTTTGAACTTGGACAGCTCAATTTTCATCGGATTAGAATGGTGATCTTCAGCAGTACCAAACATCACGAATAATTTAGCTCGTTCTAAATCTGGTCCACCAAACTCCCAGAACGAACCACCCATAGTATAGATTAAACCAGCAGCCATATTTACGGAACAAAAACCACCGTGAGCAGCATAGTTGGGTGTACCAAATTGTTTGGCAAATAGGCCAGTTAGAGCTTGCATTTGATCCCGACCAGTAAATAATGCAAATTTTTTCGGGTCTTCGGCTCTAATTTTAAGTAAGCGTTCTTCTAAAATACTGAAAGCTTCTTCCCAAGAGATAGCTTCAAATTTGGAAGCTCCTCGTTCTGTACCAGGTTTGCGTTTTAGCGGTTTGGTCAAACGGGCTGGGGAATATTGTTTCATGATCCCCGATGCACCCTTGGCACAGATCACACCTTTATTAAGTGGATGTTCGGGATTACCTTGGATATAACGTACTTCGCCGTCACGTAACGTTACACGAATGCCACATCGGCAGGCACACATATAGCAAGTCGTGTTTTTTACTTCAACATGACCAGCATCTCTATCAGATTGTTTAGTAGGGTCTTGCATAATTTTTAGAAGGATTTAGGAGGTTGGGAATGGAAAAAAATTTATTATATTCTATCATTATCTTTTGTATATAGCTAGATTTATGATTTTTTGTCAACCTCTCCCGCTAAAAAACGTGAAGTGAACATAAAAAAGATGAGATCATGCGACAGATGGAAGTTCGTCATAGGAAACGTCAGTCCAGTATTGATTCTGCTCAGATAATTAAAGAATATTTGTCTGTTACTTTATTGGATGGGTAAGGTGACAAAGTAGAATTAGTATATGAATTACTATCAAGATATTTATGGAAGCTGGTTATTAGCTATTTTATTAGGTTTAACAATTCGTAAAATTGCCTAATTTTTTATTGACTTATTTTCTGTTATATGTTTTTATTGTTCCTTAAGATTTGACCTATGCAATAATTTATAACTTTTTAGTAGGAGAAGAAGTATATGTTTGTTTTTACTAGTAATTGGAGTAGAATGATTTTCTACTTTTCGTTGATTTTTATTGCCACAATTGGAAATATTGTGCAAGCAGAAGGTAATTTTACTCTTGTAGAACCTTCTGTAATACCAACTATAGAGGTTTATCATAAATCTGATAGTGATATTCCTGTATTGCCAAGTGAATTTGGTAATGGTTTTGTTGTCGATTACACATTTCCAATAGATATTGAATATAATATTTATTTGGATTATACATTGAATGCTGGTCAATTATTTGAAAATATTGAACCTATAACTATAATAAACCAAAGTGATACTGCAATAACCAGAATTACTGGCGGACAAGTTGGTGGGTCTGTTGTTAGGTATATTCTTCAAGGTAGTATATCTCCAATACATAAAGGTGATACAGTACGTTTTAGTGGTTTCAAAGTAAGTGGCAAAGAAAAAGATTTCAAAAATCTAAGTAGCCTTGAAATAAGGATAGATGTTGGTGAAGCTGATGTGGATTTTAAGTCGTCATTTACAGAAACTTTAAAATTGGCAAATTTTGGGCAAATAGTAATATAGGACTTACGCATTGACAAAAGTATTATAATATGAATAAGTAAAAAAAACCAGAAAAAGAATCAGATGAGA
>JQIA01001609.1_pt1 | contig 12098 bp, 11 predicted proteins | sample 811431 | NCBI WGS metagenome assembly JQIA01 (sample SAMN02998118, study PRJNA258478) | marine sediment metagenome | biome: marine; feature: seafloor; material: sediment; isolation source: oil-polluted sediment collected from 3 locations (0.5 km, 0.7 km and 0.9 km)... | place: USA: Gulf of Mexico ... | reverse complement strand
GTGGGACGTTCTATGGCGGGTGCACCTTTCACGGGTGAATGTAAGCTTGGTGAATGTATTCGTATTATGACTGGGGCAAAAATGTCGCATTGTTGTGATAGCGTTGAAATGCAAGAAAATGTGCAAGTAAATGGCGAAAAAATAACCTTTCTTGAAGAAAAGTCGCTTGGCTCTCATGTGCGTAAAGCAGGTGAAGATATTAAACTGAATCAATCAGTATTGAATAAAGGGCATAAGTTATCAGCGGTAGATATCGGTATTTTAGCCTCGCTTGGTATCAGTGAAATAATGGTTTATCGTAAACTGAAAATAGCACTGATTGCTACGGGCGATGAACTTAAACTACCAGGGCAAAGGCTTAATTCAGGCGATATCTACGAAAGCAATAGTTTTGTGTTGCGTGGTATGTTGGAAAAATTACACGTTGATGTGATTGACTTTGGTATTATTGAAGATGACTTTGAAGCGATAAAAGCGGCTTTTGTTAGCGCTGATAAGCAAGCCGATGCGGTTATTTCATCAGGGGGTGTTTCAGTTGGGGATGCCGATTACACAAAAACGGTTTTAGATGAACTTGGTGACATTGGTTTTTGGAAAATAGCAATGAAACCGGGTAAGCCGTTTGCTTTTGGACAATTACCTAATAGCGTGTTTTTTGGTTTGCCAGGTAACCCTGTTTCGGCATTAGTCACATTTCATCAATTAGCCATCGTAGCGTTAATTAAAATGCAAAATGCCACACGCTTAAAGCGGACTAATTTACAGGTAAAATGTATCAGTGATTTAAGAAAATCGGTGGGTCGTATGGATTTTCAGCGTGGTGTTCTTAGTGTTAATGAGCAAGGTGAGAATATTGTGGAGTCAACTGGAACACAGGGGTCAGGTATTTTATCAAGCCTCGCTAGCGCCAACTGCTTTATTATTTTATCGGCGGAACAGGGTAAGGTAAAGGCAGGGGAAATAGTCACTGTGCAGTTGTTTGATCAATATATTAATTAAGACGCTAAGATCTAAATACGAGGCACTAAGTTTTAAAACTCAGTGCCTCTTTTTTCTACAGTTGAGCAAAACACTTAGCGGCAGCTTCTAAGGTTTTTTCAATAATATCATCGCTATGCGCAGTAGATAAAAAACCTGTTTCAAAAGCAGATGGCGCTAAATAAACACCATGCTCAAGCATTAAGTGAAAGAAGCGTTTGAATTTTTCACTGTCACATGCCATTACTTGTTCAAAAGTAGTAATAGGGCTTTCATCACTAGTAAAGAAAAAGCCAAACATTGCGCCGACATAGTTAATATTTAAATCAACACCATGGCGTTCAGCGGCAGCTTTTAAGCCCATGGCTAGCTTTTCAGTCGCTAGACTTAATTGTTTATGTTTATCACCTTGCGCTAATTCAGTTAATGACGCTAACCCTGCTGCCATAGCAATAGGGTTACCTGATAATGTACCTGCTTGATACACAGGACCAACAGGGGCAATGTAATTCATTATTTCTAACTTACCACCAAAAGCGCCAACAGGCATACCACCACCTAGCACTTTACCTAACGTGGTTAAATCGGGCTTTATATTATAATGAGCTTGTGCACCGCCTAAGGCAACGCGAAAACCAGTCATTACTTCATCAAAAATAAGTACCGAGTTATATTCATCACATACATCACGTAAACCTTCAAGGAAGCCTTCTACAGGAGGAATACAGTTCATGTTACCTGCTACAGGTTCAACAATGATACAAGCGATTTGATCAGGGTATTTGGTAAATATCTCTTTAACTTCTTCAATATTGTTATAGCTAACCGTCAAGGTGTGTTTGGCAAAATCTGCTGGAATGCCTGGAGAATTAGGCACACCTAAAGTTAAAGCACCAGAGCCTGCTTTTACAAGTAATGAATCTGCGTGACCGTGGTAACAACCTTCAAACTTTAAAATTTTGTCACGGTTAGTAAACCCACGCGCTAAACGAATGGCGCTCATGGTGGCTTCTGTGCCAGAGCTAACCATGCGTAAAGATTCCATTGAAGGTACTAATTCGCGTACTTTTTCTGCCATAGTAATTTCAAGTTCAGTGGGTGCACCAAAACTTAAGCCATTTTTTGCCGTGCTAATAACAGCTTCTAAAATAGCGGGGTGATTATGACCTAAGATCATTGGACCCCATGAGCCAACGTAATCAATATAAGCATTATCATCAGCGTCATAAATGTAAGCGCCTTGCGCGCGTTTGATAAATGATGGCGTACCACCAACGCTATTAAATGCACGAACTGGTGAATTTACGCCACCAGGGATAACACTTTTTGCTTGGGTAAATAATTGTTCAGAATTGCTTGTTGAAAAACGAGTAGATCCAGTCATAGTAAAACTCTTTTTTGATTTATTGGTGTTTTATCTTAGTGAATACTTACGTTGAAAAAGTAAGTATTCGTTCAAGATTAATTATAAAATAGATTGTAGGTTAGACTCATAATACGTCAAAATGTTCCTTTTAAATTCACCTTGAAATAGGTGTTTTTACGGGGCATGAATATCAATGAACGTTAGCGTTTATTCGTGTGCCAGTTTACGTCTTTTTCGTACTGCGTTAGCTGCTCTTCAACGCCTAAGGTTAAAGCAAATAGTGCCATTCTGACTAGAACACCATTTTGAGCTTGTCTAAAAATGGCTAAGCTATCTAGGCCATTTAAATCAACATCTAACTCATTAGCCTCAGGGCGAGAATCACGTGGAAGAGGATGCATGATTACCGTATTTTCACGACAATACTTTTGGTAAACCTCTTTATTTAAACTAAAATGCCCACGGTATAAATCTGCTTCGTCTTTACTTGCAAAACGCTCTTGTTGAATACGGGTTTGGTAAATAACATCACACGATAAATTACCTGCCATCGTATCGGTTATAACAACTTGATGACCAGCATTCTCTAATGTAGAAATTACGCTATCAGGCATTTTTAATGCTGTTGGGGAGACCATCGTAATCTTAACATTATTATATAAGCTAAGAAGTTTTGAGAGCGAATGTACAGTGCGACCATGCTTTAAATCACCCATCAACACTATATTTAGGTTATCTAAGCCTTTATGGTAGTGCATCATTTCTGATTGAATAGTGAATAAGTCTAATAACGCTTGCGTTGGATGTTCATTGGCACCGTCACCACCGCTAATCACGGGAACAGTGCTGCCTTTAGCGAATTGTTCAACAGAGTGCATTTGTGGGTGGCGCATAGCAATAACATCGCTATAACCGCTGATCACTTGTGCCGTATCAAAGAGTGATTCACCTTTACTTAAAGATGAGTTTTCTTGACCAACAGTTTCACGAACAAAACCACCAAGTAAATTAAAAGCGGTGCCAAAACTTACTCTTGTTCTAGTACTAGGTTCAAAGAATAAGTTACTTAATATTGCACCGTCAAGCACGGTACAGCGCTTTTGACGAGCAGCATAGGGAGCCATCTGTGCTGAAACATTTAAAATTTTAGCGATAGCATCACGATCAAATTGCGATACTGACAGTATGTGACTGCCTTGGAAATTCATCATTTAGAAAAGCCCTGAAGTTGATAAAGAGCGAAAAAATTTGACGAAATATAACACAAAAATCAAGGTTTATAAAATAATAATGGCGTGCTCTGAGTGGGAGTAACTGATGTCTAGCTACGCCTAGCTAAATGTTGGCTTTACATAAGCTAAAATAATCACCGCAAACAGTAATAATACGGGTATTTCATTGAATATCCGATAAAATTTTCCTGAACGAGTATTTTTATCTTGCGAAAAAAGGCTCAATAATTTGAAGCAATATAGGTGATAACCAAAGAGGATAATCACCAAAGACAGTTTTATGTGCAGCCAGTTAGCTGCAATAAACCAAGCACTACCGTAAGCATAAATTATGGCCAAACCGAGCAGCAAGGTAAATATCGCAAATGGACTAATAAAATAAAGTAAGCGTCTTTCCATTCCCTTTAGCTGTGTAATAACCTCAGGTGAATTTGTTTCAGCATGATTAACGAACAGCCGAGGCAAGTAAAAAATACCCGCAAACCAAGCAACCATAAAAATAACATGAAAAGCTTTAAACCATAAAATATGACTGATAATAAAAGTGTTCATTAATGTAGATGTCCTTCAATTAGTTTTCCGGTTATTAAATACTGTCGAATTTGTTCAAAAGTGACAAGGCCAATCATATCTTTTTTATCCTTTTGATATATATAAACACCACCGCAGCGGCTTTCAATTAAGACTAAGTAAGCTTCAGCTAAAGTTGCCTGATGTGATAAAGGAATAAGTTTGTGTAAATTCATCTTAGCCGATATTTGGTAGTTAACTTCGCCCGCTTTAAGGGAACTATTATCATTGTCTTGTTTGGTCGCTAACGGTATTTTTTCATCAAATTCAGCCCAATAATAATTTATTTTTTCTTCCATTTTTTTATTGACCATTATTCGTTTAATTGTTTTGTTAATGATAGGTATAGCAACATCTGTACTAACGACACGCCCTGCGATAGATTTTTCTGTTGCTTGCTCTAATAGCTCAAATTTCTCTTTCATAATGCCAAGTACGCCAACTTTTTGTAGCGTTTTTTCTATCGGTGGTTTGTTATAAATTAAATTTTGCATATCAAGTTGCATAGTGAAAACTGAACGGTTATTGAATAGCTGACCCGAAATAATACAAGCAAATGTAATGACTACCATTGCAGGTAGTACAATTTCTAACTGGCCTGATAATTCAACTACCGTTAATAATGCAGCGAGTGGTGCATTTAAAGTGGCTGCCATAAACCCAGCCATACCTAATAAAATGAAATCGCTGGCTAAATGCTCGCCAGGTAATATTTGCATTGCTAATGCACCACCAAAAGCGCCAGCGATTGCGCCAATACCAATAATAGGGCCAACGATACCACCAGGAATACCCAAACCTAAAGCAAACGTTGTCATTATTATTTTTGCTAATAATAAAGAAAGTAAAATCTCTACTTGCCAATGGGCAGCCAATGACACATCAATGGCGCCACTCCCCACACCCATAGCACCCGGAATAAGGTAACCCAAACTGCCTGTGATCATGGCTGCCAACATAAGTCTGGGTACGATGTGAAGCTTTACACTGTGCTTTATTACCGTCACTAACGTTTTATTAAAAGCTGCAGCTAAAGTGCCAAGTAAAATGGCTAAGATAATTAAAGAAATATAATGTTGAGGTATTATTGCGATTTTATGAAAGTATTCAAAGTTATGAGACACATCAAAAACACTTCGTGTAATTAATGAACCAACCAGAGATGCTAGCATCACAGGGATGAAAATATGAATTTTGTATTCGCGCATGATAACTTCCATGACGAAAATTACGGCAGCAATAGGGGTGTTAAAGGTTGCTGCAATCCCAGCGGCAATACCACAGGCACATAATATTCGAATACTGTTATAGGGTAATTTTAATAAACTACCAATGTAACTGCTGGCAGCCGCTCCTAGGTGAACAGCAGGTCCTTCTCGTCCAACAGAAAAGCCCGAAGCGAGAGCTACAGCACTACCAAAAAATTGATTTAAGGTGTTTTTTAAGGGAATAACACCGTGCGCGACTTTTAATCGGTGTAAAACAAAAGGTATACCTGTTCTTAGGTATTTATAGCCAGTTATCCAAGCGAAGAATAGAATAATCAACGAACCAATAATGGGTAAATCAAAACGACTTACCCCATCTAAGGTGTTATAATTATCTCGCTGTATTAAATACAGCTGTTGAATTTGTTCAATAGTGAGTGTGAATAAAATGACCAGTAAAGCAGCGGCAACTCCGCCTAATATGGCCAGTAAACAAATTTGCCATGAAGTTTTAGGTAAAGCTAAATGCTTTCTGATTGCGGTGATAGATATCATTAGTGGCAGCGGGCATTTTAATTATTCGATATAAGGTTATTGTACGTTACAAATGAATTGGTTAGCAAAAATAAATCTTAAAACACTTACTGAACGGCTTGGTCTATTAAAATCGGCTCTTTTTTTGCTGGCTTTAATAATGCTTTGTTTATTTGTTGGTTATAGAACAGGTAACTATTACCATAATTTTCAAGTAAATACGCTAATACAACAAAAAAGCCGTTTAGATAGTTTATCTATTGAACAGGCTAGACAAATTGACAAAATTAACACCTTAGAAATAGAGTTAGCCGTTGAAAAATTAGCAAATAAACATGCACAAGCCACGTTAAAGAATATGGAAGAGCAGCATTATCAGGTGAAAAAACAATTGGCTTTTTATGAAAAAGTGATGGCACCTGAAAAAGAAATTAATGGTTTGATCATTGATAATGTAAAAATTAGCGCTAGATTAAGCTCAAATAATTATAATTTTCAAGTGACTTTAGTACAGCAATTACTAAAAAAACGGTATGCAAAAGGTTACATTGAATTAGACATTATAGGCAGTTTACATAATAAACCTAGTCAAATTAAGCTTGAAGAAATATCGACACTGATAAAAAAAGATCTGAGTTTTGTCTTTAAATATTTTCAAGTTATTGAGGGTAGCTTTACTTTACCTGAGGGATTTATTCCTGAAAAAATCCAGATTTCTGCTGTTTTAACCAAAAATAGATGGCAAAAACATCAAATACTCACTAAAAGCATACCGTGGATTTTAGAATAAAATAGAGTTGTTATACTTTAAAAGAAGAATGCCAATATGCCCGAACGATTCATGATCAAAGTACGTATTTTATTAATGTCGTAGCTTTTAATGCTAATCGCGAGCGAATACTTAATAATACTTGACTAAATTAGTCAAGTTTAAGATAATTGACGTGATTATTTTTTTCCTTTTTAGTAAAAGTAGAGTTTCATGTCTGAACCCATTTCCCCCCCTGAATTACCCATAAAATTTACTGACGCAGCAGCGAATAAAGTACTTTCGCTGATTACCGAAGAAGAAAACCCACAATTAAAGTTAAGAGTGTATGTTACTGGCGGAGGTTGTTCAGGGTTTCAATACGGATTTACTTTCGATGAAAAAATAAATGATGGTGATATGACTATTGAAAAGCAAGGTGTGACTATGGTGATTGATCCCATGAGTTTACAATACTTAGTCGACGGTGAAGTTGACTATTTAGAAAGCTTAGAAGGTAGTCGCTTTGTAGTGAATAACCCTAATGCAACAACAACCTGTGGTTGTGGCTCTTCTTTCTCTATTTAATGCTAAATAAAAGCGTTCTAAATTAATACTAAGGGAAGGTGAGTAGAACATCATCTTCCTACCCTATCCTTTTCTTATAACGAACCACAAGCTCAGGTATTTGTAGATCTTAAGAGATTAATTGAACGTTTTTATATGTATTCAAACGCTTTATAAACACTTTTTACACCACCGATGTTACGTGCTATATCGGTGGCAATATCGGCCTCCTTCTTCGTTACTAATCCCATCAAAAATACTTCAGAATTTTCAGTAACTACTTTGATAACATCGGCATTCACGTTATCACTAGATAATAATGCTGCTTTTATTTTAGACGTTAGCCAAGCATCACTCGTTTGTGTTGTTATTGACGTAACCTTGATTATTCTAATTTGATCATGAATACGAACGATACCCTTGATACTGTTTACTATTTTAATTGCTTTATCTTTTAAATAGGTATTAGGAGCTTGCCCTGTAAGTAAAGCTGAGCCATTAACGCTAGTGATATGTAGGCGCGTATTGTTATTAATAGCGTTGTCTTTAGTTAATTCGTTATAGACGGCTAATTCAATATTCTGATCGTCTATTTGATTACCAATACTGCGCCTATCTGTTGCCATTGAAACGCTGGTAGCAAGAGTAACAACAGCGACAGCAGCACAACCTTGTAGTAAGGATAACATGCTAAGTAAGGTGATTAGTTTAATTGATTTTTTTTTGGTAAAACGACTGAACATTTGCATAAAAAATTAAGACTCTGTTTGAGGAAATAAGGTGGTATCGATAATTTCACATAAACAATGCAAAACAATTAAATGTACTTCATTAATACGTGCTGTACGAGATGAAGGAACCCTTATTTCAACATCATTCTCTCCTAATAAGCCAGCAATATCACCACCATCGTGGGCTGTTAACGCGATAATTGGAATGTCACGTGAAACGGCGCTTTCAATTGCTTTTATCACATTTTTAGCGTTGCCAGAGGTTGATATCGCTAATAAAACATCGCCGTTATTTCCTAATGCTCTTATTTGTTTGGAAAATATCTCATCATATTGGTAATCAGAGGTAATAGAGGTAAGGGTATTACTGTCGGCTACTAAACAAATGGCTGGTAAACTTGGCCGTTCGGTTTCAAAACGATTGAGTAATTGTGCGCTAAAATGTTGTGCAAGACTAGCCGAACCACTATTACCGCAAGTTATTATTTTGTTGCCAGCTAGCAACCCTTGCACCATCACCATACCTGCTTGTTCTATCGCACTTGATAAGGCTTCTGTTGCAGCAATTTGTGTTTGAATACTTTCGGTGAAGGTATTTTGAATTTGTTCTAACATTTATTTATTGAATTCCAGAATTATATTTTTTACTAAAAAGCATTTTTAAGCCAAGTAACTTTTGGATTGTTAATATCGCCTTCTAATGCGATAACATCAAAACGGCATGGGGTATTATATTCATTTAATTGTGCTTTATGGAGGAAAAACACTGCACAATGTTTTATTTTTTTCTGTTTAGAAGCCGAAACTGCGGCAATAGCACCACCAAAGTTGGTATTTTTACGATATTTGACTTCAATAAAGACTAAAGTATCACCATGGTGCATTATTAAATCAATTTCGCCTTGGCGACAATGAACCTTTTTATCTACTGTTACTAGCCCTTGCTGGATAAGGTATTGTTCAGCAAATAATTCGGTATGATCACCTATTTCTCGTGGTGATTTTGTTTTATTCCATAACAACTTGTTTCACCTTATTTCGTTGGTATTTGCCCCAAATAAGGCTTCTCGATAGAATGTTGTTTTGAGTTAATTGTAACGTGCCTGTTTGACCAAAATAACGAATGTAAGGAGCTTGTTGCATTAACGGTATTTTATCTAATAAATTAAAGCTGTCAAAACCCAAAGCAAAAATTTTGGATAAATTATCCCGCCGTTTAGGCCATAACTTTTTACTTAAGGCTGATAGGGTTTTGTTTTGCTGTTTAGAGCTTAGTAGCCATGGCATTTCAGTGAAAGTTAACCCTTGAAGGTCGTTAATACTGCCATTGTTAACGCTATCAAAGTCACTGTGGCTACGTGAACTAGCAAACACAGGAATTATTTTAGCAAATGGACTAGTGTGAACATCAATATAAGGTTTAATTAAGCGAGTTTGTGCTGCATTAGCAACCACATAAATCATATCAACATCGCGACGATTTCTAGTGTCAGTTTTTATTGTTTTCTGAAGTTTGCTTATTAACGTTTTTATACGTGATTGGCTAGCATCAATACCTAAACTCGTTTTTAAACTCGCTTGCATTTTCTTACCTTTTTTAATGAAAAACAGTTCAATTTTATGTCCTGTAAGCGTTTTCCAGTGGTTTTGAAATGTGAGTGCAATACGCTTTGATGCCCTGTCTTGGTAACTTAATATGATAGGGTTGAGGTAGTTTTGCTGGCTTAACGTCATTGCTGCTTGAATAGCTTCATCTTCTGGCTGTAGTGACAAAGCCACTTGATAGGTTTTAAGTTGTTTGTTCTGTGGTGAATTTAATAACAAAGTGGGTACTTGAAGCGCTAAATGCTGCTCACTTTGTGTTAAGTAATTTTTCACATTCGATTTTAACAATGGGCCAATCACATGATCTGTTTTCATGTTTGAAAGCTGTTCAGCGAGTAACGTCCAATCGAGTTGGTTGCTATCAATAAAGTGTAATTTTTTATCATGTGCACTTTGATAAGCAGCTAAAACGCCTTGTTGGGCAACCAAGCCCACTTTTCTTTGCTTGCCTGTTAACGGCAAAATCACGGCAATATTTTTTATGATTGGTTTGTTAAATACGGTCTCTTTTAATGAAGGTATTAATATTTGTGCAGGATGAGTTGGAAAAGTTTGTTGCCAAAAATCTAAATGAAAAGAAAAGTCTTGTTGGTTAGCGCCATATTTATGACTAAAACCTAGTAATTGTTGCCAGCCGTTAAAGTAAGGTGGTTGCTCTTTACTAAGTTTACTTAACTGCCATTGACTAAGTGAATTTAATTGCTGCCATATTAACTTAACATCTTGTTCTGTTGCTTGTGGGTTAAGTGAAAAAGCAGTTAAATTGGCTGATGTAGCATCCGCTCCCAAGCCTTGTTCAAATAAAACTGCAGATAAAATTTGATAATAAGGCAAGGTTAACGTTAGTTTGATATCCGATTGTTCAGCGTTTAATAATACTAATTGCTTTGCCAGCGATAATTGCTGCAATGCTTGTTCGTGATAATTTAGTGCTTGTAAGCTTGCAGCTTTCACTAATAATAATTGGTAAACAGATTGACTGTTATCTTTAACTAAATTAGAGGCTTTATTTGATAGCCATAATGCTTTTGCATAGTTTTTTTGTTGTAAAAATAACTCACTGGCTTGTATTAATAAGGCACTTATTTTTTTCTGATTAGAAACTGTTTTTGCTTGATTATTTAACGACTGAGCTAATGTAAATATTTCTTCAGCGGTTTGCTCTCTGTGATTTTCTTCTTTTACGTCAATAGCAGCCGTTTTTTTTATCGTTTCATTACTGTTTGAAGTCGTGTTATTTTTAGCGTTGCTCTGGGGATTGTTGCTGCAACTACTCGCTAAAAATATCAGTAAGATAACAGAAGAAATATACTTCACTTTGGTAAAAGCTTTAGACAAATAAAATTGAAATAGTATTGAGGGAAAATTAGTTTGCTTCAAAATATCGAAATCCGTGCATTTTTACCTTGATGTAGCGTTATAATAAACGCCATTGCATTGAGTCTCAACTAAATTCAAATGAGAGAAGTAAGTTTATATGAGTGAAACGAATATAACTCCAGGCACTTTATATATAGTGGCGACCCCCATCGGTAATTTAGGGGATATTAGCCCTAGAGCATTAGATGTTTTAGCACAGGTTGATATTATCGCTTGTGAAGACACTCGTCATACGGGGAAATTATTATCGGCATTTTCGATTAAAAATAAAACCTTGTCGATGCACGACCATAATGAACGTCAACGACAAGAGTATATTGCTCGCTTATTACAAGAAGGTAAGTCAATTGCTTTAGTTTCAGATGCAGGTACGCCGCTTATTAGTGATCCGGGTTTTCATCTTGTCCGCCATTGTCGTAGTGTTGGTTTAACTGTTTCACCTGTACCAGGCGCATGTGCCGCTATTTCAGCATTATCTGTGGCAGGTTTACCAACCGACAGATTTTCATTTGAAGGCTTTCTCCCCTCTAAATCAGGCGCAAGACAAAGTACTTTATTAGCGCTTGCCAATGAAGAGCGTACGATGGTTTTTTATGACGCACCGCGCCGAGCGATTGATACGGTGCAAGCTATTGTTGCTACGTTAGGTGGTGAACGATATGTTGTTATTGCGCGTGAACTAACTAAAACTTTTGAAACTATTCATTCAGATACAGCAGAAAACTTACTTACCTGGCTTGAACAAGATCCCAATCAACTCAAAGGCGAAATGGTCTTAATTATTGAAGGTTATAAACCTGATGCGAATGAAATTTCAGCGGATGTTATAAAAACACTTCAATTACTGTTAGTTGAAATGAAACCTAAAAAGGCATGCGGTATCACGGCTGAAATTTATGGCGTGAAAAAAAATACATTATATGAGATAGCGCTAAGTTTAAAAGATAAACCGCATTGTTGAGTTTAATTAGACAGAAAAGTAGCATTTTATATCTCAAATTTAGGCGTAACCGTTTGTATCGTTCTGCTTGTAACTTAACCCTTTGCCGAGTAGAATGCGCTCCGAGTTGACGAGACAATCGCTGCTTGCTTAATTTATTAAGTGAGGGGAGGAAAGTCCGGGCTCCAATGAGCAGGGTGCCAGGTAACGCCTGGGCGGCGTGAGCCGACGACAAGTGC
>JQIA01001608.1_pt1 | contig 12102 bp, 7 predicted proteins | sample 811431 | NCBI WGS metagenome assembly JQIA01 (sample SAMN02998118, study PRJNA258478) | marine sediment metagenome | biome: marine; feature: seafloor; material: sediment; isolation source: oil-polluted sediment collected from 3 locations (0.5 km, 0.7 km and 0.9 km)... | place: USA: Gulf of Mexico ... | reverse complement strand
CTTGCAACCTGAATACCGTAGCTTCTATTTGTTCCACCTTCAATCAATTTTCTTAAGAAAATGATATTATCGTTCCATTCCTTTACCGCTATATTGTAGTTTTGAACTCTTTTTTTAGACTCAGCAAGTTCCGTCAGTTCGTGATAATGGGTTGCAAAGAGAGTTTTAACGCCTTTATCTTTAAGATCATGGAGGTATTCAGCAACCGCCCAAGCAATGCTTAATCCGTCAAAAGTACTGGTCCCACGACCAATCTCATCCATAATGATCAGGCTGTCAGGGGTTGCATTGTTCATGATGTTGGCTGTCTCTTCCATTTCAACCATAAATGTACTTTGGCCCTGGGAAAGGTTGTCAAGGGCGCCAACACGTGTGAAAATTCTGTCAGTGATACAAAGTGATGCTGATTCAGCCGGAACAAATGAGCCAATCTGGGCCATAATTGAAATAAGAGCCACCTGCCTCAATATGGTCGATTTACCAGCCATATTAGGACCTGTGATAATTAAAACCTGGTTAGAATCATTATCTAATTTGATAGTATTTGGTACATATCGCTCACCTTCAATCATTTTTTCAACAACAGGGTGTCTCCCGTCAATGATGTTGACAACGCCTTTCTCATTAATTTCAGGTCTGCAATAGTTATTATGATCAGCAATTTCAGCGAAATTTAAAAGACAATCGACATTGGCGATATGGCGGGCTGCTTCAAGGATCTCACTCCCTTTTTCAATAACATACCCCTTAATACGATTATAAATCTCATATTCAAGAGAATTACGTCTGTCTTCTGAATCGAGAACTTTTGTTTCAAAATTTTTCAGGTCTTCTGTGATGAAACGTTCTGCATTTACAAGGGTTTGTTTACGAATGTAATTTTCCGGAACATCTTTTGACTGGGCTTTAGAGACTTCAATAAAATACCCAAACACCTTATTGAATTTTACTTTGAGCGTTGAGATTCCAGTGCTCTTTTTTTCTGTTGCTTCAAGCTCTGCTATCCAGCTTTTGCCGTCCATACTAAGTTTAATCAATTCATCCAGCTCTGCATCATAGCCCATTTTGATAATATTCCCCTCGGTTAGTGTGAGGGGTGGATCATCATGAATTGATTCGATTAGCAGGTTCATCAGCTGGGTAAATAAATCAATTTTTAAATCAGAATGATATAGTCCGGATTCGAATTCTGAAAGCTCAGACCAGAGCTGAGGAAGTATCGCCAGAGAGTTTTTCAGTGCGACAAGGTCTCTCGCATTCGACTGGCCCATAGAAATTTTACTGACGATTCTTTCAAGGTCAGACACAGATTTTAAGTTACCGCGTACAGCCTGTCTTAACGGTATATTTGTTTTTGCTTCTGACACAGCATTGAGTCTTTTTTCGATGGTGTCCTGGGCAAGAAGAGGGGATTTGATCCAGGACTTCATTAGTCTGCCCCCCATTGCTGTGACAGTTTTATCAATAACACTTAGCAAAGTGCCTAACCGGGTTCCTGTTCTGATATTGTTTGTCAGTTCAAGGTTACGACAGCTTGAGTCGTCAATGACAAGATAATCACTGAGTGCGTAGGTCTCAGGGGGGCTTAAATGTTCAATTTTCTGAAACTGTGTATCCTGCACATATGTGAGAAGTGCGCCTGCTGCAGAAACGCATGCTTTAAGGTTGTTGCAACCAAATCCTTCGAGTGATCTTGTATTAAAATGGCTGGTTAATTTTTTTCGGCCTTTTTTGTAGTCAAATTCACCATCATCAATAAAAGTTACTGATGTGTCAGGAAAAGAAGTAAGGATTTCATTAAATTCAGGGTCTTCTTTGAAAGTTTCTGCAACAAGGAGCTCACCGGGAGAAACTTTCAACGATTCATCGATAATTTCTTCAAAATTGGATGATTCTGAAAGTCGGAACGAGCCGGTAGAAATATCGAGGTAGGCAAGTCCTGATGTACCGTTGTTTTGTGCCAGTGAAACGATATAGTTGTTTGATTTTTCATCAAGCAGGTTATTGTCGAGAATCATGCCCGGTGTAATCACCCTGGTCACTTCTCTCTTCACAATACCCTTAGCTGTAGACGGGTCCTCAACCTGCTCGCAAATTGCCACTTTCTGACCACAGGCAATAAGCTTTGAAATGTAGGTGTCAGCGGCTTTTGCCGGAAAACCACACATTGGAATAGGTGAATTGGATTTTTTATCTCTTGAAGTGAGTGTTATTTCGAGTAGTTTTGAAGCCCGTACTGCGTCATCAAAAAACATTTCATAAAAATCACCCATTCTGTAGAAAAGTATCGAGTCAGGATAGTTTTCCTTGACGCCGAGATACTGTGTCATCATTGGTGTTGCTTTTTGACTGGCCATATTAACTTATTTTTTGTTTGTATTATTTATGATAGTCCGGCTTCTTTTTCAATAACCACAGTATCTCCATTAGTATTGGCAGTCTGGTTAATGGGCGCGGCTGCTGGTTTAGCAGCATTTCTCTGAAGAAATTCAACTTCTTTACGTAAATCCGCTAACAGAGTCTCATTTGATCTGTTGGAGGCCTCGAGTGTTTTGATCTGTTTCGTGCTCTTAAAACGAGTTACGAGGTTGCCCAGATTAGCCAGAAGATAACCCGCAATAAAGCACCCTAAAAGATAAACAACAGTTGCAACCGGAGGAAAATTAAAAACAAGTTCGTGTAGCTTCAGATTAAGGGGCCATTTATAAACCGGCTTGTAGATGTTGATATTCAGAGCCTGCATTGAACTGAAAAAGGCCCAGTTGCTATATACAACAATAACCAAGCAAACCAGAATAATAAAATATAGCAAATATTTAATTTTTTTCATTATATCTCCCTCGTTTAAATATAACATTTAAACCGATTTTTCTGTGCAGTGACAACATCAATAACAATATTATCGTCTCAATTACGATTTTCTATGACAAATTTCAAGTGTTTTTTAGTTTAACAATGTTAATATTACCCCACATTCCGAGTTTTTCACCTGAAACAACAACAATCCCGTTCACCCCTTCAATATTTTTCCCAAAATCAATTGCTGTGTTAATGTCGTGATCTGATTTTACACGATTACCTATCGAAGTTGCAGCAGCATCAGCAAGTAGTGCAGAATCTGAAACAACACAAACTGCATCAGATTTTCCAAGGCTCAAAGAATGACCAATAGTTCCTGAAGAGGTACAGACAGAAAATGGATTCTCCAAAGCATCAAATTTTAAGCCTATTTTCATACTCAAAGGGGATGAACCTGCGTAGATTCCGATGGTGATAGAGTTTTTCACATTAATGAAAGTATCCCCACCGTTTTCAATAATCACCTCATCTGAGATAAGTAGGAGTTCTCTGCCTGTGTATTCGGCAATGGCACCGGCAATTGATGCCATTGGCCCGACTTCAGCTTTTTTACCAGCCTCAGACATTTTTTTGATAATCTCATGTGCGGGGTGTTTGTGAACCCAGGGGGCAAGAGTTGTTGCAAACTCAGGAAACATATCAATGTAGGCTTCAATATACCTTCTGTATTTTATCACAATATCAGTGGCTTTTTTTTGAAGGTTTTCCCTGGCATGGATCAATAGATCAGTCTCTTTAACAGTCACCTTAAAAGAAACAAGCCCTTTGCCATCAACGCTTTTTCTGTATGTGTTACGATTTTCGAACATTATCTTAATAATTCGCATTTTTTATAATGATTAAAAAAAAGCAACAATAGCGTTATTTTTTGATTATGTAAAATTTAAAAAAAAGGTGGTGTATAACATCGGCTGTGGATACATCTTAAAGCTGGATTAGAAAAGAATTTTCTTTTTAAAAAATGTTGTGCAGGTAAACAGTCTACGTGTATATTGGGTAATTAGAAATGATCGTTCAATATAAATAAGGTTATTAATCTGTAAGTATTTATATCATTGGTGTATATTGCATAGCGAACGTTTGTGATATCATCCGCATAACTTTTTCTGTAAAAGAAATTATATAAAATACTGATAAGGAAATTATTGTGACACGAAGGCGTAAAATTATTGCTGTTACCTCGGGGGTTCTGACCGTTTACATAATTGGTGTTTATTTTATTCTTTCAGCAATACTGACTCGTATTATGCCTGAAAAAATATCTGAGCAACTGGAACGGCAGGTTTCTATTGAACATATTCGGGTCAATCCTTTAACCCTTTCTGTATTGATTCGTGGGTTTGAGGTTATGGCTAAGAACGGTAAAGGCTCTTTTATTCGGTTTGAAAGTCTTTACATAAACACAGAAATTCTCTCTCTTGTAAAAAGAGGATTCATTATAAAAAGGCTGCAGTTGGAACAACCGGTTCTAAAGATTGAAAGATTGTCTGATACTACCTTTAATTTTTCTGATCTTTTAAGCCGCGGTACAAATGATTCAAAGGATGCCGACGATCCTCGGAAAAAACCTAAGAAACCTATTAACTTTTCTGTGGCGGATATCTCAATCGTAGATGGCTCTGTTATTTATAATGATGTGCCCTTGTCAAAAAATCACACAATAGCACCAATTAACTGGAAGCTGCCTTTTATTTCAAATTTCAGTAAACATCAGGATCGGTTCTCGGAACCGGCGCTTACATTTTCTGTTGATGATGCTTCGGTTTCAGCCGATGTTCAGAGCAAATTGTTCAAAAATACAATGGAAACTATTGTGAAGCTCTCCATTAAAGGTGTCTCGCTTCCCCATTACACGGCCTACGTCCCGTCAGACCTGATAAATTTTAAAGTTGAGCAAGGCACTTTAGATATTACAACAGAGGTTTCTTTCAGAAAAGAAAAGGGCTCTATAATTGTGATTGGAAAGGGAGAGCTAACTCTTTCAGATCTTAATGTGAAAGATATAGCGGGTAATGAAATTGTTGTTCTTCCAAAACTTAGGGTTCCTCTACTGCCTTCAGTGATTACTGAAAACAGTCTCCATTTTGGAGAAATTCAGATGCAACAACCGGTAGTTTCGGCTTTACGAAAAGCTGATGGGACGATTAATCTTTCCAGTTTGATTTCAACTGCAGAGAAACAGGAGGTTCAGGCTGAGGGTGAAACAAAAACTTTAGATAAAGTTTTCAGAGTCGATGTTGATCGTTTTCTACTTACCGGTGGAACAGCACGTTTTAATGATTTTGCTGTAAAAAAGAAATTTGAAGATACAAAAAATGTAGAGTCGGCGATAAATGACATCGATATTACTCTTGAGTCATTTTCAACCGCGTCAGGTAAACAGACTAAGTTTAAGGTGAATACAAACATTAACAACTCAGCACCTTTTGAAATGAAAGGGGAAATGACTGTTTCTCCGTTAACTGTTGAAAGTGACATATCACTATCTACAGTTGCGCTTTCCTGGTGCCAGCCATATCTTCCGGAAAATGTTAAACTTGTGATTACGGGAGGACTGGCTGAGGCCTCTGCTCACATTTCACTTTCTAAAAAAGAAGACCAAAAAATTTCTGCAAAAGTCACAGGAAATACAGCTATCAGAAAATTTGCGTCTGTGGACCCTGAGAAAGCAGAGTCTTTTTTAGGTTGGACTGATTTTACAATAGATGGTGTGGATGTGTCTGTTTGGCCGCTTAGAATTTCTGTTGATAATATTGCTTTCAATGGCCTGAATAACCAGTTGGTGGTTTTTGAAGACGGTGCCTCAAATTTGGAAAAAATCTTTATAAAGGAAAAAGAGACTGCAGGTGTTCAAAAGAAAACGGCTAAGAAAACAAAGCCGGTAGAAGTGACACCAATTCATATTGGAAAATTTTCGATGAAAAAATCTAAATTTAGTTTTTTAGACCGGAGCGTTAAGCCCAACTATTCAACATACCTGTTTTTAAAGGAGCTTAGCGTAATGGGACTTACTTCGGAAGATTTCAAAGCAGCAGATGTTACGGCCCGTGGCTCGATTGATGGTTATGCACCGGTTAATATTACCGGAGCCGTTAACCCGCTGGCTAAGGATCTGTTTGTGGACCTTGATTTTAAGGTTGAGCATATGGAGATGGTTCCATTCTCTACATATACAGGTAAATACATTGGTAGAGCCATAGAAAAGGGAGAGTTTAATATCGATGTAAAATATCATATTAAAGAGAAGCAAATTGCGGCTGACAACCATGTTTTAGTAGATCAGTTTACTCTGGGGAAGGACGTTGAAAGCCCTGATGCGATGAATCTGCCGGTTGGACTTGCTGTTTCACTTCTGACAGACAGAAAAGGCATCATCAATATAAATTTACCCATTTCAGGGCGAACAGATGATCCTGATTTTGCTTGGGGGACAGTCGTGCTTGAAGCATTGGGGAACCTGATCATGAAGGCTGCGACTTCACCGTTTGAACTTGTAAGCTCTCTTGTTGGTGGTGGTGAAGAGATGCGTTACATTGAATTTTTACCCGGCTCGGTGGAGATAGATGAGCCAGAAGCAAAGAAACTTGAAGCGATTCGAAAACTGCTTATAGAAAGACCTGCCTTGAAAATGGAAGTTGTTGGGTATGCTGATACTGATAATGACCGTAGCGCCTTGGCCGAACTGGCTTTAGAGCGTAAGATAAAGGCACCTGCACTCGTGAATGCTGCAAAAAATAATCAGATGCCGGATGCTCAAACCTTAGCTTCTATCGTTTTGACTTCGGAAGAACGTGAAAAAATGCTTCGAAAATTATACAAAAATGAGGTGTTGGCAAAACCGGTCGAGGGAACTCTTGTTAAAAAGTTAAATGACCCGTCACTGACAACTGGAGAAATGACAAAGCTGCTTCAGGAAAGAGTGACTATTAATGATACAGATCTTCAGTCTCTTGCTATGGATAGAGCCGGTAGAGTGAAAAAGAGTTTACTCCAGGATGAAACAGTCTCGGCAGATCGTATTTTCTTAAAAGAACCTGACAATCCTTTTGAAACTGAAGCAAATGGCTTTAAACCCAGCAGGGTTGAGCTTGGTGTTAACTAAAGGATTTTCTATTTAGGTTAATCAGTCGCAGAAAAATATTGCAATAATCTTTTCAACCTTTTAATTGGTCCTGGGTATTGTCAAACCTGACTATGTTGCTTTATTACTGAAAAATATCAAATGGAATTAAAACGGATATTTTATTTAAGTGGCTTGTATCATAGGGTATTTATGGTATGTTGTTTATTCCTGTTGAATTATGATGCCTTATCTTATATAATCCGGAAAATAAGAACCGCGCAAGAAAAGAAATTCGTTCCTTTATCTTTATAAATCTTTTGTTATTTGTCCTGTATTTTTTATTAATTAATTTGTGATGTTTAATGCCACCCGGTATTAAAACAAAGGAGTTTATTATGAAATACCGTTTGATTTCGTTATTGTCATTGTTGCTTATCTTTATCGTGTCTGACGCCTTTGCTGTAAATACGACGTATGATTTTAAAGACCCCAAAGGTGTTAATGCTATTTCCATTCAACTGAACTCAATGCTGGAACCAAATGTAGGATTTGCAACGGGCATAAAAGGTGCCGTGACGATCGATCAGGAAAATAGAAAAATTATCAGTGGGCAGTTGAGTGTCCCTGCAGATGGAGTGACAATGTCGAATAAGACGATGACAAAGGTCCTTCATTCCAAAGACTGGCTTAATGTAAAAAAATATCCTGATATCACGTTTAAATTTATCAAAATCATTTCAATTGCAACCCTGAGTGCAGAGGTTTACGAAGTTACTGTTATGGGTGATTTAACATTGAAGGGTATTACTAAACAAATCAAAGCGCCGATTTCCATTCGTTTTTATCCCGATAAATATAAGATGCGAAATTCAAAGGGCAGTGGAGATCTTGCTGCAATAAAAACTTCTTTTCAGATAAACCGTTCCGATTTTAAATTAAAACCAGAAGTCCCTGCTGAGATTGTTGCAGATGTTATCGAGTTAAATATGAATGTTATTGGAAGTTTTAAAAAATAGGTGTGTTATGCCATTGAACGTTTATCGTCGTATAATAAGATGTTCTGTGCTGATTATATTTATTACTGTCTGTCCAGCTGGTTTATGTTCCGTGCAGTCAGAACAGTTGATTGTATTTGTACAAACAACCGATACGACAATAGAAAACTATTTTCAGAAAAAACAGCTCCCTGAAATTAAGAAAACAGCTGAAGAACTTGGTGTCTCGTTTTCTGTTTATGGTGGAAATCGCGGTTTCCCACCCGAAGTTACGATTACCCCGCTGATTGTTTATCAAAATCATCTGGGACGTTCAATTTACCAGGGGCGGACAACCAGTACTAAAAGGATTAAAAATTTTATCCGAACTTCCCGCAGATTGCCCCAAGGAAAAAAGCAGCTGGTATGGAATGATATTCCGGTACAGGTGATCGGGAAAACCAAAATCTGGTCCCCGGTTAAAATAAGTCCATTGAGTGGAACACCTCCTGATGAGTATAATGAAACAAATTTTCTTTCTTCTGCCCGAGAGGCTGTTAACCATGGTTTTAAGAAATACCATGTTGAAAAAGAAGGGCGTTTTGGACGATGTGACCGGGGTTTTTATATGGATTTTTATCCCTGGTGTTCAGAAGATGGCACTCTTTATCTCTCATTGGCTCTTTTTTCGCAGTTTCATTGCAAGGAACCTGTCTTCAGACTTTCAGGAGATAAATTAACCGGAAGTTGGGAACACAGGGCGAAGCTTTTTCAACGGGCAGCGGTGATTATGGAAGAAGCTGTTTCAAGAGCAATGACCGATCCTCTTGTCGGAGACGGTTTTGTATCTATCGATGACTCTATTTTGGTTACAGGCTGGAAACAGTTGGGCTTTGATCTTCCCGACCAGAATAAAAGGAAAGATATTGTCATTCTAAATCCTCCGTCTCTCCCTACTCACTGGCAGATTCCTTCAAAGCACCCAGAGGGTTCGGCTGCAGTTCAGTTTCGTTTTCCAGCCCCCCTTGACAGTTATCTGGGTGAGGCTCAAAAACTTTCAGGTTCTGTGGCATTTCCAGACAGTAAAAAGATCAGTGGTATGACAGGAGAGATTTTTGTTGATGCTTTCTCAATCAGAATGGGAGAAGCCGATCTTGATGAGACAATCAAAAGTTCCCTGTTTCTTGACTCAGAAACATATCCGAATGCTTCTTTTAAAATCAAAACGGCTGAAGGGAATGGCAGCCTTGAATTTGGACAACTAATAATTGTGAATATTCAGGGTGATTTTCAGTTGAAAGGGAAGGTAATGCCTCTCTCGCTACCACTTACTTGTGAGGTGGTGATTGATGAAAGAGGAGAACCAGCCCTTATCATTACCGGCTCTTTCTCGATTGATCTGCGCGATTTTGATATTGAAGGAGCAACAGGGCCGGAACCCGAAAAATATACACTTTTATTTGATCTGAATCTTTTTCTCTCACCAAAGTGATTGGAGTCTCACCGCAAAAAATTCCAGACTAACTGTCTATAGTGGTTGATTTTAAGTGAAGGGTAAAATTATCTCCGGCTTATTCCCTGGGAAAAACAAACTGACTAACCAATCACTCTTAAAAAATCACAAGCAAAAATAAGATTCAAAGGATTTAAATTTATTGTTCTTTCTGTATATCTACTGATATGTGTTATTTGGGACTTCTTTTTTCACCCTGAATACATGTTTTTACCCTTGACAATCCGGCTGTGATGAAAGTAGTGATAGAATTGTTGACGCATAAAAAAATAGGATTGTTTGTAATCAAAAGGTATAAATATTAAAACAACTTGTGCTCATTGCTACTCTTATTTTCTTTTCCTCATCATACTATTTATGTGTACTCCTGGTCATGTGTCCGGCAACGATTATACTGGACATATTTCTTTCATTTCAGGAGGTTTTGTAACTGACCATAGATTCTCAAATGCTTTCAATATTGACAAAAAATATGAGCTTGGATTAAGCTTTGATGTAAAGAAAGAAAGCTGGCCGATCAGCATCGCCTTTGATTCTTCTTTTCTGTATGCCGAATCAGAGACTTTAGTAAATCAATATAACCTTGAAGAGAATAAAAAGGTTTCTTTCATACGTTCAGACACCTGTTTGGGAATAAAAAAAATATTTAACCTTACCTCTGCTATAAAACCTTTTTTATGTAGTGGGGTTTATTTTGCCCGGATATATGGGAGATTATCAGACGAACGTGAAATAGCTGCCGGGGTTGGTTGTTGGTTCGGAGCAGGTGTCTTTTTTGACCTTCCAAAGAATCTGACCTGTGGTTTTTTATGGAAATTGTCAAAAGCTGATCTTGAGATTTTTGACGTGCAGTCAAATGTTGGGGGCAACCATTTTAGTCTAATTACCGGATTTCATTTTTAATCTGGAGTAAGTTTAAAAAAAAGTACCGTTACCAATTATTATTTTTTCAAAAAAACTTGGAGTCAGGATACTAATTGCCTTGACAAATAGTCAAGAAATCATCAGAATTGAATCTTTAATCGTTAGTGAAAAACACTCCCGCTAACTTAATTCCAGCAACTACATTTTAAACAATTTTTTCGTATGTAAGCAAAGTCATATTTAATCCGTTTCGGGAACCATCAAAAGGAGAAATTCAAATGAAACAAGTAAAAATTATTCTTTGTATTTTAGGTGTTATGGCATTAGTAGGATGTGCAAGGCCTTATTCAGGCGGCATGCTTTTTTCTGACTACAGTGCTCTTAACTGTGCACCAGCAGACAGCAGTGGTTTAGCTCCTGGAGCAAAAGTTGGTGAAGCAAAAATGGTTAACTATCTTGGTTGGGTTGCAACTGGTGATGCGAGTATCACTGCAGCAGCTGCAAATGGTTCAATCACAAAAATCAAAACTGTTGATTATAAATACAACAGCATTTTAGGAATTATCAACACAACGACAACTATCGTTACCGGTAACTAGTTCAACCTAATACTTTTACTTTGCTTACAAACATACTGGAGAGTTGTCAGACACCTGACAACTCTTTATTATTTTACGAATCTCTTCAAAATTTTCTCAACTAACTGGAAAATAGCCCCCTTTCTTCTTTCAACCTGTAAGACTTGACCTATAAACTGTCGTTTATTTTATGAAACATCAACATTTGGGCCTCTTCGATTTTACCACTACAAACATGCTGAATACTCTTTTCCCCGATATCTTGAGATACCGTATGATTTCAAAATGATCGTATTGAGTGACAATAGCTCTGGGAACATAGATGTTGGATAATTAAGTATGATATGGGTATTATTTAACCATATGGGCATTTGTAGAACAATAGCATGGGTATATTCTATACATATATATAGTCGAATAAAATTGACAATAATTGAACTGAATTTTGTATGCTGAGATAATATATAATTATATCAGTATTTAAGGAGACTCGATATATGTTAATATTTTTCTTGGCACAGCCTGTGCACTATAACTAATATAAGAAAAACATTTTTATCTCCTCTCCTCAAGGAATAATAAAGCCGAAGATGATTTTATGTAAATGTAAAATCACTTCGGCTTGTTTCTTATGTAAATCAAACTTACACACTAACCAAGCTCAAAATTCAATAAACAAAAAAACATAGATATCTATAGCTCTGGTGTATAGATATCCGGGGAAATTTTGTTGATCATATCAAAAATCATCGGCATGAGTTTAAACCTGTCTCCTGAATTAATTGCTGGGAGATCTCTTTGATTCTGTATGAAGTAAAGTTGAGGTGGTTAAAAATAAGCGGATAGATTCTCTTTTAGCAGGATTTTTCGCCAAAAAATATTGTTGTCGGATATGGTATTATCAAATTTGTCTATTTAGCTTTAGCAGTGTCCTGACTTAAAACAAGGCGAAAACCATGATTGCCGTTACTAATACCAGGCCTGTTTAAAAGGCGGTATGCTGACCGGGTGAATCTGTCACTAATGTTCCAGGCCCCACCCCGAAGAATACGGCTGTCGCCTGACCGTGGACCGCTTGGGTTTATTGAGATATGTTCCGGGTAATTACCATAAAAATCTGAGCACCATTCCCATACATTCCCATGCATCTCATACAAACCCCATTTGTTACAGGGGAGCAGTAGTGTCCAAAATAAAAAACTGAATTACTAATTGAAAAAATCCTCTTAAAGGGTAAGATTTAATCTTCCC
>JQIA01001607.1_pt1 | contig 12104 bp, 9 predicted proteins | sample 811431 | NCBI WGS metagenome assembly JQIA01 (sample SAMN02998118, study PRJNA258478) | marine sediment metagenome | biome: marine; feature: seafloor; material: sediment; isolation source: oil-polluted sediment collected from 3 locations (0.5 km, 0.7 km and 0.9 km)... | place: USA: Gulf of Mexico ... | reverse complement strand
CACTTTTAATGACTTGGATGGCGACAGTTTAACGTATACCTCGGATGCATCCGGCTGGCTCAGTTTTGATGCCGGCACTCGCACCTTTAGTGGTACACCACTGAATGCGGATGTCGGAACCACGACTGTGACTGTGACGGCCAATGATGGCAATGGCGGCGGTATCAGCGATACTTTCGACATCGTCATTAGTAATACTAACGACGCTCCCACCGTTGCTAATCTAGTACCCGATCAGGTGGCCACTGAAGACAGTGCCTTTAGTCTTCAGTTCGCTGCCAACACCTTCAATGACCTGGATGGCGACAGTTTAACTTATACTTCCGATGCCGCTGGCTGGCTCAGTTTTGATGCTGCTACTCGCACCTTTAGTGGTACGCCACTGAATGCCGATGTCGGCACCACCACGGTCACCGTGACAGCTAATGATGGTAACGGCGGCAGTATCAGTGAGTCCTTCGACATCGTCATTAGTAATACTAACGACGCTCCCACCGTTGCTAATCTAGTACCCGACCAGGTGGCCACTGAAGACAGTGCCTTTAGCTTCCAGTTTGCCGCTAACACCTTCAATGACTTGGATGGCGATAGCTTAACTTATACCTCGGATGCATCCGGCTGGCTCAGTTTTGATGCGGCGACTCGCACTTTTAGTGGTACGCCGCTCAATGCCGATGTCGGCACCACGACTGTGACTGTCACGGCCAATGATGGCAATGGCGGCTCGGTGAGTGATATCTTTGATATCGTCATTAGCAACACCAACGACGCGCCGACCGTGGCGAACGTGATTGCAGATCAGGTGGCCACTGAAGACAGTGCCTTTAGCCTTCAGTTCGCTGCCAACACCTTCAATGATTTGGATGGCGACAGCTTAACTTATACTTCCGATGCCGCTGGCTGGCTCAGTTTTGATGCGGCCACCAGGACCTTTAGTGGTACGCCACTGAATGCCGATGTCGGTACGACTACCGTCACCGTGACGGCCAATGATGGTAACGGCGGCAGTATCAGTGAGTCCTTCGATATCGTTATTAGTAACACCAATGATGCCCCCACAGTGGCGAATCTGGTGCCGGATCAGGTGGCCACCGAAGACAGTGCATTCAGTTTTCAGTTTGCTGCCAACACCTTCAATGACTTGGATGGCGATAGCTTAACTTATACCTCAGATGCATCCGGTTGGCTCAGTTTTGATGACAGTACCCGGACGTTTAGTGGCACGCCACTTAACGCCGATGTGGGCACCACTACGGTGATCGTGACGGCCAATGATGGCAACGGCGGGACTATCAGTGAGTCCTTCGATATCGTGATTAGTAATACCAACGACGCGCCTGTAGCGAGTCCTGATTATTACGACACCGATGAAGATTCAATACTGATATCAACTTTGGAAAATGACCTACTGGAGAATGATTCCGATATCGATAGAGATAGTCTGACTATCAATACGGAGGCAGTACTGAATCCTAGCCATGGAAGTGTGATTTTGAATTCAGACGGCACCTTTACATATACCCCTAATCAAGACTTTCATGGGACGGATGAGTTTGTCTATGAAATATCTGATAGCGAAGGAGGCACAGCCATAGCAACCGTTTCAATAGATGTTCAAGGTGTGAATGACGCTCCACAGGTAAGTAACGATTTGTCGTTTGAAATTCAGGGCTTGACAGAAAATGGCAACGTGCTGGGGCAGTTTATTGCCAATGATGTTGATAATGATGCTTTTAACTACCAAATCATTGCAGGCGACGGGAATAACACCTTTGCCATAGATGCTGAAGGGCGGGTGATTGTGTCAAATGCTAGTCAGATTGATCAAAGTGTATCTAACGAAATCAATGTGATTATTCAGGTAACAGATGGTCAAGGTGGGAGTGTTCAAGCCAGCATGAAAATTTTCTGGGATGGCTTACCGACTAGTTCAGTGAGTGAAGAAGTGCCAGAGTCGAACCATGAAGAATCAGATGAAGATTTTAATTCTCGAGAACAGGTTCTTGAAACTCAGGTTGAACCTGAAGAAATGGGTATTCAATCGGATGAAATAGATATTTCACCGGAACTATCAATAGAGTCTGATTTTGAAGAACCACAAGAACATACATTTAGTGAGCAGGTAGAGGCTGCTACTAATCAATATGACTACACTCAAACTGAGCAGATTTACGATCATTCAGCACCAGACAAACAGATTAGAAGCGTAAGTTCCTCTCATTATGAAACGTTATTAATAAGTAAGTTTGAGGCATTAGAAGCCAACGCTTCATTGTTGCAAATACAGAACCTGTTTGAGAGTACAGCCCCTTATGAGTTTGAGTCATTATTAGCCAATCACACAGAGCTTTGGCAACAAATAGATAGCATGACAGAGCAAATGGAAGATCCTGAAGAGTTTGGTCTAAGTGGCAGCGCTAAACATATTGAAGTTACAGCCAGTGTGACCGGCTCCATTGCTGCAGGATTTGTCAGTTGGCTTTTACGTGGTGGTTCGCTTTTGGCATCAACTATGTCGGCAGCGCCTCTTTGGCGACAGTTCGATCCGATGCCAGTATTAAGTCAAACCCCTAGCGGTAAGAAAAAGGCGAGTGGGAACGGTGATCAGAAAAATGACAGTGGCGATGAGTCCGTTGTTAATAAATTTTTTGAACAATAGACATAACATCGTACTGAAGAACACGACAAGGAAAACACATGAAGTTACTTACTCCCGCTGCAAGGATTAGTTTTTGTATTGTTCTGGTGACTATTAGTTTGCTATTAGTTGGGGACTTGCTAGGTTTGTTTCCCAGTCGAGAAAAAGCGATGCTCGACTCCAGAGAAAAAACCAGTGAATCTCTAGCCATATTATTTTCTGCTTTAGCATCTAAGGGAGAAATGGAAGCGCTTGGCTTTACTCTAAAGACCTTTGTTGAACGTAATCCGGATGTTATATCGGCAGGGCTTCGAAATGAGGCCGGGCAATTAATTAGCGCTGTTGGAAATCATATGCAGAACTGGACCGGTATGTGGAATGACAAATCTACTATGGATCATGTGGTTGTGCCTATCTTCGAAAGCAGTAAGCGCTGGGGAGCACTTGAAGTAAAATTTTCTTCGCTTGACGCTGATACGCCTTTTGAAGCGTTAAGTAACACCATTTACGGGATGGTACTGTATGTCGGTTTATTTGGGTTTGGGGCCTATTTTTTTCTGATCCGCCGAACAATTCGTGAATTGGACCCTTCATCGGTTATTCCCGAAAGAGTTAGTGCCGCATTTAATGCACTGGCGGAAGGCTTATTGATACTGGATGAAAAACAACAAGTTGTGTTGGCAAATAGCGCCTTTGCAGAAAAATTTGAACGAGATACTTCATCGCTTGTAGGTTACAAAGCCTCTGAGCTAAGTTGGATTGTGCCTGATCAAAAGTCAGAAGACTATCTGATGCCGTGGGAAGAAACCATGCGGGAAGGTACCAGTCTGATCGGCGTACCGGTTAAGGTAAAAACGCCCTCGGGTGAGGAACGATCACTCGTGGTGAATAGTACGCCCATTAGTGATGCGAACGGTAAGTGCCGAGGAGTATTGGCAACGTTTGATGATATTACCGAGTTGGTAGAAAAGAATGAGCAATTGGAGACGATGGTCTGTCAGCTTGAAGATAATAAACATGAAATAGAGGAGCAAAATGAAGAACTGAATTTTCTGGCAACCCACGATCCGATGACGGATTGCTTAAACCGTCGATCCTTTAATGAAGGGTTTAAACAACTCTTTGATATCGCTAAATCTGAACAAACCGAACTAATCTGCATCATGGCCGATCTTGATAAATTTAAGTTGGTGAATGATAATTTTGGCCATGGTGTAGGCGATGAAGTGATTAAACTATTAGCCGGTGTTTTGCATGCTAATACGCGTAAAGAAGACTTGGTGGCCCGTTATGGAGGGGAAGAGTTTTGTCTGATATTACCGGGTATTATGATCGATCGGGCTTATAAGATAGCAAACCGTATTAGACTAAAAGTGAAAGAAGAATCGCTTGCTAAGTTTAGCGCAGGCCCGAGAGTAACCGTCAGTTTGGGCATAGCGTCCATTTCATCCGGGGCCGCTGACCCGGACGAGTTGAATTACCAGTCAGATAAAGCACTGTATGTTGCCAAGGAAAGTGGCCGAAATAGGGTTGTTATCTGGGATGCTGAGCGTGTCGAAGAAATGGAGAATAAAAAAGCAAAAGAGGAAGCCGCTGCTACGAATCGGGTGCCTGTAAAAACAACTGAAGTGCCAGAGGATGTGAAGCGCTTAAAGGTGCGAGTTAAGCAATTGGAATCAATAGCCTTTGATTACTCGAAAAAAATTGAATACCAAGCCAACTATGACAGCTTAACGGGACTGCCTAATCAGATACTTTTTTATGACCGTATTCAACAAGCCGTGGCCCGGTGTGAGCGCTATGATTCATATGCTGCGGTGGTGACTATTGATGTTAATCTTTTTAAACGAGTGAATACGTCTCTTGGACGAGCAGTAGGAGACAAACTTTTGAAGGAAGTAGGGCTGCGCTTAAACAGAGCTCTTCGGGAAACAGATGGTCTTACGCTTTTATCTCATGACCCAAAAGAACTCTTGATATCTCACTTGGGGGCCGATGAGTTTGGTATTTTACTCACGGACATTACTGAGTTGGATTCTGTGTCTGTCATTGTTACACGGCTACAGGATTTGCTCTCAGAAGCGATTGAAATTAATGAACAAAAAATATATATCACTTCCAGTATTGGTCTCAGTCTTTGCCCTGCTAATGGTAACACTGCGGATACCTTGATCAAGCATGCTACGATTGCTAGGTATCATGCGAAAAGCCTTCCAGGGCAAAATAATTATAAATTCTATGATTCGCAGATGAGTGACAATACTGTGAAGCAAATTGAATTGGAATCTGAATTAAAAGATGCCTTGGTTAATGACGAATTTGTGTTGTTTTATCAACCCAAAGTAAATTCAGAAACAATGACTATTGTCGGTCTTGAAGCATTAATACGCTGGAACCACCCAAAGCGGGGACTGTTATCACCAGTGGAATTTATTGAGATTGCAGAGCGTAGTAGTGTCATTGTGGGTATTGGTGAATGGGTGATTAAGCGAGCATGTATTGATTTAAGTCGCATGCAGAAGATGGGCTTTGCAGAGTTATCCGTAGCAGTAAATATATCTACGATTCAATTAAGGCAAGATAATATTCGAGACTTTATTTTACACTCATTAGAAAGCAGCGGGTTGAAGCCCGGTTGTTTAGAGTTAGAAATTACAGAATCAGTGATTATGGATAATATATCTACGGCGGCTGACATTTTACATGACTTACATGATAGCGGACTTAAAATTTCAATTGATGATTTTGGCACGGGTTATTCCTCTTTAAGTTATCTTAAGTATTTACCACTCGATACGCTAAAAATTGATCGTTCCTTTGTGAAAGATATATTGATCGACAAAAACGACCGTTCCATTGTAAAAACGATTATTTCCATGGCGCATAACCTGAACCTGAATGTGGTTGCGGAAGGTGTAGAAGAAGTAGAACAGTGGAATATGTTACGCAGTTTTTCCTGTGACCTGATACAGGGCTATTATTTTAGTCGTCCTATTCCTTTTAATGAGGTGGCCGAATTGCTCTATGAAAATATACATCCTGAGACACAGGCAATAAATTAAAGTAGCACATACTCTACAGGGTAATAACGCTCAAAAATATTTAAGATATTGGTGAGTGTCTATACTAGTCTCTACACCAAAATATAGAAGCGATTACTTATGTTCCCCAGAGTTTGGCTAAAACCAGGCATCCTAATTATTTATGGTTCGTCACTTGATGCAGAAAATCATCAACATAATGCAATTCAAGTCGTTTGGCCTTCAGGGAAAACAGTTTGCCAACTTGAAGGACAAGCGTTAGCAGGCCCTTTGGTTATTAACTCCCAAGTAGAGCATGAGTTACATATGGCGTCTGGCTGGGTGTTATTAATTGAACCTCAATGCGAATTAGGTGAACAGCTCAGTGAATACCTAGCCCAGCAGCCTGCCATAACCATTCCTGTTGACAGTTATATGGAAGGCATCGAGCCCAAACAAGAGGATAACCCAGCGATGTTGCTTGCGCCCCTCTTTTCGATGCTCGGCATAAAAGCAACGTATGATCGTACAACCCTGGCTAACGGCATAACTGATAAGCGAATTGAAACATTGCTTGCCAATCTTGATCACTGTTTGCCGGGTGATTGCCAAAAACCCATCGGCTGGCGTGCCAATGAGGTTGCTAACCAATTGTCTTTATCAGAAAGCCGCTTTTTACATCTATTCAGAGAACAGATGGGTATTGCATGGAGGCCCTATCTTCTTTGGCGTCGAACAATCTGCGCGATTGGCGCCATAACCAAAGGTAAGTCAGCGACGGAAGCCGCTCATATAGCCGGATTTTCTGATAGTGCGCATCTGAGCAGAACGTTTCGTAGCCTTTTTGGCATATCTATACGCGAAGCAAAATACCTGGGTAAATAAGGTTAGCCGGTTTATTCAAGTTTTCCTGACAGTTAGGCATTACTCTGTGCCCCTGTACCCTAAAACTGTCTAATAAGGCAGGCTACTTAGTCAGGAGAACGAAATGATACAGACTGAAAAAGACAACTTAAAAACCACTCGGATGCTTGATTTTAAACAGGCGAGTATACAGGCATTAGTTGAACAAAAGGGTTGGCAGCTACTATCTGAATATGACGCAATTGGTGCGATTTACAGCTACGTACGTGATGATATTCTGTTTGGTTATAATGCGGATGACCGCCTTACGGCTAGCCAGGTATTAAAAGATGGATATGGGCAATGCAATACAAAGGGTACCCTGTTAATGGCCCTACTACGCGCCGTTGGTATTCCTACTCGCTTTCATGGTTTTACCATCTACAACGAACTTCAGCGGGGAGCCATTCCTAATTATCTATTTGCTCTTGCACCAGACCGAATTATTCATAGCTGGGTTGAAGTCTATTTTGATGATAAATGGATTAATCTCGAAGGTTATATTATTGATCGCCCCTATCTTAATAAAGTACAGGCGAGTTTTAGTGATCAATGCACAGAGTTTTCAGGTTATGGTATCGCGACCAAGTGCCTTCAAAACCCTTCCATAGAATGGCAAGGGGAGGATACTTACATTCAAAATGAAGGTATAGCGGATGACTTTGGCATTTATACACAACCCGATGACTTTTATCGAAGCTATGGGAGCAATCTTTCTGGAGTGAAAAAGTGGCTGTTTCGTTATGTGATTCGTCATTTAATGAATATTAATGTTAAGAAAATTCGAACTAAAGGGGTGGGCAAGCAAGTTAACACGCTGTTGCTGAATAAGTAAAAGCAGCGCTCGTAACACACTTTTTACGGCTGATTCTTGTTCTTCATTATCTACTAGCAGAAACGGATCAAGAAGGCGGGTTAGGTTCTACATTTTGGGCTGGGCCTGAAACTAGCCTTCACCCAGACTTATTACCAGCCCCGGCTAGGTTGATTATCAAAGCATCAAAAACTACCCAAGTATGGGTTGTATCTCATGTATCAAGGTTAATTGTTTCTTGGGAAAGTTCAAGTGATTGTAACTCAATTGGTTTAGATAAAGAGCTTGGCCAGATAAAGGGAAATAAGTGTCTTGCTAGAGGCTGCACAAATAGGATCTAGCATCCACTTCGTGATAAACATCGCGAGCTAACAGGGAGTTATGCGTCTTTAGCTCTAAGAGCCGCTCTTATCCTAATGTCGTTTTATCGGATTATCCAGAGCTGATCGTGTATGTCAGCTTTGGGTGGTGATAACGACTACTAAACTAATTTAACCCCCTTTCTGTAATCGCTCAATATTCTGAACAATATGCTCAGGAATAGCACTGCTCTTTTTGTTTTTATAGTTATAGAACACGATTAACCCTTCGCCTTCTGCCACTAAACACTGCTGACTCAAACTATGAACTCGATAGTGCATGGTAAAACGTTTCTCTGCAATCTGATCAATCCACGCGCCTATAACAATTTCATCGGGAAAGCTTAACGGTACCCTAAAATCACAGCGTGTTGAGGCTAAAATAGGCCCGACTTTCGTCTTTTTGAGATGATCCATCACACCAAGCTGAGAGAAGTATTCCATACGTGCATCTTCAAAATAGCGAAAGTAAACAGTATTGTTAACATGCTCAAAAGCATCCATATCTCCCCAGATTACTGCCTGTTTAAGGTGTACAGGGTATTGTTTATCCAGTTCATTTTGTTTCATATCTACCTCTCTCCAATCTCTTTTTATTAGAGTCTGCCCTCAAGTTTTCAACCTGACCCTGCTGATTTCTTATTCTATTTTCCCATGACGACCTTTTCCTTTTTGAAAATTAATAGCACCCTCATGTGTTTCACCACTTTGAAAAGTGGCCAGTCCACATTTTAGTTCATTTTTCATGGCTTCTTCTTCAGATAGTCCCCACTGTTCAAGGGCAGATAAACGATCATTCTTCATGCATTCTTGAGGGAAGTTTGATATGAGTTTTGCGAGCTGAACGGCTTCATGAAGGGCTTGTCCCGTAGCTGATACTCTATTGGCTAGGCCAATATTCAAGGCTTCATCAGCATTAACAGCGCGACCAGTTAGTATTAGGTCCATAGCGTGTGACTGTCCGATTAGGCGAGGAAGCCTGACTGTCCCCATGTCAACGAGCGGTACACCAAAACGCCGACAAAAAACACCCATTACGGCATTTTCTGCGACTACTCTAAGGTCACACCATAACGCTAATTCGAAACCTCCAGCCACTGCATGGCCCTCTATCGCAGCGATCACGGGTTTTGAGAGTTTTAATCTCGATGCGCCCATTGGGCCCAAGTCACCATCTTCATTAATTGGGTTTCGGCAAGCCTCATCCGTCATAACTTTAAGGTCTGCACCTGCACAAAAGGTATTTTCTGCACCGGTTAAAATGGCCACTTTCAAGGAACTGTCAGTATCAAAGGCTTTAAATGTTTCATATAAAGCGAGTGCTGTTTTTCCATCAACTGCATTTTTTCGGTCGGGACGATTGATGGTGACAATAAATAAGCCATCTAGTTTTTGGGTTAGGACAGTTTTATTCATATTCATTCCTTTTTATTCTTGTTCCTTGTGGATGCCATTAAAACACAAGCTTCATTTCCCTCTAATTTCAACAGACGCTTTTTAACCGGTAGGCCACCACCGTACCCAACAAGCGCTCCATTACTTCCTATAATGCGATGGCAAGGCACTATTAAGCCTATAGAATTTGCACCGTTTGCATTAGCAACAGCTCGAACTGCTTTTTCATTATTTATATCTTTTGCTAATTCAAGATAAGTGGCTGTAGCACCGTATGGAACTTTCATTAGAGCTTGCCAAACACTTTTTTGAAAGGCTGAACCTACCATTAATAGTGGTAGGTCAAACTCCTTTCTGGAGCCGTTAAGGTATTCATCTATTTGTTTTTTGGTTTCCCTCAAAACATCATCATCTTTTTCTGCGAATTCAGCGGAAATACCTTTCTTAATTCTATTGTCTACTGTTGTCCTCATTTTTCGATATCTAAAATCAAGCATACAAAGCCTGTCTTCAAAGGAGCCTAGTATAAGTTCACCAATTTTTGTTTTGTAATATTGGATATTGACCATTTATAACTCCATGTCTTTACTCGTATTACCATATTGTGTGGATTATAAAAGTGAAATCCATCAGAAGCTTGAGGGCTCCCAATCACTTTTTTGCTTAAATTAAACCATGTTAGAGTTTAAGGAAAAACTGGTTTTTACCCTCCTGTTATCATCATAAGGTTTGTATTTGTTCAGGGTCTGTAGCGCCAGGAACAAAAATACATTCCGCACCGGCCTCTACATAAGCATTAGCACGCTGAATTGTTTCACTTACTAGGTCTTCTGCAGAAAAAAGGCCTGACAGGTAGGTATCTATTCTGGCGTTAATAAAAATATACCAACATCCCTTGTAACTACCCGCTTAATTTCATTAATGATTTCACTTTGTAAGCTTATATCTCTTATTGAATGCTCAGATCCTCTATTCATATCCTCAATATTGATACCTGCTGCACCCAACTCCATAACCTTCTTCACATTTTTTGATATCTCATCAACATCATTACTATAGCCTGACTCCATATCCACATTGACTGGTGCTTTAGTCGATTTAAGAATTCTTTCTGTAATCAAAAGAGTTTCTTCTAATGAAATAAATTCACCATCTACATAACCAAGTGAACTTGCTATCCCCCAACTGGTTGTTCCAATGGCCTCGAAACCCGCGCCATCAAAGATAAGAGTACTACTAGTCATAAATAAATATAAGAAATAATCATAAATAAATATAAACATTAGTTATAAAAAAGACAATAGACTGCTTTCATTTCTAATTTATTTTGGTAAATAAAATATGCAAAAGCTAACGCTTTTTCATATGTACGTAATCAGGATATAAATAGAAACAAAACAATATGTTATGGAGTGGTTAAGGGGGCAGAGTTGTTAGTTTTTTACATGGTTGCACTACTAACCCCAAGACCACTACTAATGGTACTTAATGAGCCTGAAACGAGTCTTCATCCAGACTTATTGCCAGCACTAGCTAGGCTAATTATCAAAGCATCAAAATCTACCCAAGTATGGGTTGTATCCCATTAATTTTAACTTGAACCTGCTACACCAATGCAGCAAAACGACGTTTTAGATAAAAAACTGCTTGGTAGCTGAGGCGTTATGTTGAATTCGCTTGAAAGCCACTTCAATTTCGCTATTGTGGTTTACTAGCTATAAAAATTTTGTTTTAGAACTTGAGGCGAATTTCAGCACTGATTGTCTGTTGATTATAGTCTCAATGGAGTTTGGCCCTATCGCTGGATAACCGCTTAGAAAAAGTGCTTTGACTCTTTTAGTTTTGTTCTACTATGTACAATAACTGAGCATATAAACAGGTATAAGTGAATTGATGCTTCGTTGACAGGGCATTTTTTGTTGAGACTTAAGAAAGGTGCTTGGTCTGTAATGCAGAGCGTTAATATTTTTTTGCGCTGTGTCTACCTAGTTTGATATAAATGATGGTGTGAGTTGGTATGGGCGGTGTATATATCTAGGTGCATGGGGTTAGATGTAGATACTTGTGACTATATATGGACATGTGTCTACATATGACTATGTCGTAGAATTAGCTGTTATGAGTAAACAAGAAATGCCAATCCCCATAAAGATAGTAGTAGCAATATTACTCACATCTGTAGTCGTCGTAGCTGGCGGTACATATTTGGATATGTATGAGCTGACAATAGACGAACCATACGACTACAGCATTCACTTGGCAGATCTGATTTGGCTCGCGATAATTTGCTGGGTTTCGCGGGATTTGGCAATTAAAAAAAAGGATGTAAGGCTCACTATTATTGGTGTCGGTATAGTTATCGTTGGTTTCAATATATGGGAGTTCATTGAATACGGCTCGAGCAATATGCTTTATGCAGGAATAATCGAAGCGATAATGTATTTAATTATTTTGGTGATCTTAAACTTACCAAATACAAAGCAGTGGATTGCCGATGAAAACTCATAACAAGTGCCAGCACAGTTGCACACTTCGTGTGCTGGACTCGCAACAAGTTGCTCGCCTGTGTGGCAGGCGTTAGGTGGCATTAAAAGACATGGCTATCAAGAAGCATTTAATTGAATATGGGCTATGTATATCTATATCAGTAGCTCTATTGGGCATATATTTTCTTTTATATTTGGTAGTGCCTTTCGATTCTGCGAAGTTTTTTGGCCACTTTCTTTGGTGGCCGATTGAAAGTGTGTTAAACAGTTATGAGATCAAAAAAGAATTAACACTTTTAGTCTTTGGTCGTATGTCTCCTAACTTTTTTCCAATACAGTTGGTTGTATATTTTATTATTTGGCCAACTATATTTTTTGTATTTATCAGGGCATACAAATGTGCAAAAGTGCACCTAACGTAAGCGGTCATTCAAGCCCGTTCTAGTTTAAATCCTCCCCTAATATAAAGTAGCTTCCAAGCCCTCAACA
>JQIA01001605.1_pt1 | contig 12107 bp, 7 predicted proteins | sample 811431 | NCBI WGS metagenome assembly JQIA01 (sample SAMN02998118, study PRJNA258478) | marine sediment metagenome | biome: marine; feature: seafloor; material: sediment; isolation source: oil-polluted sediment collected from 3 locations (0.5 km, 0.7 km and 0.9 km)... | place: USA: Gulf of Mexico ... | reverse complement strand
TATACATCGGTATTTTTTTCATCTCTCTATATTTAAATTCCTTTTTTCTGTCAAGGGGGACTGAGCAATTACATATTTACAACGATGAAGAGCTGGATTAGGAAGGGAAACCATTTCAATTATCAGAAATATAGTTGATTTTCTGCCATTAAGTTAAGGATTTATACTAAAATTGTCATACCCACGAAAATGGATATGATTCTAGATTCCCGTTTTCACGGGAATGACAAAAAATTTTATTTAACTTAACGGTATTGCTAAGCTAGGAGGAGGTTGGGTTGACTTTCACCAAATTAATAAGTCCTAAAAACTATTGTCGCAAATCCTTAACTACTCGCATAACTTCTAAATCTCCTTCAATTGTTTCAACGGTAAAACCTAACTTTTTCACTAATGAAAGCATTGGTTTGTTAACTGTCAAAACTTCTCCTTCAAATTTAGAAATACCTTTATGTTTGGCTGATTGCATCAAAGCTCGCATAATTTTAAAACCAATTCCCATGCCATGATATTTGTCTGAAACTACCAACGCAAAATCAGCTGAGTTGCCATCTGGATTCATAATATAACGTCCTACTCCCAATTCTTCAGCTGCAGTAACTGCCACAAAAGCCATCTCTCGGTCATAATCGATTTGGGTAAAACGAACGATCATTTCTGGTGTAACTTCTTGCAATGCCTGCATAAAACGGAAATATTTACTACGTTCTGATAAATTATGAATAAAATTCTTTTCTATATCAGCATCTTCAGGCCGAATTGGTCGAATTGTAATTTCAGTACCGTTTGGTAATTGCCAATGGCTAATAAGCTCATGTGGATATGGATGGATTGCCATATGTGAGTAAGGAATAAGCTGATGTGATACTTGAACTTTAATCCGAGCATCTACTGCCATAACTCCCCTATGATCGGCAATCAATGGATTAATATCCAATTCCACTATTTCTGATAGTTCACTCACCATTGTTGACACATTTAATAAGGCATTAACTAAAGCATGGCAATTAATTTCTGGTAACTGCCTAAATTTGCGTAAATATTTAGCAGCTTTAGTTTTAGAAATCATTTGCTTTACCATATATTCATTCAATGGTGGTAACGCAACCGCTTTATCCTGTAACACTTCTACCATTGTACCGCCCAATCCAAAGCTAATTGCTGGACCAAACACTGGATCTCGAATCACTCCAATCATTAATTCACGGCCACTATAAGAATGATACATAGGCTCAACAGTCATGATTACTTTATCAATATCTGCATGATTTTTTTTGATAAGTCGTTCCATTTCATGAAAATGATGAGCTATTTCTTGTACACTATTAATATTTAATCGTACACCACCCACATCAGATTTATGAGTAAATTTAGCCATATTCAGCTTTAATACTACTGGAAAGCCCATAGTTTCAGCCGCAATCATGGCTTCTTCAGAAGTAGAAATTTTTATAGTTTGGGTAACTGGGATATTAAACGCAGCTAAAATGGCTTTTGATTCTTGGGTAGTAAGTATTTGTCTACCTTCAGATAATATTCGTTCAATAATTAACAATGCACCTTTAATATCAGGATGAGCATGTTCTTCTATTGGAGAAGGAATTTGTTTTAAAAGTTTTTGATTTTGATGATATTTAGTTAAAAATGAAAATGCATCAACTGCTACTTCTGGTGTGCTGAAATGAGCTACTCTACTTTTAGCAAATAAATCTCGACCTGCTTGCACTCTATCACCACCAGTCCATGAGGCTAACACTGGTTTAGAACTATTTTTTGCACCATCGATAATAAATTGAGCCACCTGCGTAGGATTAGTCATTGCTTGTGGTGTCAATATGGCTAACACTCCATCTATGTTATTGTCTTTCAAACATATTTCTAATGCTTCTTTGTAACGTTTTGGAGTTGCATCTCCTAAAATATCCACTGGATTAGCATGTGACCAAAAAGATGGCAATACTTCATTTAATGCAGTTATCGTATCTGGGTTTAATTCAGTTAGTTGAATACCAACTTCTTCAGCTCGATCAGTACTCATGACTCCTGGGCCACCAGCGTTAGTTATGATAGCTAGCCGATTGCGTTTTACCACATAGTCATTAGCAAGCACTCTAGCAGCAGAAAATAATTGAGCAATGGTGTAAGCTCTGACAACTCCAGCTCTTTCAATCGCAGCTTCAAATACATCATCACCACCAATCATAGCTCCAGTATGTGACATCGCTGCTTTACAACCAGTTTCATAACGCCCTGATTTAATTAAAATTACTGGTTTTAATCGAGCTGCTGCTTTTAAGCCACTTAGAAATCTCCTAGCATCAGTAATTCCTTCAACATATAATAAAATACCAGTAGTTTTACCATCCATAGCCAGAAAATCTAGTACTTCGCCAAAATCAATATCAGCTCCAGCTCCCATCGATACAACAGTAGAAAATCCGATTTCTTGCGATTGAGCCCAATCAATAATAGCAGTGCAAACTGCTCCTGATTGAGATACTAAGGCTAAATGTCCAGTTGGAATTACGCCATAACCAAAAGTAGCGTTAAGATGTTCACTAGGCCGTATAACTCCCAAACAATTAGGACCAATTATGCGAATATTATAGCGGTGAGCAATATCTAATACTTCTTGTTGTAAACGTTTACCAGTGTCACCAAGTTCACCAAACCCAGCTGTGATAATAATAATAGAATCAACATTTTTTTCACCACACTGTCGTACAATATTAGGAACAGTTGGAGCTGGTGTTGCAATTACCACAAGTTCTAAAACATCTGGAATAGAGTCAATATCAGGATAAGTTTTGACTCCTAATAATTCTTCATGTTTTGGATTGACTGGATATAATTTGCCTTGAAATTCAGCTTCCAGCATGTTTAATAGTAAACGATTACCAACACTTTCTTCTCTTTCGGAAGCTCCGACAATGGCAACTGATTTGGGGGCAAAAAAACGGTTTAAATAATGGGGACCCATGTTAATTCCTTAAATTTTAATAATGAATATAAACCTTTATTAATACATTACCGTATAATTCAAGGTTTAATACTATAATTCTTTTGGAATTAAACTGGATATGATTAGGGATTTTTTTGAATTTTGATGGAGAACCTAGTAAGGTGTATAAGTGAAGCATCATGCACCATAATTAAATTTATGGAATATACATACTTACCAAAAATTGGTAAATTATATAGCAATTTACAATTTACTAGAATACATCTATTAATAGTTAAATATTTGATATATTGAAGTTCATTAAGAATTAAGCATTCATAATTAAGAAGGGTTGGTAGAGTAAAACCCACTACTTCAAGGAGAACATTTTATGGTAGACCCTGTTACAGCTACTATCGCAACTGGTATGGCAATAAATGCTGGTTGGGATGGTTTTAAGAAGGCTTTTGAAAAACTTAAGAATAATTCTGAATGGGAAAAAGTTAATCCTAAGCAAGCTGAAAAAAATTACCGTGATAATATCAGGTTATTATATGGTAAATTACGCATTTTAGGTAATCCGAATGCTGTGTCGTTGGATGGTATTTTTTCTGATGTGTTTATTTTGGATAAGATTTCTGCTACTCGACGATTTAACTTACAACGATTGTTGGAAGATGATTCTTTGCTTCGGAATGTGGAGCGGCGGAATGGTTTGGATATTGTTAAGGACGATTATGCCAACAATCGCTTATTTATTTTGGGTAAGCCGGGAGCTGGTAAAACCACGTTTTTAAAGTATATTGCGTTGCAAGCAGCGGATTATAAAATCAATAAAATTCCAATATTTGTTGGCTTGAAAGAATGGTCGGATTCAGGTTTGGATTTGCTGGAATATTTGGTTAAGCAATTTGATATTTGTAATTTTCCTAACGCTCAATATTTTATTGGAAATGTTTTGACAACTGGCGATGCGATGGTGTTGTTTGATGGTTTGGATGAGGTGGTTAAAAAGCAACGGGATAATGTAATTCATATCGTTGAGAATTTTACTAAAAAATTTACGGTGACTCAATGTTTGGTGACTTGTCGCATTGCTGGTAATGAGTATCAGTTTGACCAGTTTAAATATATGGAAGTTGCCGATTTTACCGATGACCAAATGCGAACTTTTGCCACCAAATGGTTTCAAAACGATGCGGAGAAACAGGAACTATTTTTGAATGAATTTTTTAAAGATGAACATGAAAACTTGCGGGATTTGGGACGGATTCCGTTGTTATTGGGTTTGTTATGTCTGAACTTTGAAGCTACGCTAGGTTTTCCTGCTCGGAAAGTTGAATTGTATGAGGAAGCGATTGAAGCTTTGTTGAAAAAATGGGATGCAGTGCGGAATATTAAACGGGATACGGTATATCACAAATTGTCTTTAGGACGTAAACGCCAGTTATTTTCTCGGGTTGCTTATGATAATTTTAAAAATAAGAAAATATTTTTTAAACAGCAAGATTTAACCAAACAGATTGTAGAGTTTTTGGATAAAGTTCCAGCTACTGATGTTGATGCAGTTGATATTAATGGTACTGATGTATTAAAAGATATTGAAGCTCAACATGGTATTTTTGTAGAACGGGCGTTTCAAATATATTCGTTTTCCCATTTAACTTTTCAAGAATATTTTACTGCTAGGTTTATTGCGAATAATCCTAAATCTAAGAAGTTAAAAATTTTAATTCAGCATCGGTTGCAAGATAGTCGTTGGCAAGAAACCTTGATGTTGACAGTGAATATGTTGGAAGATGATGCGGATAAGTTTTTTGCAGTGTTTAAAACGGTTATTGATGGGATAATTAGTGATGATGAAAAGTTAGTTAAATTTATTAATTGGGCGGATGTTAAAGCTCGTGAAAGTGATATGCCTTATAAAATATCGGCTATTAGAACTATTTATTGTTTTTTTGACCGAACTCTATCTCTAGACTTAGACCTAGATCGTTCTTTATCCATAAACATAGACCCAGACCGAGACCTGTCACGAGATTTAGACCAAAACCTAGCTTTAGACCTAGCTAGAGCCAACGCCCTTAAACGATTTCGAGATATAAACCAAACTTTAGATTTTACTGTAGAGTTAGATTTAGCCTTAGATCGAGCTTTAGACCTAGCTTTAGAACGTTCACATAAAGATTTTAGTTTTTATTATTTTTTTATTATAATTAAAAATATAGTTAAATCTTCTTTTAATAATGATGTGCCTAGAAGTAAATTTACTAAATGTTTTAATATATTGATTGATAAATTATCAGATGATGAATTAAAACAAATGCTAACTAACTTAGAACTTTCTGAAAATGATAGTAAAGAACAATGGCAAACTTTCGCTAACGAATTACAGAAAATCATGCAAACTCATTGCAACATCGGCCATGACTGGAATTTTACTGAAGAAGAACGAGATAAATTAGAACAGTATTTTGAAGCTAATCGTATTCTAGTTGAATGCTTAAAATCGGCGGTAGTTTCCGACAGAGAGCGGATAGAAAATAGCTTGTTGACGTTTGATGAGTTGTGAGTTTTTTTGAAGTTTTTTATTTTTGAACAAGATTACACAGATTAAATGATTAACAGGATTAGTGATTTTAAAGATTTAATCATGTTTTATTTTTTAATCCGTTAAATCTTGTTCAAACATCTTACAGATTGGCCATGTCAATGTCATTATAGCGTTTCCCGATTGACTGGAGTACTATTTAAGTTGTTTCGGGAATGGAGCTTAGCGGATTTCCCGAAACCTTGTACCTTATGCAAACGGGAAACGCTATAAGTTAAGGACACGCAGGTCTGCCCCTACACAATATATTTAAATATGGTAGGGGCGAACCTATGTGTTCGCCCTACTTAATGGTATTGATCTTACAATACTAATAAAAATGCTGTCACTCTACCCAACCTATTGCTGTTCTTTTTCAGCAATCAAATCTTCTAAATTTTCCTTATTTTCCATAAGCTTTTCTAAAGTCATTTCCTTATAATCTGCTTCATCTGAATGAGGCAACTCAATTCCTTGTGATCTCAAGAAATTTTCTATCTTTGGTTGGTTTTTTTTATATAAATAAAATCCAGCAGCAGATACAGTTACACCAGCTAAAAAACCTACAAAATGATTTTTTGAAAAATTCATTTCAATATTCATAGTTTATCTCCTAAAATTAATTCATTTGATTAATAAATGGTCAATCACCCATTCTTAAAATAATACCATTTTTCTCAGTACCAATTCCTTCCAATATTTGGCCATGTTTTTCAGAAACTGTCTTACTTAAATTAAACAAATTACCTTTACCAGTATCAATTTTTGCAAAATTTCTGGAAACCAATTTCATCAAATCACCTACATTCGAAATAGTCTTATCTTGTGAAATGATAACATCATAAAAATTCACTCCAGCTTTCGCATCCATCACCTCAAATACTTGTAATTCAATACCTTTTTGGTTAGATACTAATAAATGGCGACCAAAAGTAGCAATCCAAGTTAATGCCCCAGATTTAAGCGAACCACGAGTAGAACTGAGTAGATATACAACAGATAATACTTCTGGGTCAAAAATTCCTTTTCTTTTTAAATCCAACCAAGCATGTTCAGCCACGGCAGTGACAGTAGTTCCAACAATTGCCCAATTCAATAACCTTGATATTGGAGTTCCAGGATGAATGAGTGATACTAAAGAAGCAACTCCAATACAAATACCAGATGTGATCATCAATGGAGAAATATATTTTGCTTTTGGTTTTTCCAAAATTCTGATTGGAATTAACCCATATTCCTTTGATAAAGCTACTGCTATTCGGATAATTATTTCTTGCAGTGCCACTTCTAATGGATTAAAATAAATTAACGCCGTTTTGGTAATAGCATTATAACTTATCGAACGAATTCCAGCGTGTTCCATTACCACCTGTTCAATATCCTGCATATCCTTAGGAGGCCAGGAAAATTTAATCCGTACCCGAAAAGATAACTTATGCAAAATGGTAATTGATGGTTTTTCCATTAATAATTTGCCTTTTTATTGATATCATGTGATAGCAATCGCAAAGAATTAGCAACTACTATAATAGTGCTAGAATTGTGGATAATGGCTCCCCAAAATACTGGCAATACACCAACAGATGCGAGCACTAAGCCAGTAACATTTACCCCAATCGTAGTAGCAAAATTCTGCTTGATTATCTTCATGGTTTTCTTGGATAAATTGACCGTTGCTGGCAATAACATAGGATCATCTCCAATAATGGTTATGTCAGCTGCTTCCATCGCTAAATCAGTTCGAGTGCTACCAAGTGCTACTCCAACATTTGCATAAGCCAGAGCTGGTGCATCGTTAATTCCATCACCTACCATTACCACATTAGAACCTTCCGCCTGTAATTGCAATACAAACCGAACTTTATCTTCTGGCAACAATTCTGATTCAAATCGATCCAAAGCCATTCGATTGGCAATAATTTCCGCTTGATGTTCTAAATCTCCAGTCAACAATATCACATCATCTATTCCAGATTGTCGTAATCTGTTCAAAGACTTTTTCATATTATCTCGAACTGGATCATGAATTCCGACAACACCTAAAATATTTTGATCACTTGCCACATAAACTACCTGTTCTCCTGCCGCAGAAAGTGAAGTTGCTTTATCATGAATTGTAGCAAGCTCAATATTATTTTCCAGCATGAACTGTTTATTGCCAACTCGAATGATATTATCAGCAACATTAGCTTCAATTCCACGAGCAACTACTACTTTAGTAGCAGAAGCCTGTGGTATTTCATAACCAAGATTATTAACTTTATTCAAAATGGCTGTTGCCATAGGATGGGTAGAAGTTTTTTCCGCAGCAGCAGCTAATTTAATGACATCATTAGGACTTATATTATCAGCTGGGATAATGCTAACAACAGTTGGTTTGCCTTTGGTAATAGTACCTGTTTTATCCAAAATTAAAGTATCTGCTTCGGCCAAAGTTTCTAAATAATTACCACCTTTGATCAAAACTCCATTTCTAGCTGCCGTATTGATTGCGGCAGATAATGCAGCAGCAGTTGATAATCGCATTCCACAAGAGAAATCAATAATCAACATGTTTAAAGCCCGAACTGGACTTTTGGTAGCTATAAATACAATGCCTGCTAATAGAAAATTCAAAGGAATCAATTGGGCAGAAAACCGATCGGCATAAGCTTGAATAGCAGCTTTTTTGTCTGGTGCTTCTTCCACTAAATGAACAATTCTGGCAACAGCAGTTTGATCTCCTACTTTCTCAGTTTTGATAGTAATAGTACCATTTACCACTATTGTACCAGCAAATACATTGTCATCTGGTTTTTTGATAATTGGTAAAAATTCACCAGTTATTGGAGCTTGATCAATCACAGCTTCACCAGCAATGACAATCCCATCCACACTGATTTTATCCCCAGTATGCACTACCACAGAATCACCAACATTTAGAGAACTAACTTGAACTTTGTCAACCCCTCCAGCTTCATTCAATCGCCAAGCATAATCTTCCCCAAGACTTACCATTTGTCTAATAGCATTCCGAGTCCGATTCATGGTATAACCAGTAATTAATTCTGCTGTGTCATGCAATAAAATTATGGTTAATGCAGAAATATCTCGCCCAGTTATAATACTCGCTATTATTGCTGTAGCACTAAGTGCATCAGCATTGGGTCTACGAGATATTCGAAGCGAGTATAAACCGCTTTTGAATAAAGGTAATGATAAAGCAAGAACACTGAGAGCTGGAACTGTCAGAAAACGTCCAGCAAGTGTGGTAGCTGGTAATTTAGCTTTCCAAAAGGCATAGGCCAAAATAACAGAGGTAGCAACTATTCTTTTTACCGTTGTGGATAAAGGCTCATCATGTAAATCTCGCTCTGCTACTAATGATTTATTTTGAGCTTCCCTAGCTTTTTTATACACAGTCAAAGAAAAAGAAGCTATAATAGATTCAACTATTTCAAGCAAAGAGTCCGCAACAGTTTTATCATGATAAATAAGGATATTTTTAGTCAAAGTATTTACTTGAACTGATTTTATTGAGTCAATATTTTGCAACTGTTGCAATAATTGCTCTTTTTCATCATTCAAATAAAATAAGCCTTTACAACCAACTCTTAATCTACCAGGTAGTCGGTGTAATATCTCACATTTTAATAAAGGTTTGTTAAACATAATTATAGGTTTGTATATGCCCACCACAAAAAGTTTAAGCCTTCTGGTGCAGAAGTTCGACGTATAAGTTGATAAGCCCAATAACTAACTAATACTAAACTAAGACCAGTTTTAGCATCAAATAATCCATTACTTTGCTCATATACAGCTCGGTTTAATGCACTACCAATTTTACTAAGCTCTCCACCAATAAGTGAAGTTGGATTTTGTTCTACGTGTTTTTCTAAATCAAGCAATTTCAATAATGCTGCAACTAATATATCAGCATCTAATTTAGGATCAAATTTTAATAATAAACTACCTGTTACGGCATTAATTTGTACAGTTTCAATAGCTTCTAATTTTTGTAGTTGTTCTGTTAAATATCCTTCTACAATGCCAACATTTTTTAATTCTGGAATGATAAAACGGATTCTACCAGGAATTGAATGTTTGATCTCTATGATATTTTTAAAACCAGGTACAAATTGTTTTGATGGTTTAGCAACTCTAGCCAAAATTGTACTGAAACCAATTAACGTAATCCAACGATATAAAGTCATAATTTTGTATAATTATAATGATGGGAGGTAGCTTTCACTGTATAGATTTAATTTTGATAACTTATTGTATAGCTATCTATCAAAATGATTAAATATGAATTTTTTTAAATTTTTAAAGTTAAATATTGAATGGTCAAGTTAACTAAATGTAACCTGACCATATGTGGCGGGCTTATAAAGTACAAAAAATAATTTGGCTGTTTCCATTTGGGTAATGTAATTGATAATCAGAACAATTATCACCATTAATATCACCAACATCTTGTATAGATAATTTATTAGATTTTCCTTTGGTAACTAGATAATCCAATAAACCAGTGTAAACTTGATCATCAATTTGTATGGTCAACATACCTTCGGCTGTTAATTTAGTGTCTGGTAAAGCATACAATGCCTCAGTGTCAGCAGCAGCAGGATAAATAAATTGTTGCCTCTGCAAATCACTATCTGCAAATACTAAACTAACTGGTAATTTGTCTGTATGTAAACCCAAAAAATTATTGGTAACAATGGAAGTTAAGCTAGCTCGTGCTTGATAAAAATAGTTATTTGATGTATTAACCTGAATATTACCATTTTCTAGCATAATTGCTGGCTCAAGCCCTAAAGCTAATAATTCTTCATTCAAAAAATCTGGTGCTTGAATTACTGGTTGAGCCATTACTTTACGTCCCAGATGAGTTATAAAAGTAAACTTATTATCTGAATCTATGATTAGTTCTGGTGAAATTAAATCATTAACTTGAGTGCGTAATATATGCTCAACTCGCATTGGTAATATTGCGTAACGTGTTTCACCAAAATAAGAATATAAATAACCATATTCATCATGTTGTTTCATCTTACCAAGCTTAATTTTGTCAGCATTAGATTCAGCCAACGCATTCATTATTCCTAAAATTCCATTGCGATTACCATTGTATAAAACGTCAGTGGTTAAAATTGCAACTTGGCGTTCAAATATTGGAGCTATAGGCATATAACCTAATATTGGTTCTAAACGAATACCATTTGGAATCAAACTATTATCTTCAAATAATACTCCTATACCTAAACCGCTAGCAATAACACTAGGATCAAACACAGCATCAGAACTAATCACAACATTACTAAGCTTAGTACCAGCTTCTATTTTTACTCTTGTTAAAATAGGCTTATTATCAGGCGTGCCAATGATATTGCCACTTATACTGCCACCTGCTATAATAGTTCCAGCAGCTAAAGTTACATTTTGGATCAGACCAGAATTCTGAATATTACCTTGTAGAATTCCACCATCAACAGTACCGTATTCCTCAACCAATAAATCGCTTATTACTACTTCCGGTTGATTTTGAAGATAACAATTAACTGACTGTTTTTTGCTACTAGTTGGAACTGGTTTACAATCGGCTGGATCAGTTTCAACAATGGTAATAGTAGCAGTATTAGGTAGCCCAATAGTGGCACTATTACTAGCTTTAGTAAGATTAAAATAGAATGTTTCATTACCTTCTTCTAATCTATCAAATATTAGGGGAATTTTAACTTCTTTTTTAGTGGCATCACCACTTTCCCACACTAGAGTATTTGTAATAACAGTATAGTCTTCTCCGATAATGGCAGTATCAGATTTTGCTTCGTAATCCAAAGAAACTTTGCTAATTAAGTTATTCCCTTGTCGATAAATTCCAATGATAGCTTCTTTACCTTCATAATTTGCATAAGCATCTGCTGACAATACAAACACAGCTTTATCATCATCTTGGATATTTACTATTGTTTCATTACGTTCAATGATAGTACCACCAGTTGCATTAAACAGTTTAACCTGCATTATATGATCAGTTCCGATAAAGTCATTGTCAAACAGATTAATAGTAAAATATTTAACCTCAGAATCACCATCAGACCAAACTAGTTCACCACTGGTTGATTCATAGATAATATCTACAATATCAGTAATATCGTCCTGAGTTGCATATTGTACTTTGACTTCACCATATTGTCCTCCAACACGTTCTACTGTGATAATTGCTTCGCCATCACCTTCCATCACAGTGTAATCAGCCTGACTAAATTGCAAAATACCTGGATAATTAACTTCGTCATCACCAGAACCAGGACTAGCACCTGTCATATCAGCAATTTCAATAATGGTGGTATGTTGTACTCCTAAAGCAGCACCACCAGTAGGTTGAGATAAACTGATAGCAAACAGTTCAGAATTTTCTTTAACATTGTCTAACAATATTGGCACTAGAATTGTTTTGGCAGTAGTTTCACCATCAGCCCAATTTAAAGTTCCAGCAGTAGCAGTAAAATCTTGGCTAACTTTGGCAGCATCAAGATAAGTTCCAGCTTGAGTTGCATATTGAACTGAAATATCTCCATTTACCCCACC
>JQIA01001604.1_pt1 | contig 12108 bp, 11 predicted proteins | sample 811431 | NCBI WGS metagenome assembly JQIA01 (sample SAMN02998118, study PRJNA258478) | marine sediment metagenome | biome: marine; feature: seafloor; material: sediment; isolation source: oil-polluted sediment collected from 3 locations (0.5 km, 0.7 km and 0.9 km)... | place: USA: Gulf of Mexico ... | reverse complement strand
AAAACGGCACCGATTGGCCCACCCGCCATAAATCCTACGGCACCACCAACGATTTTTCCCCACCAACCCATGCTATGCCCTCAAAATAACGGTGTGTTTAGAGCGCTTTGATAAAAGCCCTAAATACATCATGCCCACATATAGTTTGTAATCGACATTAATCGGTTGGATAATATCAGGTTTTGCAGCGATTTATTCTGGCCATGAACCCCAACGACATTCTCTTTGAAAGCTCACTAACCAGCCTTCCACTGGTTGCAAAAGGCAAAGTTCGCGACATTTACGAAGTCGATGACAATCACCTTTTAATTGTCACCACGGACCGCCTTTCTGCGTTTGACGTGATATTGGACACACCAATCCCCGAAAAAGGCAAAGTGCTAACCAGCATATCCAATTTCTGGTTTGAAAAAATTGGTGACCTGATTCCCAATCACACAACCGACCTAAGCCTCGCTCAGGTTCTGCCGGATGAGGCGGAGCGAAAGCAGGTAGAGGGACGTGCGATCATCGTAAAGAAGCTACGACCGCTGCCCATAGAAGCCATCGTCAGGGGGTATATCATTGGCTCTGGCTGGAAGGATTACCAGGCGTCTGGCAAAATCTGCGGCATCGATCTTCCCGCCAATCTGCAACTTGCATCGAAGCTTGAAAAACCTCTTTACACACCATCAACCAAAGCTGAAATCGGTGATCACGATGAAAACATCAGCTTCGAGCAAACCGTTGATCTGATTGGTGAAGAGCTAGCTGCTCAAGTTCGAGATGTAGCCATTGCGATTTATCAAACAGCCACTGATTTTGCCGCCAAGAAAGGCATCATCATCGCGGATACCAAATTGGAGTTTGGGCTAGATAACGACGGCAAACTACACCTTATTGACGAAGCGCTCACCCCGGACTCGTCAAGATTCTGGCCTAAAGACCAGTATCAGGCAGGAATCAACCCACCCAGCTACGACAAACAATTTGTTCGCGACTACCTCAGCTCACTGGATTGGGATAAAACGCCCCCCGCGCCAGAACTACCCGTCGAAATCGTCACCAGTACCGCCAGTAAATACTGGGAAGCTTTGGATCAATTAATTCGCTAGATCAAAGCAAAAAAAAGACCATCGGTGTGCCAAATCTTGGCACACCCAATCGCTGCCTCGCCAACAAAAAAGCAACCATCGCCAATCCACCAAGCAACGTTCGCTTTTTTTTGATAATCGCCTCACAGATCGTTCAATCCCCTCTTGCTCGACACCTCTTCTTAGCACCATAATTGCTGCGTCAAAAAGTCATGTCAGCGCGCTTAGCTAACTTGACTAGGACACCTCAAGAAAAACACTACCTCAACGTTATTGAGCAAATCGGTTGTCACAGGTAAGTGAGCAAATCAAAAGGAAGAGGGCAATGACCGAAATAACATCGAACAACTGGAAAGCAAAATACAAAGAATCGGCTAAAGCGGTCGCTAAAAAAGAGCAAATGCTTGAACAATGCGAAACTTTACTCAACGAAGCCGTTGCCCAGTTGTGCAAGATCTCAATCAACAACCCAAGTGGATCAGAAAAAGCACTCAAAGAGCTTCAAAAAATTAGTCAAAATGGCGCCAGCCAGATTGAAATTTCCTGTGCATTAACAGCGCTGCACGATGCGGCAAGCGCATCAGGGTCCGAGGGCGGTTTTATTCGCCGCTTTTTTGGAACAAAAGCTAATGACGCAACAGAAGAACCTCTTCTCGCCCTCTCTCCACATCAATTATTGCAGCGGCTACTCAACAAGCTAACCATTCCAGAGTTACATCAATCAACCGTTAGCGCCATTCGCCAGCAACTGTCAGCAGCAACCAGTGATATGGAGCTGATTAAATCCTTGGATCAAATTGCTGAGATTATCAGTAAAATTCGCGCTGACCTGATTGCTGAAAATGCCGAGCTTAGTCAGTTCTTAGACAGTTTAGGCAAAGTTTTTACTGGCATTTCAGAGCGTGTTCACTCAATCGACAGCTATCAAACTGATAGCTCAAAAAAGCAGGCCTTATTGACCAGCACACTGGAAACTGAAGTCATAACAATCAGCTCTAGCCTAGCAAATAACACCAATGTGCAGCCCTTACTGCAGTCGTTAATCGACTCAATTGCAACCTATAAAAAAGAAGCGGAGTTGATCAACGGCTCCAGAGCCAGCGAGGTCACCGAACTCACCGACGAAATTTCATCGCTAAAAAAAGAAGCCGACGGTCTACGAACAAAACTAAAGGATTACCGTACCGCCGCTTATCAAGATGGTTTAACAAAAATACCTAACCGGCTCGCTTATGACGACAAACTAAAAGAAGAATACGCACGTTGGAAACGATTTGATCACCCAGTGAGCCTTCTAGTCTGGGATATTGATAAATTCAAGGCTATTAATGACACCTACGGCCACCAGGAAGGTGACAAAATATTACGCTCAGTTGCCGCAATGCTTCAGGATAATATTCGTGAAACTGACTTTCTTGCCCGCTATGGCGGTGAAGAGTTTGTCATTATTTTGCCCGGTGCACAGATGAGATACGCAAAAAAAGTTGCCGAAAAATTACGCAAGAAAATTGAGGTTATGCCTCTCATCATCGATAAAAAGTCCATTCACGTTACGATGTCATGTGGCATCAGTGAATTTCGTGAAGGCGACAGCCCCCACCACGTGTTCACCCGGGCTGACAAGGCGCTTTATAACGCAAAAGAAGCCGGCCGGAATGCGGTTGTAATCGACTAACAACCCCAGCTCTAACAATCAGGTGTTAGCTAACTTGTGGCCAACACCTGGCAAGTACTCCGCTTAAAAATCAAGATCTCCACCCAGAAGCGACAACGCAATAGTTCGTCGCTGAATCTCAGAGGTACCATCAGGAATCCGCAGCAGCCTGGCCCAACGATAACCCTCTTCGATCTTCAGCTCGTTGGTTAACCCCATGCCTCCATGTATTTGAATCGCTCGATCCATCACTCGACCCACCATTTCAGTATTAAAAGCTTTATTCATCGAGATCTCTTTCAGCGCCGGCATTCCTTGACTTAATTTCCACGCACAATTGAGCACCATATTGTGGCCAGCGTAAATATCCATAGCGCAGTCTGCCAACATCAATTGAACCGCCTGATGATTTCCAATAGTGGTGCCAAATGTTTTTCGCTGATTGGCATAATTAACCGCTTGTCTTAGCGCCCAGCGAGCTTGACCAACACAGGTTGCAGACATACCAATACGACCGGTATTAACACCACTCATTGCTACGCGTAACCCCTTGTGCACTTCACCCAATACATGGCTATCGGCAACACGCAGGTTTTCCAGCTGAATAATGCCGGTATCACCACCCACATAACCCATAACCGGAATAACCGACGTCACATCAAAGCCATCTTGTTTAGTGTCAACAAAAAAACCGGTGATGCCGCCCTTTCGTTTTTTAAACAGTTCTTGGTCAGTAATAGCAAACAGCATGCAGTAATCGGCATAGGGAGCATTGGTAATCCACTGCTTGGTGCCATTAATGACCCACTCATCGCCCTCTTTCACTGCCGTGGTTTTCAAATTAAATACGTCCGATCCAGCATCAGGCTCGCTCAACCCAAAACACAGCGTTTTTTCACCACTGGCAATATCTGGCAGGTAACGATCAACCAATTCAGGCTGAAGAGCCCGCAAAACCGGCGATAAACCATTAGTAAACGGAGAGGGAATCACCACAGTTTGAATCAGTGGATGACCCGGTCCGTAACGCTCATTGAGCGCCTCAGAAATATGCGCTGACTCCAACGGACCCAACTCCATTCCCCCTAGTTTTTCAGCACCAAACATGGTGTAAAACCCCGCTTCCGCGGACTTCATTCTTACCTCTTTCCGCAACGCCAGAAACTCAGGAACATAGCGCCGATCTTCTTGGAACATTTTTACTGGATTGCTCAGCATTTCCTGATTGGCTTCTTCCATCGGCAAGACAACCTGATCAATGAAGCGAAACAGGTTGTCACAGATATCTTGCGTCTCAGACGGCATAGTAAAATCAATCATTCTGACTCCTTAGTTCTTACTCATTATTATTGTTTACGTCGTAAAAAAACGATGATAGTTATTTTGTTAATTTCTGCAATTCTTCGTTAAAGCTATTTGCCTGTTGAGTCTTAAGAAAATCCATCAGCTCAGGGAAACGAAACCATAGCTCGTCTGTCACCTTGTCATAAGGCAAATCAGCGACAGCGCCATAGTCCGTTAAATACTGCATATGACGACGATTTTTCATATCGTATTCGTGCAGTAAAGCATCTGATTTGCCATCAAATTCAAGCGGTCTGCTGTCAAACTTTTCACACATCGAAAGATTAAAAGCCGGTGACAACTTCAACCACTGTCCTTCAACATAAAGCACAGCGTAACCGTGGAAATAGAGTTCGTTCTGGCAAAGCTCCCTCATTTTTGGCGTGCTTAGATGATTAACCACATCAGCAAATCCAATCAAAGATGGAATGCCGACACAACGCGCCAACGTTGCCAATAACAGTGCTTTAGGAATACAAAAACCCCGACGATCGGCCAACACCTGTTTGGCGTGGAACTGCTCATTAGTCAGCAGGCAGTGATAGGGATCGTAAGGGATCTCATCCCTCACTGCATAATAAAGCGCTATAGCCTTCTCGACATCGCCAATACAGCCTTCCACTTTAGCGCTTGCATAGGCCATGACATCAGCATTATCAACACTAAAAAATTCGGTCTCTACCAAGCAAGATTTATCGGGCTCAAGGGCCAAATCAAAGGCATTTGCTAATTTAAAATTGCTTTCACGTCTCATTGCTACTGTTCCATTCTTGTTGTTTTTTGTTGTTTACACAGGTCGATTCCACCCACTCAAACTGCTCACTGCTAAAACCCTACAAAATCTGTGCTCACCGCCTACTTTTCAGGTAGCAAGATAAGTGCGCACCAGATCAATTAAGTCAAACGCTCCATTGTAAGACATTTCCCTCACCGCCTGTACGAATGTACAGAGCCGGCCCTTCAACCGCTACGAACCGACAAAACTATTGCCGTAAAATGAGATTAATTTCTCAGACACGCCACAATATTTGCGACATAGTTCTCTTATCTACCTTTCTTATTCGAAATCAAAGGTCAGCTCTTATCCATCACAAAAAAACCAACCCAATCAACCCCATTGGGATTAACCAGCAACGATGATTTCACAATGGCTTCAACTAAAGCGGCGCTTGCTGTTCATTACGTTGTGCTTTGTTTTGCCCATCATCATGTCCGCTGCAAACGGGACTGCCCTAGATTCTGCACCGCTGAATCCGCCGCCATTAGACCTGACCAAACTCAACACCTGGCAGCTAAGTGCAGAACCTAGCCTTTCATCCGCCAAACTCGACAACCAAATTTCCGGTTCACTCAGAGACGATGCTCTGGAATTTGAACACGTAAAAAGACTCACCATTGAGGTGCCCCACCAGCAGTGGCGAGACCCTTATATATACCTGTTACTGCCAGAGATTCAGGGTGAAATTTTCATCAATCAAACACGCGTGACAACCTTAAATTTCAACCCATTTCGCACACAAGTCTTTGGCACCCTAGTTGGAAAAGAAATTCGGCTTCAAAGCACCCCTGAAACACAAACATTATCCATTCACTTAGATACCCCTTTTTCTGGACTGCCGCCGTCAGCACAAATCTTGGTAGGAAATGCCGACACCATCAATAGCCAAATCTTGGCTCACAGTGCACCAAAACTTGCTCTTAGCATCACCGCGCTATCACTGGCCTTTTTTAGCCTTGCCACCTACCTCACTGCACGTGACCGAATCGACCTGTTTACAACTCTGTTTTACCTGACTTCAGCCATCTCCATTTTGTCTTACACGCTACCTATTAAAATGATGACGTCAGGACTGGAGTGGTTACTCTATCCAGGTTACCTAGCCACCTACGCCATACCTTTTTTACTCACGAAAATCGTCAAAAAATCAGTCAACATTTCCGATGCCACATCATTTCGAGCAGCCCGAATTATCAGCTCAATCATCTTGCTAGCCGCGCTACTGATCATCCTTATTCCCGGTCTGGCGGGCAACGGCCTCACTCAACTGCTTAATGTATTTAGTGTTATCACGCTGGTGGTGTTACTCGTCCCTCTAGTCAAATGCTCGCTGCAAGGCAATCGAGAAACACTCATTTTGGTCTACGCGCTACTGATCCTGTCATTAAGCGCGACCGTCAGCCTATCCTCCAATTTATTGCTGAATAAAGCACCTGAAACTGAGTTCACCTGGGGATACTTTCTATTTCTCTTTTTCCTCGGCATCAGTCAATTCAGACGATACGCTCTCAACTCACGGGCACTGCGGCAGCTCAACAATAACCTAGAGCAACAAATCAACTCCCGCACTCAAGAAATGAAGCAACAAAATTTCGCCCTCAGCAAAGCCAACCGAAAGCTGCACCAACTGGCAACAATGGACAACCTAACCGGCACCTATAATCGGCGTCATTTCTTTGAGTTGCTAGAAAAAGAATGGTTACGAGTCAACCGTTATAAGGCTCCGGTCTCTATCCTCATGCTCGACATTGATCACTTCAAAACAATCAATGACACCTACGGCCATGCCGTTGGCGATCGAGTACTGTACCGGCTAGGCCGACTTTGCCAAACAGCTATTCGGGAAATTGATTTTATCGGCCGTATTGGTGGTGAAGAATTTGCCATCTGCCTACGAGAAACAACCATTGAGGGAGCCATCGAGCTAGGTGAACGGTTAATCAACGAAATCGCCTACACAGAAATAACGCTGCTCGATCAGAAGAGCATCAACATAACTGTTAGCATTGGTGCAGCAGAGCTAACTCAGCACGATGATTCGGTATCAGACATTATGAAAGAAGCGGATGAAGCCCTGTATCTTGCAAAAAGAAATGGCCGAAACCAACTACAAACGCTCCCCAAGTCACATCACCAGCCAGAAACCCTTAGCGGATCAATTGGAACCGCCGCTCAGTAACAATAGCGTCCAAAGGAATATCCCAAGGCTGAACCGATATTTTATCCACTCGCTGAAATTCATACCCAAGGCCAATCAATAACGGTCGACGACCGCCCATATTGGCCAACGCTTGATCATAATAACCTCCACCCATGCCGACTCGATTGCCACTATTATCAAACGCCACCAGTGGCAGCAACACCAGATCCATAGTCCAAAGCGGCGTTATTTGAGACAACACCAAACGGGGTTCAGGTATTCCGTAACGGCCAAGGTTAGTAGCAGCTGTTTCTTTCCAAGGTAGAAAAAACATATGCCGATTGCGCAGTTTGCACAAAGTAGGAAGGAATATTTCTTTCTTTCGAACCAGAGCCTCTTTTCTTATGGGCTCTGGATCCAGCTCTCCTGCCACACTCCAATAAGCAGCAATTCGAGTCGAATGACGAAACTGAGGTGTTCGCACAAGGTTGTGAAACACATTTTCAGCAGCAAATTTACGATCGTACGCAGAGAGTTTCCGGCGTTTGTTACGCATCTCTCGACGTAGGTTTTGTAGGGGGGGGTAGGAGCTAGACACTGGATAAAATTAGAGCGGTGATCTCCGGGGAAGCCGTGGCCTTTTATTGCTCTGAACTGGTAAGTTCAAAGCGGGACAATAAAAAACAGTTATGGGCTTTCCGTACAACGGACCGCGCGCGGCTGCCTTAAACATGACCCATTATGTGAAAGAAGGTCCAGGGCGTTAAAAAACACACAAACTTCTCAGAGATCACCTAACTGGTACGACACTGAAACCATAGGAATAACCACCCCTAAAGCAGCGTCTTGAGCAACTAAATGCTCTTAACTTAAGGAGCATTCTACTCCCTCAGTCAGGTTCATCCAAAGCTTTTGTTAACTTAATTTCCAGCTCTGCCAACGATGTCTCAACTTGCCCTCGCTCCGCCAAAAGCGTATGCAATTCATAGCTAATATTCATAGCTGCCATCAGTGAAATTCGTTCCAAACCAATAACATTATTTTTTGACTGTAACTTTTCAACCTGCTCATTCAGGTAACGTGAACTCTTCTCCAGCAGCTCCTCTTCACCGACGCGGCAAGCAATACGATGCTGCGTACCCAAAAGATTAACGGTAACTTCGCTGTCAAGCTGATCCATCATCTACACTCATCACATCTAAACGGGTTAAAACAGCAGCAATTCGCTCGCTGGCCTGTGTATTCTTGTCCACCAACGCCTGGTTTTCCTGCAAAAGTGCCTGATTCTTGACCTCTAGGGCACGATTCTTCGTCTTCACCTGTTCATAGGCATTTATCAGCTGGTCAATCCGCTGTTCCAAAGTCGTAATCTGCGCGTCCATAATGTAATTAACTGCCTTAATTAAATAATTAGTATTCAGAATAGACAAAAACCAACGAGGCCATCATAGATAGCTTTGCCGCCAGTTCCACTGAGCAATATCAAATCGCAGACCATACTAAGTCGGCCCTTTTTTTCGGTCAACCTCAGCAAACAGGAAACCTCAGTAACGAGCATTTTTGGAATGAACATTATTTTGATGATCAGGTTAAAATAGCGCCCACTCAATAACCTTTGACTTAACGGTTGGCACTCAACTTGACTACCGCCCCTGCTTCCGAAATATCCCGAAGAATCTCTGAAATTCATGGCGTGATAACCGCGATTGTCGCCATTAACAAAACCTTTGATGTCAGTCACTGGTTTCCGCTACTGACGAAAAACCTTGATCTCAATATTGAAGATCCCGAGCCTGTAGAGCTGCTTGTAGACAAGCTATTCACCTCGGTACAACAGGACCTTGAGTCGATTGAGTTAGAGTTCGAGCCGCTGATTCTCGATGAAAGCGAACCCTTAGGATCACGCTGTCTGGCGCTCTCTGACTGGTGTCAGGGATTTGTATTTGGCTGCTCTATCGCCGGATTAAAAAGTGACAGCCTGCTATCGAAAGATATTCGAGAAGCCTTTGCAGACATGACGCAGATCAGCTCCACCCTCGATTCAGTCGCCGTAGATATCACTGACGAAGAGGAAGACACCCTGATTGGCGTGGTTGAGCACGTTCGAGTTTGCGTCATGCTAGTCCACTCCACCCGCTTTGAGAAACTCATTTAAATGCCCATTTCTGCTGCTGACCATCGTCGAAAATCACTGCTAGAACAAATGCAGCCTGATAGCTTGGCCATTCTTGAGTCCGGTAGCGAACAGCTCCGCAACCAAGACGCTCACTTCCCCTTTCGGCCTGACAGCAATTTTTATTACCTTACTCACTTCTCAGAGCCTCAAGCACTATTGCTATTGATACCCGGCCGGGAAGAAGGTGAAACCGTTCTATTTTGCCAGGATAAAGATCCAGAGCGAGAAACGTGGGATGGCTACCGAGTGGGACAAAAAGAAGCCGTCAATCACTACCAGGTGGACCAGGCTTTTTCCTTCTCTGAAGCGGAGCAGTTGATACCAAAGCTAATGGAGGGGCGTTCCACCGCTTACTCGCTCAGCGGACACAATGCTCAATTTGATACCCGCATTAATCACTGGATCAACTTGGCCAGAGCACAATCTCGCAAAGGAGTCAGTGCCCCTGAATCAATTAGCTACCTGGGCACGCTGCTGTACGAAATGCGACTGATCAAGTCACCGCTCGAAATTGAATTAATGAAGAAAGCCGCCGAGCTATCCGCTAACGGTCACATCATGGCAATGAAACAATGCCTGCCAGGAAAGTTTGAATACCAATTAGAAGCGGAGCTACTGCATCAGTTTTATTCTGGTGGCAGCCGCTACCCGGCCTATAGCAGCATTGTTGGCAGTGGCTCTAACGGCTGCACACTGCACTACAACAGCAACAATAAAAAAATGGCCGATGGTGACCTAGTATTGATCGATGCAGGCGCTGAGTTTGATTGTTACGCTGCCGACATCACCCGCACTTTCCCAGTCAACGGGCACTTCTCTGCCGAACAAAAAGTTCTCTATGAATTGGTGCTTGAATCGCAGCTAGCGGCCATCGAACAAGTTAAACCAGGCAACCATTTCAACCAGCCTCATGAGGCGGTGCTTCAAGTGCTAACCCGTGGGCTCATCGAGCTGGGCCTGCTCTCTGGTGACCTTGAAACGCTCATTAAAGAAGAAGCCATTAAACCTTGGTTTATGCATCGCACCGGACATTGGCTAGGCATGGATGTGCACGATGTTGGGCACTACAAAATTGATGGCCAATGGCGCGATTTTACCGTCGGCATGGTCACCACCATCGAGCCCGGCTTGTACATCACTGAAAACGAAGAAATAGACCCCAAGTGGTGGAATATTGGCATTCGAATTGAGGACGATGTGCTGGTCACTGAAAGCGGTCATGAGGTGTTGACCTCGGCTACGCCAAAGACGGTTGCTGAGATCGAAACATTGATGACCAGCGGGCCAAACCAAGCTTCATGATGAAAAAAGAGTATGACCTTCTAATTATTGGTGGTGGCCTTGTAGGCACTAGCTTGGCACTTAGCCTAAGAGACAGTGGACTCAACATTGCTCTCGTTGAAAACCAGCGCCATCAAAATCAAGACGGTAATGCCTTTGACGCCAGAACCATTGCCCTCTCACTGGGTAGCTGCAATATTCTCAAGCGGATTGGTGTTTGGCAGCAGGTAGAACCTTCAGCAGCAGCCATTAACACCATTCATATTTCACAACCCGGTTGCCTCGGTGTTTCTCGATTGGAAGCTCCGCGATTTAACCGACCAGCCTTTGGTTACACCGCCTCGGCTAACGCCATAGGTCAGGGGCTACTTCAGCTGCTGGATGACAGTAAAAACATAAGCTACCTCTGCCCTGCCCGCTTCACTGGGTTCACCACCAACAATGATCAAGGCTGCACGGTTGATTTAATCCATCAAGAACAACCGTTAACCGTCAAGACAAAGCTGGTGGTTGGTGCCGACGGAGCCCTCTCTTCAGTCCGCGAAGCCTTAGGCATTTCTCACCAGGAAAAATCCTATCAGCAGTCCGCCGTCTGCTTCACCATCGAATGCCAGAAGCCTCATCGCAATGTAGCCTACGAACGATTTACCAGCGATGGCCCACTGGCTTTGCTGCCTGGACTAGAGAGCCACCAATATTGCATTATCTGGACCCAGCCTGAGTCAGATATTGAGCAGGTGATGCAGTTGAAGGATGCTCAAGTACAACAGATCATCCAAGACACGATGGCAAACCGGACCGGGAAAATAATCCGCATCAGCAAACGCAGCCACTATCCGCTGAAGCTGATCACCACCGACAAATTGACCTCACAAAACGCACTACTGATGGGCAATGCCGCACACACCATTCACCCGGTCACTGGGCAAGGGTTTAATCTTGGTTTGCGTGATGTCGCTTGCCTTCACAACCTGATCAACCACGCACTTAAAAACCAGCAAGCCATCAACTCCAGTCAGCTATTGACTCAGTATCAACTGAACAGAACAAAAGATCATCAGCAATTGATCCGCTATACCGACAATTTACAAGCGCTGTTCCGCACCGACCAGCCCCCGGGCATTAAAGCACTGAGAGGCCTAGGCCTTGCGCTATTTGACCAGATTCCTCTGTTTACCGAGCAGCTGACAAGCTTCAATATGGGATTAAGCGGTAACGATTCACTGCTGGAAATCCAATAAACTAAAACCACAAAAACCATTCTTTTTTATTTCAACGATGAACACACCATGAATCAGCCCATCACACTCTGGCAAGAACTTGCCCCAAAATACTGGCCTATATGGTTATTTATTTTAATCGCCCGCACCCTGGCGATGCTTCCAATCAGCTGGCAAGTCCAGCTCAATAAAGGACTGGCATCACTGCTGGGGAAAATTGCTGCCAGTCGTACCAAAACAATTACTAAAAACATTGCACTGGCTTTTCCAGAAAAATCACAAGCTGATAGAGAACAACTGGGGAAACAAAATCTTCAGCACTCCACAATGATGTTATTTGATCTAATCAATCTCATCTGGAAAAAACCGGACACGTTACAAAAATATCGCTCTATACAAGGTGAAGAGCATTTGAAAAATGCTCTGGCAAGTGGTCAACCCG
>JQIA01001603.1_pt1 | contig 12110 bp, 10 predicted proteins | sample 811431 | NCBI WGS metagenome assembly JQIA01 (sample SAMN02998118, study PRJNA258478) | marine sediment metagenome | biome: marine; feature: seafloor; material: sediment; isolation source: oil-polluted sediment collected from 3 locations (0.5 km, 0.7 km and 0.9 km)... | place: USA: Gulf of Mexico ... | reverse complement strand
CTCATATTTGGGAAGCGATGAATGTACTAAAAGTTGATCGTTTAGATCATAGTCTTAATTCCGCTGAAGATATGAAATTGATGACCGAAATAAGAAAGCGAGGGCTTTGTTTAACAGCCTCTCCTGTGCAACGCGGTAGCGACTATGAACCGCAAGATATTCCAAGAATAAAATTTCTTTATCAGCATGGTATTTGCATTAGTCTTCATACGGATGACCCCGGTGAATTTGATAGCGGCTACTTAAATAAAATGTTGTTAGATTTTCAGCAAGCTAGTAAGTTTTCGAAACGAGACATGGTTCGGTTGATGCTCAATGCTTTTAAAACCACTTGGTTGCCAAAAGCCGAAAAACAAAGGTACATCGATCGTTTAAAGGATTGGGCTGAAAAGAACCACGTCAATATTTAATTGTTTAAATTAGTTAATGCACCTCATGCATCCATCGCTTCATCAATGGAACAAAAACTAAAAATATAACCGCGCTAATTACACCAAGCCAAGCAATCCCAGAAAAAGTATCATAATAAGCTTGGTTTGCACTACTCGCTTCTTCCACACTAGCAAATTTAGCAATAATACCAGCGATATATTGAGCGCCCGCACTGCCTAAAAACCAAATCCCCATCATTAGTCCCGCCAATTTAGGAATGGAAAGTTTAGTGATCATAGATAAACCAATTGGTGAAATACAAAGTTCACCTGTGGTTAAAAGCAAATACGAAAGAACTAACCATATTAAATTTACCATTTCACCTGATTCAGTTGACGCAATTCCTAAAGCTAACATCGAGAATCCTAAACCGACTTGAAATATTCCTAAAACAAATTTCATCGGGGTACTTGGCTCGATTCCCTTTTTTGATAAAGCAACCCACAATTTGGCAAATAACGGTGCTAAAACCACAATAAATATTGCATTAAGTGCTTGTAAAGTAGATGCTGGAATTTTAAAGCCGAATAGAATTCTATCCACTTGTCTTTGTGCAAAAAGGTTCATTGAACTGCCTGACTGTTCAAAGCTCAAAAAGAAAATTACTGACGCTAAGGTTAAGCTTAATGCGGCAAACATTTGCTCTCTTTCTACTGTTCCTGCTTTTTGTAAACAATACCAAATGACTGCAATTAATGTGATTGTACTAGTACTACCTAACAAAGCGCCTACAGCTGAATGATTTTGAACCAATTGCCAAATCAAAAATACACTCAGGAATAACCCAATATAAATCATTGCTTCTTTAGTGATAAATCCGATAAATGACTGCTCTAGTAATTCGGGAGCTGGGGATTCAGCAACACCATTAAGCTTAGACTGACCAAAAATAAATCCTATTAATCCAAATAGCATTCCTACTCCAGCCAATCCAAATCCATAATTCCAACCATAGGTCTGACCCAAATATCCGCATGCGATAGCGGAAACGGCAGAACCAATATTGATCCCCATATAAAAAATCGTGAATCCTGCATCTCGCTTAGGATCATCTTTTCCGTAAAGTTTTCCAACGATGGTAGAAATGTTGGGTTTTAGCATACCGACGCCTACAATCAGTAAAGCGATAGACAAGAAAAAGGTCTGCAGTGCAAACTCATCAATGACGGTCACACCGTTGTTATTAACGAATGCTTGCTCTCCTTCAAATGCCATCCCAAAATGACCTAAGGTCAATAGTACGCCTCCCACTATTACAGATTTACGATTGCCTAAATATTTATCGGCGATTAAACCGCCAAATATGGGTAATGCGTAAACAAGAGAAAAATAGCTTCCAAATATATCCGAAGCATCTGCGTCACTTAACAAGAAGTGCTCCGTCAAAAAGAAAATAAGTAATGCTTTCATGCCATAAAAACTAAACCTCTCCCACATTTCCATAAAAAAGCATACAGCCAGCCCTTCTGGGTGTTTTGACGTATTTTCTATATTGACTTGAGTGTTCATTATTATTCCAATCAAATTAACCTTGAATAACAATTAAACTACACCCACCAAATTTATTTTAGATGAAGTAATAGTGAAGAATTCTTGAATACTAAGTGAAGAATTGGTGAAGAACGGATAAAATCGTTCTAAAACACTTGAATTATAACGAGATTTCGCTAATCTGATGCTTCACCTAACGTAGTTTGAGAATCATCTTTAATGCCACGCTCGCCAGCCGACCGTCAATTAATATTTGCGGATCTTGTTTTGGATACAAGAGCATTTGAAGTTCGTCGAGGTTTAGAGTTACTTCCATTACCAATATTATCGTTTAAACTGCTTCTAGTTTTAGCAGAAAATTCACCGAATATCTTGTCTCAAGAAAAAATCATCGAGTTAGTTTGGCAAGATAATATAGTCGGAGATGAAACACTAAAGCAGCGCATTAAGTTACTCAGAAAAGCATTAGGAGATGACGCACAATCACCAAAATATATTGGAGTGGTTAGAGGTCGAGGTTACCACCTGCTTCCGAGTGTTACTCAGGAAATGCTTGCACCAATTGAACTACCTCAATTTGTATTGAATGAGCGAGTGCCAGACTTATCTTCAGTCGAAGGCCTGAAAATATGGAAACGAATGTCGATAGGGCTTTCTCTTTTGATTGCACTATTGATTAGCACTCTATATTTGTTTAGTTTGCAATTAGATAAACAGGAAGAAGGATTAAATAAGCTAATCAATAAACAGCCTTCAGAAATCAGTCAAGCCTATGGGTTCTTTTTGAAAGGGAGAGATTATTACCAACGATACAAGGTAGAGGATAATCAAATTGCAATAAATCTATATTTACATGCGTTAGACCTTGACCCAAATTTGGCAATTGCCCATGCTGGATTAGCTGATGCATACAGTCAGGGTGTATTTCAGTTTGGGGCGAACGAATCTTGGCGAAAATTGGCCTTAAACTCTGCAAAAAATGCGGTTCGATTAGACTCAGAAAATGAAATTGCTCATAAAGCTCTAGGTCTTGCTTTTTATTTGAACGGTTCTCTAAAACAGGCTATTGAATCTAATTTAATAGCCGTCAAGATTAAACCTAAATATCTACAAGCGAATACCAACTTAGCATTTATCTACAGAGAAATGGGTGAGCTGGATAAAGCGTTAGAGTGGAACTTTAAAACGATTAATATTGACCCTTTTTACGCTCCAGGATATTTACATTTGGCGCAAAGTTATCAGGCACAAGGTAAAAATCAATTGGCGAAACGGAATTTTGTTAAAGCGCTGGAGTTAAAGCCTGATTACCAATTAGCGATTGATGCTTATGAACAATTTACGAAATTAAATAATAGACTTTAAAGTGACTTGAAAACTTTAGCTATCTTGGTTTTAAAGGCGCTAATAGCATGTAAAAGATCCAAGCAAACCAAGAAATAAAAAACATCGCTAATAGCCACGCTAATTTTTCATTTCCTTCAACGTTATCTGATTTTGCAACCAAAATAAAAGGTGTTAACCAAATTAAGAAGGGAATAATTAAAAAGAAAAATGCAATTTCCATAGTTTATTGCCCTCTTATTACATTCCTATTACAGGGAGTCAATCTCACTTTTAAGATCGTATCCTTTGTCTGTTACAATAGCTTCTAAAACTCTAACTCTTTCTTCTAAAGACTCAAGCCTGTCGATTCTCGATTCCATTGGCTCAAGATCGACATCGGGTGCTTGCTTGCTTCTGATCCATTCGCGCATTAAACCAGCTAAAAGCGATGCCACAACGATAATAGCGACCATTTCAAATACTGCCATCATTAAACCTCCATTAGAATATTAATTGTTATGTTTCAACTGATTATTCTTGGTTAAAACTACTTTCTTTAACTATTTTATAATAAACTAGTTTCTATTCGAAAAGCCAACAGATTATATAAATTGACTCAATCAAGTTCAAATTTTCAAGATGGTTTAGAGCTTCCGGAAACTATATCTAAACAGGCTTTCACTGAGTTCAAATCGTCGGCTCTGCAATTAACAACGAACCAAACCGGCAAAATATTCCAACTAACCGCTAATGCTATTGGTTACAGCGAGTTTGTCACTAAAGTCATCAACGCTCAACCTAAAGAAATACCATTTCAAGTTAACGGGCATTTAGAGAACTCAACCGGTAAATTTAGAAATTATCTCGTTACAGAAATCAATCAAAAAGTATTAACTTCAAAGACGTCTAATCTACGGACGTCCGGAAACGACCAAATAACCGAAACGAAAAATGCGTTAACTAATTTATTAGAAATTGAAGATTTCATAGCGCAGTTTCAAAATGAAATGGCAATTATGAAATTTCTTCGCTTAATTCGTCATCAGCATTCTTGCGCCATAGCTATTTTAGAGTTAAATAATCAAATTGATGTAGAAGACTCTATTGCTAGAATGAGCATACTTGCTGAGGTCTTGATCAATCTAGCGTACAGATGGAGTTTTGCAAAGCTAATGGAAAAATCAGGCTGCCCTATCTATAAAAAAGCAGTGCGCAGTACAGACAAGAATAATTTGTCATTATCCTCAGCGTTGGATGGCTTACCTCAAAATATGTTGATTTTAGCAATGGGAAAATTTGGAGGTTTTGAGTTGAATTTTTCTTCCGATGTGGATCTCATCTTTTTTTATGGTAAGGATGGTGAAACAGAAGGAGCAAGACGGAATATTGAGAATGCTCGATTTTTTCAAAAGGTAGGAGTGTTGCTAATTAGATTATTGGATGATGTCACTCAAGATGGATTTGTTTTTAGAATCGATATGCGTTTAAGACCCTATGGTGATTCGGGAGCGTTAGCGATTTCACTGGCGCAAGCTGAAGAATATTATCAGGAGCAAGGGCGAGATTGGGAAAGGTATGCGATGGTCAGAGCAAGGGTTATTTCCGGATCTACAACCGAAAAAAAATGTTTAGAAAAAATTATTCGGCCATTTGCTTTTAGGCGATATATTGATTATGGCGTGATTGATTCCTTACGTAATATGAAACAAATGATTCAACGTGAAGTGAGGCGAAGGCAACTAAAAAATAATATAAAATTAGGATCAGGTGGCATTAGAGAGGTTGAGTTTATGGTGCAGTCTCTACAGTTGATACAAGGCGGTAGAAATAAAAAGCTGCAAGAAAAAAGTATTCTAAAAGTTATTCCGATGTTGGTTGAAGATAATCTAATAGATAAATCAACCGCAGATGATTTGGTGATAAATTATCGATTTCTAAGACGGTTAGAAAATTGTATTCAAGAATTTGAGGAAAAACAAACGCAGGAGTTGCCGGTTGATCTGACTCAACAAAAATATTTGGCAGAAATTATGGGTTTTACCACCTACGATGAATTGGCACTGAAAATTGATGAGTTTTTGTTGAATACCAGTGTTCATTTTCAAAATTTGTTTAGTGATAATTCTGAAGAAGAACAGTCAGAAGATGACTTTTTTTTATCTCTATGGGAAGGGTTGATTGATTCAGAACAATTACTGACCTACCTCAAAAATAATAAGGCTGTTGGTAGTAATAAAGCAGATTTTAATCTCAATGAGTTTATTCAACATATAAAAGAATTCAGGGATTCAAAAAGTCGAACGGGTTTATCTGCAAAGGGTAGCAAACGATTAACCGCCATTATGCCAGCGGTAATTGAACTTTGTATAAATGCTTTATCTCCAGTGAATAGCCTTTTACGAGTTATTAACATTCTCAAATCAATTTTAAAACGTACGGCTTATTTAGATCTTATGGTTGAAAATAAACCGATATTGAAACACTTGGTTGATTTGGTGAGTCAAAGTGAATGGATCGCCACGCGATTAAGTGAACATCCTATTTTAATGGATGAACTTTTATACCCCCAAAGTTTATATCAACCGCTTAAAAGTCATGATCTCGAAAATGAACTAAGGCAATACCTATTGAGATTTGAAGAAGATGACGAAGAAGCGTTGTTAAATTGTATACGACAATTTAAACAAATTAATGAGTTAAGAGTGGCCGCTGTATTAATTTCAGAGCAACTTAACATCTCTCAAGTCGGTAACTATTTAACTCAATTAGCCGAAGTGATCATAAGAGCTTGTATTCGGCATTGCTGGAATGCCATAACTTCTCGTCATGGCGTTCCCGAAAATCTAACGTCTATTGATGATTATGGATTTGCCATCATAGGATATGGAAAATTAGGGGGAAGTGAATTAGGGTTCAATTCTGATTTAGATTTGGTTTTTCTATTTGATCAAGATATTAATAGTAAAACCAATGGTATTAAACCAATAAGCGTGACTCGTTTTTATACTCGCTTGTCTCAAAAATTGATTCACTTTTTATCCGCAAGAACAAACCAAGGCGTGCTGTATGAAGTTGATATGCGATTGAGGCCTTCTGGAAACTCTGGCATGTTAGTGAGCCATATTGATACGTTTAGAAGTTATCAGAATGAAGAGGCTTGGACATGGGAACATCAGGCAATTATACGAGCTCGATGTGTTTTTTCGGTTAGTGAAAATTTATTAAATAACTTTAACTCGTTGAGAAATGAAATTATCTGTAAAAAGAGAATTCTAAAGGATTTAGCGATGGATGTTTCTGCAATGAGAGAAAAAATGCGAAAGCAATTAGATAAAGGTACAAATACTATTTTTGATTTGAAACAAGGCATTGGAGGTTTAGTAGATGTTGAATTTCTAACTCAATATTTCGCGCTAAAGAACGAAGAGAACGTTTGTGAAACTGTTTTAAGCAGTATGATACCTAGTAACACTAACATGCTCATAAAACATATTTATAAAAACAAAAAAATATCAATTGATACTCAAAATATACTTGTTGAAGCATATAATGCTTTCAGAAACATAATTAACCTTCGAGTTTTGAATAATCAGAATTACTTAATTGAATATAACCAAACTGAAAATGAACTGTCTGAAAACAATCAGATAACCAATTCTGCGATTCTTAATCATCAAAAAATGATTAAACAACTTTGGCTATCTGAATTTGAAAGAATCTAATGTTTAGCTTTGAACTCTCTATAAATCTATTTTTTTGGAGAAAGAAAAGTAGATTGATTCGTCATCATCCAAATCACTACCACTGATTAATATCCCCACACCAACGTCAAACTCGGCTATTTTTGTTTTATAAATCAAATCAAAATATTCACCTTCAACATCGTCTCCATAGATACCGACAGTTCCGGTGAAACTACCTAGAGTGTAACCAATATTTAAAACAGTGTAGCTATTTTTAGTCGCAGCCTCATTACTAACTACACCATCCCACTTTCCAATACTATAAGAAATTTCAAAGTCGGAGATTGAAGCGCCTAAATTAACTTCATTATATGCTGAATCAAAATCGCCAGTATATTGATAAGATGTTGCACCAATTGAAAAGCTGAGGTCATCATTAAGGTCAAATGAATAACTACCATAAACATCAATTTCGATACCATCCTCTACGTCGGCTGCCCATGTTCCCAAGCTAAAAGAACCCTCTTCGTAATCTAGACCGGCACTAGCAGATGTGCCTGATGTCTGCTGAATACCTCGATAATGATATTGCGAAACCACACCAACATTTGCGGTTGTTTCAGCTATAGCAATTGGCGAATTGATTGCCGTTAAAACAACTATTACAACGACCGTTTTGTTTATTACATTTTTCATTTTTTTTCCTATTTATAATTAATATTTAGTCGGTTTAGTTTTTTACTCCCTAAGATTAGGGAGTAAAAATGGTTAATCTATAACTTAACTTTTTCCTCCAACAAACTCAGGATAAGCTTCTATTCCACATTCACTAGCATCAGCGCCAAGATATTCATCTTGCTCAGAGATTCGTATACCTACAAATTTTTTAATTGCAAACCAGATTATAAAGCTTGAGCCAAACACCCAAGCAGCAATGACTAGAATGCCAATGAATTGGGTTAAAAAACTGACATCTTTAGTAAATGGTACTAACATGACACCAACAATCCCTGCGACACCGTGAACAGAAATTGCTCCAACAGGATCATCAATTTTTATTTTGTCAAAAAAGTTAATTGCGAAGAATGCTGCCGTCGCACCTAACCCGCCAAATAGAGCCGCTAATGTTGGTGACGGTGAATCAGGTGCTGCGGTTATTGTTACTAGACCGGCCAACGCGCCGTTTACAATGAGCGTTAAATCTGCTTTACCATAAAGAAATGTGCTTAGAAAGTAGGCTACTAACGCACCCGCTGCAGCTGCGGCGTTTGTATTCAAGAATATTTTTCCAATAGCATTCGCATCATCGACAGAATTAAGCGTTAATTGCGAGCCACCATTGAAGCCTAACCAGCCCATCCATAAAATGAATGTTCCTAAAGCGACTAAAGGCATATTGGCTCCAGGCATTGCTTTCGAACCTTTAGAAGAGTAACGGCCTTTTCTAGCGCCTAACAAAATAACGCCAGATAATGCTGCCATTGCTCCTGCTAAGTGAACGATTGCAGAGCCCGCAAAGTCGCTAAATCCAAGACCACCATCCTCTACACTCGCGCCTAAAAATCCAGCGCCCCAAGTCCAGTAACCTTCAACGGGATAAATAACAGCCGTCATAAATACGGCGAAGATCAAAAATGAGGAAAGTTTCATTCTTTCTGCGACCGCACCTGAAACAATTGACATTGCGGTTGCGACAAAGACAACTTGAAAAAAGAAATCTACTTCAACTGGTTGAGTGGCTCCCTCAGCTGTTGGGTTAATTCCAAAACCAAAGCTCGGTAACCATCCTGCAGTTATATTGTCTTGATACATAATATCAAAACCACATATTTGGTATGCAATACAAGCAAGCGCATAAAGCAAAATATTTTTAGTTAATATTTCAGTGGTATTTTTACTGCGCACAAGTCCGGCTTCAAGCATTGAGAAACCAGCCGCCATCCACATCACTAGGGCGCCAGAAAATAGTAAAAATAGCGTGTTAAAAATGTAGTTATATTCAAGAACTATCGCTTCAGTGATCATGGGTAATTTCTCTTTTAGTTCGTTGTTAAATTACTTAGTGTTAAATAAAAAATTGATTAGCTTATTACCTGAAACAAAGTTAAATGGCATCTAAATCAATTTCCTTTGTTCTAATTCGATAAGCTTGCTGAATTTTAGAAATAAATATTTTTCCATCCCCCGGTTTTCCAGTGGTGGCGCTTTCAATAATACTTTCGATAACGTTATCCAGTGCTTCTTCACTTAATGCCACTTCAATCTTAATTTTAGGAATAAAATTATCAGAATAGCTATTACCACGATAAACCTCAGTTTTAGTCGGTTGACTGCCTCGACCTTTTACTTCGGTGACAGTCATACCGCCAATTCCTTCTTCAAGAAGTCGGTCATAAACATCATTCAATTTAAAAGGTCTTACGATTGCGGTTAACCAGTACAAAGTATTCTCCTCATTTTTATTTCAGGTTTATTTGTAAGTGCGTTAATAGTTACTTTATCTATAACTATTTCAAGAAGCATGCCAGCCAAAAATATTGATGAAATAGGGGAATCATGGTGTTTAGACGCATATTTTTCGATAATTAAGCGCTAAATTAGTGCCCGCTTATATTCTTGAGTCAAAATGGTGCGTAATCATGTGTTCAAATAAGAATAGTGTAAAATGAAAATTGTGGATGAAAGGCTGATTATTTTACTTAATAAAGCTAGAATAGGTTCGCTATAGTTATGCAAAAGTTAAGCAAAACAAATTAATGGAAATTAAAGGAACTTAAAATGTCGGAATTATCTAAGGTTGTTAAGCTTACTGCAAAGGAATTACCCGCTAGCTGTCCTACAAAAGACACACCTGCTTGGAACATGCATCCGAGAGTTTATATTGAATTTAACGATGAAAAGAAGTCCGTTTGTCCATACTGTAGTAATCAATTTGAGTTAGTTAGCGAATAGCCAAAATAATATCCCTCATGTAATGCATCTTTTGTTACATTCCAATATTTTATTTACATTTTAAAACGACATATAGTCTTTTACATGAAGCAAACTATCGTGATAATTTGATCGCTGCGCTGTTTTGTCACGTCATTGCAATAAACACAATACTAAGCGTTAAAGAGTCAATCGAATTCACTAATCAAGATAATCTATTCGTATTCATTAATAGACGTTATTCAACCGAAACTAAAGAGTGATTCTTATGTCATCTACCGATTCTACAAAATCAATCGTTCGGCCTTCCAAACGAAAAACATTTAATTCCTGCACTTTATATGATGCTAGAAGATTTTAGAGGCTGTGTAAAAAGAATGATTGAAAGGCTCAAAGGATTGTATGCAGTTAGGAGCCATGGATGGCGGTACTGCGAATGTCGGACTTTTTAGTGTTAGAGTTAGTACTCGTATTACCACTTAAAGCATTATTCATTGCATTTAATATAATTTTTAATTGTTTAATTTTGTTTGGATCATTAAATAGTGATTCTTTGCCATCAATATAAATTAGTGCTTTCACTTTATCTTTTTGTTTAATTGAATAGAATGCAAATTTAGTCACTCGTTGCTGTCTGATAGCAATAGGGAGTTTTGGCCATATTTTTTGATGTTTTTTAATGTCAAAAACTAGAAAGCCTTGTGAGGTTAAGAAGTTTTGTAGCGGTGTTGGTTTTACAAATTCGAAATCGGGTTTTATTTTCTGAATCTTCTCATTTTGTTCACAAAAAGCCATTTTAGTAATAACTTTTTTGTTATGCCAATTGATTGTCATAAAGCTAACACGGGAAAATCCAACTCCTTTGGTGATAGCATTAAATGACTGAGTAATTAAATCCGCCGAACTCGTGAATTTTTCAGGCGTATTAATTAATTTTTGCAGTACTGCTTTTATGTCAAATACAGTTTTATTATTTTGAGTTGTCGTTTTTAGTTTTTTGATAACTACTTTTTCATTTAACCACCTAGGATAAATGTTAGGTGTAGGTAAATATAATTGACAACTTGCCGGCACAAATAAACGACTGTCATAAATATTCTCACTGGCTTTTCTCATGCTATCACCGATGGCTTTCTTTAGTTTTTTATCATTGATCGAGTAAGCTTTTTGAACAATTTTAAAATAATGATGAGAGCGATTAACCAACCATGGAGCCATTAAAGATTTCGCTAACCAATTGGCAGTCAAAATAAGCCAGCTATCTGTATTGTGCCATTCTTTAAGACTGGTTAATTGTTTGTCATATCCAGTTTCTGAATATCGAATAAGATCTTTAGGATTATTGGGAGGAGTCTTTAAGTAAGTTGTTTGATTTAACTCCGCCATATGCCATTGCTTTGCAACAGCTTGCCGCCAAACACTACGAGTGAAACCTAAATATTTAGTTTCAACCTCCGCAATATTTAAACAATGTTTAGTTTGTTGATATTGAACACGCCACATACCTTTCAAGTTTAAATGCCATAGCAACGTATCAGGAAATTGGTGAGTAATAGCACCCCAGTATAAAATATTACTTTTTGAGGCAAAGCTTGATTGAGATGCAATATTTTTAGCCAGCTCCCCGGCTAAAAGGCTACTGCTCAATATAAATTTCACTTCATCAGATATGAGCGTTTTTTCATTCTCAGGGATATCCATGAAAAACGTTTTAGCGCCGTTAATGCCAATGGTACTCATTGCATGTTCGGCATCAAAAGGGTGGTTATCTCGCTTTTTAGTTGCTTGCCATGATAAGTCGACTAAGTAGGCGCAAAGTAACGGGTCGCGACGATAGAAGCCCTTAAAATGCTCAACAGAGGCATTCTTACTACGTAATTTTGGAAGCAACTCTGCCAATTCTAAAGGTAAAATGGGATCATTCTGATAACGTTTCAACAGCTCTGGAATACTGCTAGGCTTGTTATTATTGTTATCAGTCATAAGTTTTTTAGAGAAAATCAAAGCTTTTTAGAAGAGTAATTAAATATTAGTTCAAATATTAAAAGAAGAAGCGTTAAATTTAGCTTTTATTAGCATGAAGTGGACGTTTATAGGTTGATTGCTAGAGAGTAATTACGTAAAATCGCGTTCCGCTCTGCCAATCATAAGGTTGAGCTTGTTAAAAGCGTTTCAAGAAGGGCCCTTAGCTCAGTTGGTTAGAGCATCCGACTCATAATCGGCAGGTCCCCCGTTCAAATCGGGGAG
>JQIA01001602.1_pt1 | contig 12116 bp, 15 predicted proteins | sample 811431 | NCBI WGS metagenome assembly JQIA01 (sample SAMN02998118, study PRJNA258478) | marine sediment metagenome | biome: marine; feature: seafloor; material: sediment; isolation source: oil-polluted sediment collected from 3 locations (0.5 km, 0.7 km and 0.9 km)... | place: USA: Gulf of Mexico ... | reverse complement strand
ACGAGTTACTTTTTCCAAGAGCTGAAAAAGTAACCAAAAAAGCCCTTAGCGTTCCCACTGGGGAGTGGATCTAGTCTGGGTTGATTTTATTAATTACTGCAACAATTTCAACTTCAAGAAGATGTTCTTTTTCATAGAGGCGTTCAATTTGAATTATCGATGAACTTGGGTATTTATTTTTATTGAAAAAGGTTTTTCTTAAAGATGTTTCCGCTTTAAGCGCCTCAATATCTGTTGTGTATATTACTTGCTTTACTATAGCATCACTATTGACATCATAGTCATTAAGTATTCTTTGAATGTAAGTGTAAATTTCTTTTATTTGTTCAGGTAAAGTCGGCTTGTTGCTTGCAATACCTGATATATAAATCGTATCTCCCGTTCTTACTACTTGAGAATATCCGTAGTCATTCTCCCAAGAATAATAATGTTTTCTTTCAACTGCTTTATTTTTAGCACAGGCACTTAAAAATGTTATTCCAATCAACAATAAGGCGATTTTAAGTCTAAAATTCATTTATTTACTCTTTTGTTAGGGAAGTTTAACAGCTAAGCTTTACTTAGATATTTTTCATAGCTGTCTATAAAACAATATACTCAAGTCCACCTAACTAATCAAAACTTTATCGTTTTTCTATATATTAACCTAATTTGGTATATTATCGGTTTATATTAATCTAGAGGGAGAGGTTCATGATTAAAGAAAAATTATCCAAAATAGGACATTCACAGGCAGATTGCGTTCCAATACCCTATTGGGTGGAATATCGTGAGAGTAAAACTAGTCTTTATAGTAATAGAGTCGAATTAGAGACATTTGAGTCAAGTTGGAATTCGTTAGTAAATTCTCTTGAAAAATTTTCCGATGATTTTATGATAGATGGTCGTGAGCAACCAACTGCACATGAATAAGATGAATTAAATTTTTTTTATTCTACAGAGGCAGACGTACAGCACATATATTTGCTTAAATTTTGAATAAATATCAAGTTTAACATATAATTGGGCATATATGTGTTATTGGTGTCTATAAACGGAGGAAATATTATGGCTCAGGTTACAATATATCTAGAAGATGATGTGGTTGATAAAATGAAGATTGCCGCGAAAGAGTCATCACTATCTCAAAGTAAGTGGGTTTCGAACTTAATTAGAAATAGAGTCACTTCGCAGTGGCCTGACTCTGTAAAGGAGCTTGCAGGAAGTTGGGCTGATATGCCCGATGCCGGGGTCTTAAGAAAAGGTTTTGGGGAAGATGCTCCGCGCGAGTCATTTTAATGTACGCATTAGATACCAATACACTAATCTACTATTTTAAAAACTCTGGAAATGTCAGTAAAAACCTATTGAAATACTCGCCTAGTGAGTTAGCTATACCAGCTATTGTAATGTTTGAGTTAGGCGTAGGAATTGCTAAGTCAAATTCGCCTCAAAAAAGAATATCTCAACTAAATGAGTTGACGTCTTTGGTAAAAATTTTGGACTTTACATCTCAAGAAGCCGATGAGTCCGCAAAAATAAGAGCCTATTTAGAAAGTAAGGGAACACCAATAGGCCCTTTAGATTGTTTAATTGCAGGAACAGTGTTATCCAATAACGCTACTTTAGTGACTCATAACGTAAAAGAATTCAATCGCATTGAAGGATTAAAAATAGTTGACTGGTTCTAGGTGAATGGTAAGAGAATGCATAAGCTAATAATAAGACAAGCAAATTTAGATGAACTTGATATTCTATTAAAATTTGAACAAGGCATCATCGAATACGAACGTTCCATGGTTCCGGATATGATGACCGAACACTTTAATTACTATGACTTAAAAGAACTAATTGAAAATGACAATAGTGAAGTATTAGTAGCAGAAGTTGATGGGAAATTAGTCGCTTCTGGTTACGCTAAGTTAAAAGAATCTTTAAATTACCTTACCCATGAATTTCATTCTTTTCTTGGCTTTATGTTTGTTGCACCTGAATTTAGGGGCAAAGGAATTAATGGGAAAATTATTGATGAACTAACGACTTGGAGTGAGAAAAAAGGTGCAACGGTATTAAACTTAACGGTGTTTGCGCAAAATAAATCGGGTATAAGAGCCTATGAAAAAATTGGGTTTGATAAGAGTGTGATTGAAATGCGGATGGATATTTAATCGAATATTAGTTTATTTACTAACTTGTCTAATTCTTTCCGCCGGAACAAACAACTGCTCTAATAAATATTTCTTAAAAGTATCATCATACGGCTGCTCATTCGCTGCATATTTCATACACAAAAGCCATGCATCTCTTTCGGGACTCGCCACAGTTAAATGTTTATGTATCATTGGAATGCTAATCGAACCATACTTTTCAGAATAAAGTCTTGGACCACCTAACCACCCAGAGAGAAAACAAGCGAGTTTGTCACTAGAAACTGTTAGGTCCGATGGATGCATTGCCCTAATAACTCTAGCTTCATCTAAACTATCCATGTAATTATAAAATGAATCAACTAGCTTGCAAATACCATCAATTTTCCCGGCTGCAATATAGGAAGCATCAAGTTTTCCATATTTAATCGGTTGTGTTTTTGTGTTCATTGAATTGATCTTATAAATTAATTTTTGGAATTGAACTTTTCAGCAAGTGCGCGTTGCACTGCTTTTGGAACAAACTGAGAAACATCACCTTTGAGAGTGGCAATTTCCCTAACCAATGTCGAGGAAATAAAAGAAAATTGTTCTGCAGGTGTTAAAAATAAACTTTCTAAATCAGGAGATAGTCGTCTATTCATATTAGCTAATTGAAATTCATACTCAAAGTCGGAGACCGCTCTTAGTCCTCGTAATAAAGCATTGGCATTATGTTCTTTTGCAAAATCTACTAGTAAGCCTTTAAATCCAATAACTTCGATATTTTTCATTGGCCCTACAACTTCCTCAACTATTGATACGCGTTTATCTACATCAAAAAGAGGGCTTTTTCCTTCGCTCATAGCAACTGCTACAATGATTTTGTCAAATAGTCTTCCTGCTCTTTCTATGAGATCAACATGACCATTAGTAATAGGATCAAAAGTTCCAGGATAAATAACAATTTTTGGCATAACTAACTTCTCAGTTTAATTTATTTAATTTTGGGCTAAAAGAACAAAAAATATTTCTATTGCTTTAAATAATCTAACGCCATATTGCTTAGCGTTTCAACACCCAGTTTCATTCCACTTTCATCAATATAGAATTCAGGTGTATGATGTGACGGAGCATCTTTAATTGAAACACCTTTTGATTTACCACCTAAAAAGAAATAGAACCCTGGGACTTCTTGAGCGAAGAATGAGAAATCTTCTGCGCCTGTGACTGCATCAATTAAATTGACATTATTTTCACCGGCAAGTCTTTCCATGGTTGGAAGCATTTGGTCAACCAGTTTAGGCGTATTATAAGTGACTGGATAAGAGCTGGCTACAGGGATAGTTACTTCAACTGTTGCATCCATACTGGCCGCAACATGGGTTGCAATTTTACGTATTTTGGCATGCAAATCTTTTCGCATTTGCATATCAAGAGCACGAATAGTTCCAATCATTTCTACTTCGGATGGAATAATATTGGAACGTACACCGCCATGAATACTCCCTATGGTTACAACCGCTGCTTGTTTTGTTAAAGGCATTTGTCGTGATACTATCGTCTGCAAACTGTTGATGATTTGCGCGGAAACCACAATAGGGTCAATTCCATTCCAAGGTGTCGAACCATGGACTTGTTTTCCAAGAACTCGAATTCGAAAATCATCAACACTAGCCATAATGCCACCGGGACGATAACCAATGGTACCCACTGGCGTCTTAGAACTAATATGTAAGCCAAAAATAGCATCAACATCTGGCGACTTTAAAACGCCTTGTTTAACCATCATTTCTGCACCGCCTTCTTCGCCTTCTGGAACACCTTCCTCAGCGGGTTGGAAGATGAACTTTACCGTTCCTGGTATTTTATCTTTTACTTTACTCAAAACTTCAGCCACGCCCATTAAAATGGCTATATGAGTATCATGTCCACAAGCATGCATAACGCCAACATCTTGTCCGGCATAAGTAGACTTAACTTTTGATGCAAAAGGCAACCGAGATGTTTCAATTACAGGTAGGGCGTCAATATCCGCTCTTAAAGCAACAACTTTTCCGGGTAATCCACCTTTAAGAATTGCGACGACACCTGTGTGGGCAATTCCTGTTTGAACCTTCATGCCTAAACTACGCAAATGTTTAGCGATGACCTTTGCGGTATTGAATTCTCTATTAGATAGTTCGGGATGTTCGTGGAAGTGGCGACGCCACTTAATGACTTTAGGCTCTACTTTATTGATTAAGGGCTGTAGATTATTATTTGAATTGACTTGATGAATCGGGGACGTAATCGCTATCAGCAAAATAACAAGTAGTAAATTTTTCATATAAAGGTGTCCAATGGCTTACTAATTCCCTGAGCATACTGCTTTTGGCAACAAATGAAAACCTTAAAAACAACTTTAGAACGCTATCGATTTACAAAAGGACGATTAATTCCTGCGTTACGCCGGCAAGGTTACTATAGAGGTTCATTAAGGAGCAAAATTATTCATAAACAAATATTTTTTGCAAAGCATTAAACTTTGAATTCAAAACTGTTATTTGTTGCCCTCGATCTACTGAATGTTGTTCAATAAAAACAAGGTTAAATTTGTATTTTAAAGCTATTTCAGAATTAGTTATTTCTAATAACTTACTTGGAAGATTAAACTGTTCAGGAAGAGACGTGATAAAAGCGACAACCAGATCTTTTTGATAATTTATTTTTTCAACATTCAAAGTCATAGAGTTAGAAAAGTTAAGACTAGCATGAAAATTACTCAAAAAGACGGTGTCCGAAAGTAAAGTTGTTATTTTTGATAATAGTAAACTTTCAAAATTTGTAGTTAACAAAGAAATGCCAGCACAAATAAGGCTCAACGAGTTTGAAAAAAAGTTGGTCTTTGTTTTACTTATAATTTGTAACTCCACCTCTAATGTTGCGAAAATATTATCTGCTTGTTTTTTCAGGTTGAAATCATCTAAGTGTGATAAACACTCACCTATTACTTCTATTAACTCACAGCTCATCTGAAATGGATCTAATGATTTTTCTTCTATAGGTAATTCAGTGAGTCCAATTTCCTTTGAGTAGATTGTTAATTTTTGGTTGATTGTATGCTCAATAATTTGAGATTTCTTATATTCAACATTTGCTTTTTTAGCGGCGTCTTTTAGAGAACATGTTTTTGTATAAATCAGTTGTCCATCTATCCTTTTACAATTAGTTAGTGAATCAAAAAGAACTAATTCTCCTTTTTTTAAAATAGACTCGAGAGTTTCTCTATCAAAACAGCAATCAAATTGTTCAACTTCAGAATAGTATTCATAATACAGCTTATGATTTGATAAAGTAGAAATAATGTTGAGTAGTATTTTAGTGGCAACGTTTCTAAACTCACCATGATAAAACACTTGATCGGAGGCGAATAATAACCGACACAGTGAAATGTTAATTGCCAAAGGCTTATGGTAAAGATGATTTTTTTTTGCGTACGAATATATTCTTGCTGGCTCCAATGAAGACACATTTTTTTCTAATATTAAGCCACCATGTAATTCATCAAAATAACCACAGTAGATAGTATTAAGAAATTGATTAAATAGAATATCTTTGTTTTCAATTGGTACAAAAATTGGTTGCTGAGCGATTTCACTTAATTCTTCAAGTAAATTTTGTGTAGTTAACCAATGATTAGGCGATGTATATCGAGATAAAAGAGACGTTTGATTTAGGGTTTGAGTTTCTTCTTCGTAAGACATGATGGTTAGTCTTCATTTGTTTTAGTTTGCGCTCTTTGGCAGCAAACTCTATTTCGTCCCTTTTCTTTGGCTCTATAGAGCGCACTATCAGCCCGCTCAAAAACGGCCTTCGTTGTATCGTCGTTAGTGAACTCTGAGATACCAAATGACATAGATACTTCCACTTTTTCACCTTTATTTTCTAAGTCAATTTGACTTATAGATTGGCGCATTTTATTCATAGCTCTTGTTGCATCAATGAGAGTCGTTTCAGGTAATAAAATAACGAATTCTTCGCCACCAAAACGAGCAACAAAATCTGATTCTCTAATTCCCGCGTGCAAGCATGTCGCTATTTTTTTCAAAACCAAATCACCAAAAGCATGGCCATGAGAATCATTCACTGCTTTAAATAAATCTATATCGCCTACTACTAATGTCAATGAATTACGGTACCTTCTCCAACGATTGTATTCTTGCGTTAGTCTTTCATTATAAGCATAACGATTCGGCAAATTAGTCAGTTGGTCAGTTTGCGCTCGTACCCTTTGTTCTGCGAGATCATCTTTTAAGCGTGAAGCTTCATCCTCAGTTGCGCTCATTTGTTCTTTAAGTTTTTCTACTTGTGAAATCAATTCATGACTTTGTGATTGTTGTTTTGTGCAAAATTGATTAATTTGAGAAAGTATTTTATCCATTCGAGCAACTATTTTTTCTTCAGCTTCTGCTAGATCATTCGAATCAGATAAGGTTTCTTTAATAGAAAAAATGTCTTGTGTCAGATCGAGATTTAGCTGTTTTGTGTCTTGTTCATTACCTTGGCTAAACTCTAAGGTTTTACTAATAAAACTATTGACTCTAATAATGCGTTTGTTAAGTGATTTAAGAAAAGCTTCAAATTGCATATGCTCTTGATCAGAAATTTCAATGAAAGCACTTGTGATTAACTCTAAAATTGATGAAAGCTGTGAGATGTTTTGTATCTTTGAAATTTCGGTTTCCAATAAACCCGCGATTTCCTTGTATCCATCCATACTTGCTAATTGCTCAACTAAATGTTGCAATGAATCTTTAATATCGGTAGGTAGTAGATGATTTAGGTCGTTGGTGTTAGTGAAAGATTCTATTTTTTCTTTAGAATCTACTGATAGCTCAGAATCATCGACTAAATTGTATTCCAGATTTTTCGTTGCCTTCTCTAAATTATCATGTGATTTATTTTTGGAGAATAAACTACCTAAAAATCCGGACTTTTTCTCTTTCGGTTTGTCTGTGATACCTACACTGGATTCAAATTCATCAATATAGTTTTTTATAACTTCTGCAATAGAAACCATTATATTGTTGGCATCTTTGTTTTTGGATTTTTTGTTGGCATTAACCAAGCGGATCTTTAAGCGTTTGGGAAGTTTTTGCTTTGTCAGTAATTCTATTAAGTCAACATCGTCATTCGCTTTAGTTGAAGGGGGTGTAGTGGGTTCATCATCTAATACTCTTAAAACTTTGCTGATCTCGTCTATAACATCTTTAATGTCAGTTTCAGGAGCATTTTTTTTAATTAACTTTCTAAGTTTAGCGAGGGATTTGTCTAATTCATTAGATAGTCCCATACCAACGAAACTTAAACGCGATAGGTGGCGCTTAAGTTCTAAGCAAATGTTTTCGAAATTTTGATTTTCATTGTCCATAGTATTGATTGTTTACGCTGCTTTTTTAATTGAATTATTTTTTAGTAGGTTGATTTTTGATAAATTGGTTTTTTGCTCAAGTGGAAGTTCTATTTCCATCGAAATTGGTAAATGATCCGAAACGCCCAAATTTAATACTTTGCTGCTAATAATATCTAACTGTTCACTGACCCAAATTTGGTCATAACAATGTTTAGGATTCCATCTAGGGTAAGTAGGTGAAATCAACGGATTTCGTTTAACCATGATTTTAGCACTTTTAAAGACCCCTAAGACAGTGTCTTTATCACAATTCATGTCACCCATAAATATAAAATGGTCGGTATCTTTAATAAGGGCCGCTATATACTCTAATTGAGATATTCTAGCTTTTTTACTTAACGCCAAGTGGGCGGAAATTACCTTTATTTTACTACCTTTTGATTCTATATTTATTTCAAGAGCGCCGCGCCCAGATATTCGACCTGGTAATTTATGTTGTTTTACGTGAGTTGATTGGAGTTTGGTAAGGACTCCATTGGCGTGTGCTGTAAGACCGCCAAATTGCCTATTCTGTTGTTGATGAAAATGTGGAAAACCGCCTTTTTGGGCTAAAAATTCAACTTGGTTAACATATTGAGAACGTAAACTACCAGCATCAACTTCTTGAAGAGCGACAATATCATATTTTGACAACCAATCTGCCGCGCGAGACAAATTAGCGCTCCTTTCTGAGTCTGGTAAAAAGTGACGCCAACTTTGAGTAACGTAGTCACTATATCGACTGCTATTGATACCCACTTGTAAGTTATAACTTAATAAACTGAGTCGCTGCTTCTTTTGCATTACTTCAATACTCAATTAACACTCCCTACTAAAATGAACAATCCTAAGCACATTGTATAATAGTAGTAGCTTCTTAAAAAATTGAGCAAGAATTTCAGGATATTTAGTCTCTTTCAGGCAATTGTGATCTGGTTCTCCAATTTTCGAGCCGTATCTTAATAATTCATGACGGAAGTCAAAAGAATGAAGTAACTTTGACTTTTCAATAGATTCGATCTGCCCTACAATGTCCTGCTACTCAAACTTTCGTCTTAACAGGTTACACAATGCTTAAACTCATTCGCCTATTACTAGGTTCAATAATCGCTGCAATTGATTGGGTAACTAGGGGCTCAAAATTAAAAAGAACCAGCGAAGCGCAAAATAGAGTGGAAGAAGAGATTAAAGCGTTATCGATTTATCAATTTAGACTATGCCCTTTTTGTATTAAAACTCGTAGAGCACTGCATAAATTGAATTTACCCATAAGTTTGATGGATGCAAAGAATGATACAAATGCTAGGGAAACCTTGTTAGAAAAAGGCGGCAAGATTAAAGTGCCATGTTTAAGAATTGAAAATGAAAGTGAAGTAACTTGGATGTATGAGTCGAATGACATCATTAAATACTTAACTCAACGATTTACTTAATAAAAGGTTCGCCTCACTGCGTTCAGAGGGTAAGCCTGAGCTATTGACTTAGGATTTGTATGGAGCAAAATCCTGACAGTCCATTCTTGGATATAAAAAAACGGCTATAAAGCCGTTTATTAGTTTTACTCTAAATAATCATTAAATCTAATGAAGACCTGCTAAATAGTAAGCTAAAGCTTCAATTTGTTTATCACTCATTTTTGCAGTCACATCTCTCATAATTTCGTTAGCGTCGTTTGCTCTATCACCCGAACGAAATGCTTTTAATGTGCTGATTGTATAAGCAGGATGTTGCCCGCCAACCGCTGGGAAGCCAGCTGCAGCCATTCCTTCACCTGTTGCGCTATGACATGCGATACAAGCAGGGATATCTCTATCAGAGTCACCACCAAGGTAAAGTTTTTCAGCAATTGCGATGTGTTTGTCTTCCACTGCCATATGTTGTACTTTTTGTGATGCATAGTAAGCGGCAACATTTTCAATATCTTCATCATTTAGCAAACCCGCCATTGGTGCCATTGTTGCGTTTGAGCGTTTACCACTCTTAAAATCATGCAATTGCTTAATTAAATACTTAGCACTTTGACCTGCTAATTTGGGGTTAATTGCAATTGCACTGTTGCCATCTACAGCGTGACAAGCGGCACAAACCACACTTTTAGCTTTTCCTTTGGCTATATCTCCAGCTAAAGTAATATTAGAAAACAAAAAAACTAACGTTAAACCTATGATTTTTATCATTATTTATCCTTATAAGCGCTTTCAAATGGTAATTTAAAAGACTTTGTTGGTTTTACAACTTGCTATAAAACCTCTGAATTATTTATACTTAACGACCCAGATTACAGCTCTCTTATTAAATATTGTAGTTCATAAGAGTCTCTATGTGGGTTACGGGTGAATTATAGGCAATCAATTGCAAAAGATCCAACCTTGTCGTTTTATTCTAGTAATGTAAAACGCATAAACTGGCTCGATGCAAACCATCGAAATAAAAGAATATGACAGATACAGTTTCAAAATCATCAAATACCAATCCTTTTAGGGTGGCACGCTATTTAATGGGGGCGGCAAAACTAGCACAATTACCGCCGGATGAGGGGGTTGAAGTGGCACTTGCGGGGCGTTCTAATGCGGGTAAGTCGACCGCGTTGAATGCTATAACCGATCAAAAGAGCTTAGCAAAAACCAGTAAAACGCCTGGACGAACCCAATTGATTAATCTTTTTATGATTGATGAATCCAATCGGCTAACCGATTTACCTGGTTATGGTTTTGCCAAAGTATCAAAAGATCAAAAAGCTGAGTGGCAGAAAACTCTGAGTCGATATTTACAAGAGCGCCAATGTCTGAAAGCGCTAGTTGTTTTTATGGATATTCGACATCCTTTAAAAGAAACCGATAAACAAATGGTGCAGTGGGCGGTTACAGCTGATATTCCTATTCATGTCGTTTTAAGTAAAGCCGATAAATTGAAAAGTGGTGCTAGGAAAACTGCAGTCGTTAATGCGAAAAAACGTCTAGAGAGAATTAGTGCTAATATTACAGTTCAAGCTTTTTCTGCTACCAGTAAACTTGGATTGGAAGAGCTAATCACGAAGCTTGCTAGTTGGTATGATTTTGATAAAGCTAATGAGAAAAAAGAGTGTAGTGAGCAACCGGTTGAATGAATAATTACGAAGATATTATTGACGAATTACGTGACGCGGCAAACCAAAGTTCTTTCTCTGCGGGACTACCAAGTGAAGATGATTTAGTTTTGGTAGAAGAAGAACTTCTACTTCAAATCCCAATGGACGTTAAAATGTTTTTGCTGGAAGTCAGCGATTTGAGTCTCGGAAGTTTGGAGCCAGTTACCGTTGCAGATCCTAGAGCGCATACTCACCTTCCTGAAGTGACGGCAATGGCATGGGAAAACGGTTTACCAAGAGAATATATACCCATTTGCCAACATAGAGAAGGTTACTATTGTATTGATGAAAATAATGAAGTGATTGACTGGCAAGATGGTGAAGTGATGGAAGAACGATGGGATGGAATTTGGTCGTGGGCTGAAACAGTTTGGATGCATAGCTAGGTTTTAAGGTCATTTTGGTTCCAGTTTTCAAAAAGAGATAACGTTCATGTTAAATAGTAAACTTGCGAATGTCGGCACTAGTATCTTTACCGAAATGACATTACTAGCGAAAAAAACAGGTGCCATCAATTTATCACAGGGTTTCCCTGAATTTGAAACCCCTGACTATCTCAAACAAGCTGTCATCGAAGCTATCAATTCTGGAAAAAATCAATATCCTCCATCGGCTGGAATACCTGAGTTATTAAATGAAATCGCTTATTTAATCGAACATCAATACGATAAAAAATTAATAGGTTCAGAAAATATTACTATCACGTCGGGAGCGACGGAAGCATTATTTGTTGCATTACAGTTGATCGTTTCAAACGACGACGAAGTCATTATTTTTGATCCAGCCTATGATGCTTATGAGCCTGTTGTAGAATTAGCTGGTGGAAAATGTATTCATATTGGGTTAGATGCACCGAATTATAAAGTTGACTGGAGTTTAGTTGAAAAAAATATTAATAAGAAGACAAAAGCAATCGTCATCAATAGCCCTCACAATCCAACGGGTACACTTTTAAACCGTGATGACATGTTGGCGCTTGAAAAAATAGTGTTAAAGCATGATTTGTTTGTTATCAGTGATGAAGTTTATGAGTTTATTACTTTTGATGGAGAACAACATGAAAGTGTTTTACGTTACCCTAAATTATTTGAGCGAGCATTTGTTGTTTCAAGTTTTGGTAAAACCTTTCATTGCACAGGTTGGAAAATGGGTTATTGTTCGGCGCCAGCAGAATTTACCAAAGAGTTTAGAAAACTCCATCAGTTTGTCACCTTTACAACTTCAACGCCAAACCAATATGGTTTGATCGAAATGTTAAAACATCAACCTCAGCACATTGGTGAGCTGAGTTCTTTTTATCAAGAGAAAAGAGATTACTTAGTTAACGCATTAAAAGATTCCAAATTTAAAATATTGCCTGCTAAAGGCACCTACTTTCTATTAGCTGATTACAGTGAAATTTCCGATCTAAATGATAAAGACTTTTGTTATTGGCTTGCGGAAGAAGTGG
>JQIA01001601.1_pt1 | contig 12117 bp, 6 predicted proteins | sample 811431 | NCBI WGS metagenome assembly JQIA01 (sample SAMN02998118, study PRJNA258478) | marine sediment metagenome | biome: marine; feature: seafloor; material: sediment; isolation source: oil-polluted sediment collected from 3 locations (0.5 km, 0.7 km and 0.9 km)... | place: USA: Gulf of Mexico ... | reverse complement strand
GCTGTTGCACTACACACTGGGCTCCGATACCCATCTCCATTAGCTGGCATTTTGGCACTATCAACCTACATGCCACGAGAGAATAGCTTAAAAGATGAAGCTAGCGAAGCAAACAAAAGCATTGTTATTCATATGGCTCACGGTGACAACGATGATATGGTCACACCAAGGGCATCAAAAAAAGCTTTTGATGATCTAACCAAGCTTCAATACAACGTAAGTTACAACCAGTACCCTATGGGGCACGAACTCTGCCTGAAAGAAATCAGAGATATCGGCCTCTGGATGAATGCATTGTTAGGTTAAAGTTTTAGGTTAAAAAGCCAGGTTAATACAAAAATCAACGGAATCGTCGAGGAACTTTCTCAAGCAGCTCTTTGGCGATATCGTTGTTTACACAGGAGCCCTCCACCCAATCACAACCTTTACTTTGTAGAAAAGCCAGTTGCTCGGGGCGCGTCACCCCTGTCGCTATTACTTGAAACCCTAAATTGTGTGCCAGATAAATAATACCATCCACAATCAATTCATCCGCTTTCGACTCTGCCATCTTATCGATGAAACGCTCGCTGATTTTTATCATCGAATAGGGAATGCTACGAATCAATTCTAGCGACCCATGGCCAGTACCAAAGTTATCCAAAATGAATTGGAACCCCTTTTTTTGCAACTCAGTAATCACCCCAGAAAATGACAGGCCTCGTGCCATGAGGGTAGATTCCGGAATTTCAATTAACACATCTTCAGGGTTTAACCCTGCCGATGCGGTCTGTCCTAATAACCAATCAACGATATCTTCTTGAGCAAACAGTGAGGGGGAAATGGGCATACACAATTTCACACCGGATAATGACTGACCATGCTCACTTAACTCCTTGCTAGTTTGTTGCCACATCCAACGATAAAGGTCAGGTCCGAAACCTGCATCTTCAGCAATCGGCAAAAAGTCTTCGACATCTAGCAAGCCACGCCTCGGGTGTTGCCATACTAGACGCACTTCAAAAGCTTCAATAGTCTGCTCATCATGGCTTATCAGTGGGTGGTATTCCAGTGCAAACTGAGCCCCTTCTAACGCTTTGCGTAGATCGAGCTCTAGCTCCATCCTATCAGCCCGCTGTTTATTCATTTCAACGGTATAAAACTGATAGTTATTTCTGCCTAAGTTTTTTGCCCGTGCCACCGCTGCTTCAGCATTTTTAATCAAACTGTCGGTATCATCCCCACAACTCGGATAAATAGCGACGCCGATAGAACAACCGGTAAAAATCTCATGGCCATCCACAAAAAAGGGTTCATGTAATTTATCAATAATTTTTTTTGCCACAGCTCCTGCATGGCTTGGATGATCCAGTTCACCCAATACCACGGCAAACTCATCCCCCTCCATCCGACACACAGCATCATCTTTTCTTAATAGTTGGGATATACGTTGAGCAACCACCTTAATTAACGCATCACCCAAATCATGACCGAGGGTTTCATTGATATATTTAAAATGATCGAGATCCACTATCAACAATGCAAAATGATTACTTTCATTTCGAGCTTTTTGAATAGCGCTGCTAATAAAATCATCCAATCTCATCCGAGTAGGTAAACCGGTCAAATGATCGGTACTCGCAAGATGAGACAACTTACCTCGCTTCTCTCTAGATTCTGTCAGGCGACGAAAGGCAAATAATAATTTTGCCCCTGGCAACTGAAAAACGGGGATAGCCGCGAACTTCACATTGATGGTATCGCCATTTGCACACCACAATTTTGCATTTTCAACCTGCAAAATTTGCTCTGTTTGAATAACCTTTGAGATAGGGTGTTTTTTCCAGTTCGACACTAAAGAGTCATTAGTTTCTTGAAAGATCGACTCTAAATATTGGCCACATAGTGCATAAACACGCATATCCAACAACCGTTCTGCAGCACCATTAGCAAAACAAATCTTACCCTGCTCATCAACAACCAGCACACCTTCATCGCGCCCTTCGACTAACGATCGGTTTTTTTTCTCCCCTCCGATAGCTTCTATTGCAATCCTGTATTGATAAAGCTGAACATAAAATTCGACCAGCTGCCGATAACGCGCTTGATCGACCGGCTTTGGCAGCACTTCGGCCCGCCTCATCATATCTGCATGCAGCTTCATTTGCCGTTCGCCGAAATTTGAAGGCACGAATATAACAGGAATATGGCTGGTTTCTGCCTGAGATTTAAGATGATTCAATACTTGATAACCATCTTTTCCATCCAGCTGAGAGCTTAATATCACTACGGCAGGTTGCTTTTCTTTTACAAGCTGAAAAACATCATTGGCATCGTTACAAGCAACAAAATCTGCGCTAATACCTTCAAGCAACTGTAAGCTTTGTTCATTCTCTGATTCTGTTTGGTCAACAATGAGAACAACAGGTAATACTGAGGTCATTTAAAATCCTAATGCCGTTGACTAATGAAGTGATTCTTTTGGAAATCGCGTCAAAATAGCTTCTAGTTCATCGGCTCGAAAAGGTTTTTGCATAAAATCATCCATTCCCGCTTCTAAACAACTTTTTTGACATTCCGTACTTTCATTTGCGGTCAGTGCAATAATAGGCACATGCCGGTCTTGTGTCTTTTCCCATTCACGAATCAAGCGCGTTGCCTCAAAACCATCCATTATTGGCATTTCACAATCCATAAGCACAACATCGTAATGTTTGTCTTGAATTGCATCGATAGCTTCTTCGCCATTATTAGTAACATCAGTGCTTATACCTAACCGCTTCAAGGCACCTTTGGCGATAATTTGATTCACTTCATTGTCTTCTACTAAAAGTGCTCGGTAGGTCTGGTGGTCTTTCACCGACTTTACCGTATTATTTGTCACTATTTGGTGATGTACATCGGATTGTCGCCCAAGCGCGATGGTAAGCGCATCGTAAACCAAATGTTTTCTCATGGGTTTAATAATAAACACATCGACACCGTTATCGGATGCAAGGGTCGAGTTTAAACCATCACGGTCTGCAGCTAGCAACACCACCTTTAAATGCCCTAACTCCGTTGAATTATTGATTTTTTTCGCTAGAGCTAAACCTTCACCGTGGGCTTTATGTAAATCTATCATAACAAAATCAAAACTTGCATCTTCCCGACTAGCTGTATTTAACATGCCAACCGCATGATCCACACTACCGGTGACATCGGTCTTTATATGCCATTCATTGGCATAACGCTGTAAATGCGCCCTATCATCCAGTGCATCATTCACCAACAACATTTTCTTATTGGCCAAATTACAATGCTCAGATTCATAAGCTTCCCCTTTGGACATCACCAATGTCAGCTTAAACGTTGCGCCCACACCATCAGTTGATCGCAAGGTTATCTTTCCATCCATGCGATCAACTAAATCTTTACATATTGCGAGTCCCACTCCCATACCACCAAACCTGTCAGACAAATGCCCCCCAGGAGTGGCAAAAGCTCGAGCGATATCCTGACAACGAGATTCTGAAATACCCGATCCAGTGTCCATCACTTCAATTTGAATGGTTGCCGTGGTATCACTTTCCACATCACAGCTAGCTCTAACAGTGACACCACCTTCCGTGGTATGTTTAAACGCATTATTTAGCAGGCTTTGCAATATTTGATGAAACCGATCGGGATCACCAACGACCGTTTCAGGCACATAGGGAGACACCAACGTTGCTAATTCCAAATTATGTTTATGAGCAATAGGCAGATAACGATCAACAATATCGTCTAAAACCATTCTAAAATTAAAGGTGATCTCACGGAACTCTAACTTGTCACTTTCCATTTGCGTGTAATCCATCATCTCTACAATGGATTTTTGCAAATCACGACCGGCATTAAAAGCCCGGTTTAAATCATCCTCTAACGAGGGCGGCAAACCATCACTGTCAATCGTTTCCCCTACAACATTCATCAACAAATTAATTGAAAGCCTTAGCTCTTGACTCATATGATGCAAGAAGTGGCTCTTAGCTTTCGAGGTGTTTTGGTATTCCGTTAGCTGGTCTGCTACAACCTGACATTCTTTCGTATGCTGCTCAATATCTTGAAACATCACCAATACATTGTCAGATAATGTCGACACGCTAAATTGCAAAGCGAAGCGCTCTCCACTTTTCTTAGAGGCAATAACCGGCTGCTGCCATTGATTAGGGTTAGCGTGCAGATGATCTTTCAAATAAGCAGGCACATTACACTGATACTCTCTTGGGCACGGGATGTAGTGATCAAAAAAATCCCCGGCAACAAGGCCTTTGCCAATACCAAACAAAGAAGTCAAAGCAGCATTGCTCGCGAGCATTCGACCATTTGGGTCGAACAAAATAGCAGCAACCTCTAAAGCGCCAATAAAATCCGTCGCCGAAAGCGCGTCACCCATTGGCACAGCATTTTGCCGTGCATTTTCTTGTACTTTATCGCTACCTGTCATTGCCTTACCCATAGTCCATTTTCACCCCCTCTTTTTGAGTATAGATGGCTTAAGGTAAGTCGCTAAAAAATAAAGGCCTGCTTAGTAACAAACTAAGCAGGCCTTTATTTTTTCTTAATTTTCAATACGTTGGGAACAGTGAAACACTGTAACTTACAGCTTTCTTCCCTTTCCTGCGGCGATTCGCAACCTAAGTGCATTCAGTTTAATAAAACCTTCAGCATCTTTTTGGTTATAGGCGCCAGCATCATCTTCAAACGTTGCTATATTTTCATCAAACAAGGTTTGCTCTGACCGACGACCAACAACCGTCACATTACCCTTGTAGAGCTTCACGCGAACATCACCGCTTACGTATTTCTGCGTATTATCAATTAACGCCTGAAGCGCTTCTCGCTCTGGAGACCACCAATACCCATTATAAATTAGTGATGCGTATCGAGGCATCAGCTCATCTTTTAAATGTGCAGCTTCACGATCTAACGTAATAGACTCAATCGCGCGATGCGCACGTAACATAATAGTGCCGGCCGGAGTCTCATAACAACCACGTGCTTTCATGCCAACATAACGGTTCTCAACAATATCCAGGCGACCAACACCATTTTCGCCGCCAATTTTATTCAGGTATTCCATCACAGTTGCAGGTGATGTGGGCTTTCCATCAATGGCAACGATATCACCCTTCTCGAAGGTTAACTCAACATATGTTGGGTCATTAGGGGCTTTTTCTGGAGAAACACTCCAACGCCACATATCTTCTTCTGCTTCCGTCCAAGGGTCTTCCAGCGGGCCGCCTTCATAAGAAATATGCAACAAGTTAGCATCCATTGAATATGGCGATTTCTTGCCACGCTTCATTTCAACAGCAATATTGTGCTTTTCCGCATACGCCAGTAAGGATTCTCGTGAGGTCAAATCCCAATCTCTCCAAGGCGCAATAACTTGAATGCCAGGAGCCAATGCATAGGCTCCCAACTCAAAACGCACCTGATCATTACCTTTGCCTGTTGCACCATGGGAGATAGCATCAGCACCAGTTTCTTGAGCAATCTCAACTAAACGACGAGCAATCAGAGGCCGCGCAATGGATGTTCCCAGCAGGTACTCACCTTCATAAATAGTGTTCGCACGAAACATAGGGTATACATAGTTAGCGGCAAATTCTTCACGTAAATCTTCAATGTAGATTTCCTTTACACCCATTGCTTCCGCTTTGGCACGAGCCGGTTCAACTTCTTCCCCTTGGCCCAAATCAGCAGTGAATGTCACTACCTCACATTGATACTCATCCTGTAACCACTTAACAATAACAGATGTGTCTAAGCCGCCAGAATAGGCTAATACTACTTTTTTGATGTCGGACATGGGCTAGGAACCTAGGTTAAATTCGTCTCTATATAGAAGGGGACGTATTCTACAACGATCTGACGTTTGACTCTAGTGCTCAAGATCCCGAATCCCTACTTAGCGCCATGAAATAGATTGCTTTAAATAAGGATGGGAGGATTTACCAATATATCTACGTTTTTTGGTTCCAGGCCTCTGTTTTAACAAGCTGTACAAACACCCTGCGGTTCTTCGCTCTGTTGGACTTGTTGGAATTTCTCACTAAAGGACGAGTCTCGCCGTGATAACGCATGGTAATCATACTCGGATCAACGCCACTGTATTCCAAATAACGCTGCACTGCCCTTGCACGTAGTCGCGACAACTCCCAATTGTGACCCCGCCGCCCTTCATTATCGGCATACCCATCAACATAAATATGCTCAACTTCTGCGTCTAGCTCGATATAACGAACAACCATATCCAACCTTTTGAGCAACTTTCCTCGTAATCGCCACTTGTCCGTTCGATAATTTAATGTTGAATGGCGTAACTGGTCGAAATTTGATGGAAACAACCCAGCAACACAAGAAAGATAACCTGCATAGGCATCCTGAAAATTAACAGGGCTTACATCAACTCGAAGTTTTTTCTTGTTATGCCACCCGGACAATACGATCGCTGGATTCATGCCTTCATACAGTTCATCTAAGAACCAATTTGCCCACTCATCGTCCAATATAAGGGGCCTATTACCCTTTCTTAGTTTTACTGTGGCAATTAACTCATCGGTTATCCCTGTTCGCCACAAGGGGGCTATAACCTTTATCTCCGCCTCACCAGCAAAGATTGCGGCTCGCTCTGACTCTATATAAAACTGTAAATCTTGGCCTGACTTACGAAGAAAAACCACCTCGCCGTAATTGGGAACCTGTTGCCATAAACGACATTCCAAAGGCGATGGGTCAAGGTGCCACTGCGCTGTTTCTAAGGATGCTCCAAACTCAGAGGCCTTCAGCGTCACAGGCATCATCAAAGCCACACTGATTAATAACAACCTCCACCACAACGTCACATTCATTCTAATCCCCGCATTTACCTTTCACACCGACCCCTTCAATTTATATCGGCAGTCTGCCTAGGATATTGAGAGACCCTGATCGTTATATTCAGTACAAACCCTCAAAGTATAGACCCTCAACCATTAAGGTGCGCTTTAGTTTAGAGCGTCCCTATTAGTTTAGAACGACCATTTAGCTGAGTTGATTGGTTGAATTGAATGCTAATTAGTTGAATTGTACCCAGGAGTTAAGTAGCATCGCAGCCTTAAAGTATACAAAATTGTGGCGCAAGAACGGTTGCATCAATAGAATCAGCAAGGATCACCTTCAATGAGTAGTAACGACAAATCACTTCTAGCGGCACGATTCCGAGGTTTTTTGCCCGTTGTTATTGACGTGGAAACAGGGGGGTTTAACTCCCAAACTGATGCATTACTAGAAATCGCTGCCGTAATGGTGTCTATGAATGATGAGGGCCTTCTCTACATTAGTGGTAGCCATCATTATCACGTAACGCCCTTCGAAGGAGCTAACCTTGAAAAAGAAGCGTTAGAGTTCACTGGAATAGACCCTTACCACCCCTTTCGCAACGCGGTCGATGAAAAAGATGCTCTGACCGATATTTTTGCCCCCATCCGGCAGCAAATCAAGGCAGAAGGTTGCACCCGCGCTGTTCTTGTTGGCCACAACGCTGTATTTGATCACGACTTCGTCAAAGCTGCAGCCGCAAGGCAGAATATCAAACGCAACCCTTTCCACCCCTTTTCTTGTTTTGATACCGCAACACTTGCCGGATTAGCGGTAGGTCAAACTGTATTAGCAAAAGCCTGTCGAGCAGCCAACATTGCTTTTGATAACAAAGAAGCACACTCTGCTATTTATGATGCCAAACGTACTGCGGAGTTATTTTGCTACATCGTTAACCGATGGCAACAACTAGGTGGGCTAGAAGGTATTGAACTAGGTTAACTCTCCAAAAAACGACTCGTCAAAACAAAGTACCCATAGCGCCATATCTCTCTTGTATTCCATGCTAGACTTATGAGTTAAAAGCATCTTAAGCTAGGTTACAAATCAGGTAACAAACAACATTGACGGCCACTTTGAGACACCAAGACTCGTTACAGAAATACAACCACCAACAAAAGCGTTGGTTGTGGTCATTTATTCTATTTCTGTTGTTAAGCTATTGTGCCTTTGATGCGTTCGGGGCTACGCCAACACAGCCTTTCTTAAACGGCCCTCCGCCAGTACAGCTATTAACAGCAAGCAATGAATATAACGATAAAACAATCGCCGCGCTCGACATCCAAGGCATCATTAATCTCAATAAAAATATGTGGCTCCCCTACCCAGAGGAACATATCAACCTTGGATTTTCTGAGCACCCGATATGGATAAAAATCCAGCTCCCCAAAACATTACTTCCGGACACCTATTTACTTGAATTTGCCAACAATAAAATAGCGCAAATCGATATTTACATTGTTAACCACGCGAACAAAAACCAAACACCCATACCCAATATGCAGCTGTTAGAAAGTACACCGCTAAGCCAGCGATTTATTTCTCAAAGTAATTATATTTTCCCTATTACAGTAATACCAAACCTACAATCTACACTCTACATCAAAGTTGCCAACACTTACCCTCTGAAGCTCCCCATATATTTCTGGGATCAAAAATCTTTCACCCAAAAAACCAACAATCAAACATTCTTTAACGGTATCTATTTTGGCTCGGTGCTTATTATGGCGCTGTATAATTTATGCCTCTTCTTTTTTGTAAAAGACCGTAGCTATGCAAATTACGTCATATTCATTGTAACGCTGGCTATCTTTGTCGCTTTAGACAAGGGGCTTATCATCCAATACTTTTGGTATGATTCCCCCGAACTTACTCATCGATTTTATACCCTGGCAATTGCTCTAGGAGCGTTATCCTCCGTTCGTTTTACTATGAGCTTTTTATCCCTTCAAAAGAATGCGCCAAGAGTATACCGAGGACTAGACATTCTGAGCTGGTGTTGGGTCGCAATAATTATCATCTCTATATTCAGTGGCTCTCCAATACTGCTCGGAGTGGTTTTTTTATTACTGCTTCCTGGGGGGACTGCACTTTTCTTAGCAGGTGTTTATATGTGGAAAAAGGGCATGCCAGAAGCATCGTTCTACACAATCGCCTGGATAACGTTGGTTCATGCCGTGGTAGGGTATTCCGCCAGTTTCCTCGGTTTTATTCCCTACTCCGCATGGCTAGACAATCTGATACAGGCGACCAACATTATGGAGGCTGCCTTACTGTCTTTAGGGTTAGCTTATCGCATCAACACACTGAACAGGGACAAACAAAAAGCATTTACATCCGCCCAAGCCAAAAGTGATTTACTCGCGACAATGAGCCATGAAATCCGCACCCCAATGAACGGTATTTTGGGTATGGCGCAATTATTAAAAGACACAAAACTTACTTCGCAACAGAACCATTATTTAAAAACCATCCTAGGTTCAGGCCAAACATTACTAACCATTCTTAACGACATTCTTGATCACTCAAAAATAGAAGCAGGGAAACTGGAAATTGAATCCATCCCATTTAACATTCGCCAAACACTGGATGAGACAGCTTCAATATTTGCCACCCGAGCAACTGACAAGATGCTGTACTTCAATATTTATATGGGTCCAACGGTACCTTTGGCGCTAGATGGTGACCCCACCCGCATTAGGCAGGTGCTCACCAATCTATTAAGTAATGCGTTTAAATTTACCGATGAAGGCAGTGTTATTGTTAATGTAAAACTACAACAACACGGTGGTAACAATACACCGATGCTATTAATTGAAGTTGAAGACCAAGGTATCGGCATACCCGAAAACAAGCTTAACAAACTGTTTAAGAGCTTTTCTCAAGCTGACACATCAACCACTCGTCAATATGGAGGTACCGGACTAGGGCTTTCTATCTCAAAACGTTTAGTTGAACTTATGGGTGGTGAGATTGGTGTCAAAAGCGAGCCAGGCGAAGGCTCTACCTTTTGGTTTTCTATTCCCATTATTAATGGACAGCAGTACGTACTGCCATCTGACCCTATACTTATCAAAAAACTATCGTCTCTTAACACTCTCATCATTTCACGTACACCTCGCTTTATCGCAATGTTAGAACAACACGCTGTTGTTTGGAGCATGAACTTTTCTCATGTAGAAACGATCAACGAATTACGCAACGCAACCAAGAATACCAACAATAACTTTCATTACATTTTGATTGAGCTAACAAACCAATTACACAACATTGATGAGATCATTCATGTCATTAACAAGGCTGAAAACCTTCAATATGCCCAACTCATTATTTCAGCACCAGCAGGCACATCTGACTCCCGCCTCGATACGAGCCAATTAAAAAACACCCCCTGGATCATAGATCAACCCTTCAGCATTAATCGCGTCTTCTATCTAATCTTTAATTCGCAGATAGAAAGCACTCAGAAAAACCCTATTATTGATATCAACCGCCCTTTTGAAGGCTGTCATGCACTGGTTGTTGATGATAATGCCGTTAATCGCCAGGTCGCCTTGGCATTTTTAAAGAAGCTAGGAATAGATGCGGTTGCGGTTGCAAGCGGGCAAGAAGCCATAGATTTCATATGTAACAATGCCAACAATGATACCAGTAACAACACACTAGATTTGATTTTAATGGATTGTGAAATGCCTGGTATCGACGGTTTTGAGGCCACACGATCCATTCGTGAATGGGAGCAAGATAACAACCATCCTGCGCTGCCCATTATCGCTCTAAGCGCTCACGCAATGGAAAGTCATAAATCAGCCTGTGGTGAGGCTGGAATGAATGACTTTATTGCTAAACCTGTTGTGTTCGATATTTTAAGAAAGACACTTGGAGAACACATAAAATAGCGTCAATTAACCAAAGGATAAAAACGAGAAAGACTAGACTGCCTTTCTCGCTGCACCACGAATTATTAATTCGCTCCACTCCCCCCTTCACTTAACCACTGGTTAATCAATATATATTCTGATGAGCCGGTGTTGTAATTCATTTGACCAACGCCACTACAGTCATTCAACATACAGCCTGGAAAATTAGCACTCGCATTACCTGGTTCAAAATGCGCAGCCGCAGCATGGCACCCCGTACATGCTGGCAATACATTATTGGCATAAGATACTTGCGTTGCTTTACTCACCGTAGAACTATTATCAGAGTTCAACGCATTGGCCGTCGCTCTAACCTTAAAGTTATACGACGTGTAGCTCGTTAAACCCGTTATCGCCTGACTTGTATTTGATGTGGTTGCCGTTGCAACGTTATTAACAAAAATCGTATATGAGGGTGAGTCGCCACTAACGGCACTCCAGCTCACCGTAATTTGACTCGTGCTATTTGCCGTTGCAGACACACCTGAAGGCGCCGTTGGTACAGTCGCTCCATTAGCGGCTCCCGACAAGCTAGATTGCTCACTCCCCGATACCGCCCTTACGGTATAGCTATATTGTGTTCCGCTAGTTAACCCCGTATCCGTATAGCTGTTAGATGCAGGTGTTCCAACCTGTCCACCATTGCGATAAACAATATAGCTACTCACGCCACCCGAAGGTGCCGCCCAACTAACATCAATTTGGCTCGTTTTATTACCACTGTTAGCACTTGCTGAAACACTCGAAGGCGTATTTGGCGTAGTCGTTGCTGTATCGGTATTTGAATCTGCAGACTCTTGGCTGTTTTTGACCGCCCTAACGACATAACTATACAACGTCCCTTGCGTTCTCCCAGTATCATTAAAACTGGTTCCCACCGCTGTGTCAGCCAAAACACCGTCACGATATATTGCATAACTATCGACATTACCCGCTGCCGCTGTCCAACTTAAAGCAATAATAGTACCGCTTGTTGTAGATGCTGCAACGTTTGTAGGTGCATTCGGTGCTGACGTAGCCTGCGTTGCAGAAGACGCATTCCCTTGGTCACTACCCTGAGTTGCTTTAAGCGTATAACTATATTGCGTACCTGCCGTTAAACCCGTGTCTGATATTGTGGTATTGCTCGTTGTACCAATTGAGCCACCATCCCTAAACACTTCATAACTGGTAGCGTTTGCAGCGGGTGCACTCCAACTTAAATCAATACGCCCCGTATCAATAACACTCGCAGCGGGTGCCGCTGGCGTTAATGACAGAGTCGACTCTATTGCGGGGGGAGACGCAACGGAAACCTCTAAATTAAACACCGCTTTTACGGTATAGGAGTACG
>JQIA01001600.1_pt1 | contig 12121 bp, 8 predicted proteins | sample 811431 | NCBI WGS metagenome assembly JQIA01 (sample SAMN02998118, study PRJNA258478) | marine sediment metagenome | biome: marine; feature: seafloor; material: sediment; isolation source: oil-polluted sediment collected from 3 locations (0.5 km, 0.7 km and 0.9 km)... | place: USA: Gulf of Mexico ... | reverse complement strand
GGCAACCGAATGATTTTGTGTTGCGGCCCGAAAATACACCCCCTGAAAACAAACCCGCCATGTTTGAAGCGATCAAAACCGTTCGCAAGCTTTGGGCGGGTGAAACGGTAGATTTCCCGACTAAATCAGGTGATCCATTTGGGGTGGTTACCCAACCGCGCCCCTTGTCAAAGAAATTGCCAATATGGGTGACAACTGCAGGTAATCCCGAGACATGGAAAGACGCGGGCACTGCAGGCGCAAATGTTTTGACCCACTTATTAGGGCAAAGCATTAATGAGGTAAAAGAAAAAACCGTACTTTATCACACGGCTTTGCGTGAAGCTGGTTACGATCCGAAAGATTTCACTGTGACGTTGATGTTGCACACGCTTGTGGGCGCAGACCGTGAAGATGTACGTGAAATGGCGCGCGAACCTATGAAAAGTTACTTGCGCAGCGCCGCAGGGCTGATCAAACAATATGCATGGGCATTTCCTGCATTCAAACGACCCAAAAATGCTACCAATGCATTTGAGTTGGATTTAGGATGCCTTAGTGAAGAAGAACTAGAGAGCATTCTTGATTTCGCATTTGAACGGTATTTTGAAGATGCAGGTCTATTTGGCACTGTTGAGGATTGTCTAAAACGGGTTGAAGAACTAAAAGCAATCGGAGTGGGCGAAGTTGCCTGCTTAGTAGATTACGGATTGTCTGTTGAGGATGTTTTAGCAGGGTTAATACCCCTAGCAGAAGTTCTAAAGCGCGCAAATATGGCATCAGTTCCGGCTGAAAATGATTATTCTATCGCAGCACAGATTACCCGTCATAAAGTAACGCACTTGCAATGCACCCCTAGCATGGCACGTATATTATGCACTGATGATCATGCCAAAGTAGCGATGGGGCGGATCAAACATTTGATGCTTGGCGGTGAACCATTATCTGGCACCTTGGTTTCCGCATTCAACTGTATCACCTCTGCACATATTGAAAATATGTACGGGCCGACGGAAACAACGATATGGTCTTCTAGCGAGCATCCAAACACTGGTACTGATAGTTTGGTGAATATCGGTAAACCGATTGCAAACACGCAGATGTATGTTTTAGATAAACACCTTGAACCTGTCGCGGTTGGTGTTGCCGGGGAGCTATTTATTGGCGGTGCTGGCGTTGCGCGCGGTTATTGGCAGCGTGATGAATTAACCGCTGAACGGTTTTTACCTGATCCTTTCATTTCCAAGGGTCGCATGTATCGCACTGGCGATTTGGTTTGCTGGCGTGCGGACGGAAAAATTGATTTCCTTGGACGTGTCGATAATCAAATAAAATTACGTGGGCACCGGATTGAGCTGGGTGAAATTGAGTCTCATCTTGAAACTCATATAGAGATCAATCAGGCTGTGGTCGTACCTCGTGATATCGCCGATGGTGACACCAGATTAGTTGCCTATATGATGGTGAATACCCCTGTAAATAGTGCCGAGTTGCGCAAATCTTTAACAGCCTATCTGCCTGATTATATGTTGCCGTCACATTTCGTGACTTTAGATGAAATGCCGTTAACGCCGAATAAAAAAGTTGACCGAAAAGCGCTCCCCGCACCTAATCTTACAGAGACACCTCGAAATGTGACGATATTACCGCCCTCCGAAGATTCTGTAACCCATCGAATAGCCGCAATTTGGTCACGCATCCTTGGGGTATCAAAAGTTGGCTCTAATGACAATTTCTTTGATCTTGGTGGGCATTCGCTGCTTGCGGTTCAAGTACATCGTGAAATTAAAGCAGAGTTAGATGTTGATCACTTAAGCATTACCGACATCTTCAGGTTTCCTGTGTTGTGTGCATTAACAGAGCGCGTGGAAACCAAGCTTGGTACCGCAGGTAAAACTGCACTTAAACCAGCGCCTCCCCCAAACCTGACACAAACACGCACCAGTGCCATTGCAAAGCGCAAAGCAATGCGTGCAATACGACAAGGGATTTCGTCATGATACAAGTTCAATACCAAGCAGAAAATAACTGGCTGGCAGATGCAGTACGCGAGATATTGCCATCAACTGTCGCAGTTTCTACGTCTGATCCCCGCAAAGGTTGGGATTATTTGCATCCTGATGAAGTTCCTGCAACCATTAATATGGGGGCATTACGACGGTTAGAGTACACAGCAGGACGGCGGGCAGCACATGCAGCGATGGATCAGCTTTCAATTAACGGACAACCCGTTGTAAACGGGTCAGATCGGGCTCCAATATGGCCAGCAGGTATTGTTGGCAGTATATCGCACACTAAAGAATATTGTATTGCAGTGGCCGCTTACGAAAATGATATTCACACGGTCGGATTGGATATTGAGCCAAAACGTGCACTTGATGCAGATCTAGTTTATGAAATTTGTAACCGCGACGAACGAGCCTGGTTGGCCAAGCAACCTGTTAAACAACAAGGTTATCTTGCGAGACTGATCTTCAGCGCAAAGGAATGCGCATATAAATGCCAATACCCACTAACAAAAAAACTGTTTGGGTTTAAAGCATTAAGCATTGATCTTAATTTGGATAAAGGCACATTCAGGGCAACATTCGTGCAACCTGTTGGGTTGTTTTCTATGGGCTGCACATTACGAGGCCAGTTTTATATCGGGCATAATGTTATTATGACAACAATGGCTGTAGAGCCATCTGTAAAAACTTATCTGAACCGCAAAAGGGGAATGTTATAATGGGTCAAATTCAATCTCTTAACGAGCTTTTACATATGTTGCGCCGGCGATTTATCATCTGGGTTAGTATTATTATCATTGGTGTCATTACAACACTGACCTATACTTTCAATCTGCCACGTTTGTACGAGTCTGTTGCCATCTTGCAGATTGGTAACTCGCAAATTTCTGATAAAATCGCAGGTGCAAGCGGCCAATCATCCTTAACTCAATACCTGTTAAAAATCGAACAACGCATCATGGCGCGTGATAACTTAATCGCAGTCATCGATAAATATAATTTATTTGCCGGTAATCCCGAAATATCGACGAATGACAAAGTATTTCAACTGCGAATGGCAACCAATATCAGTCAAATCATAGACCCCAGCCAAGCATGGCGCCCAAATGCAAGCCCGTCTGCATTGACCATATCCGTACGTTTGGGTGACCCAAAATTGGTCGTGACAATAGCCCAAAGATTTGTTGATAATGTGCTTGAGGAAAATAGATTAAGCCGTGTTAATCAGGCGCGCAAAACATTTGCATTTTTTGAAAGTGAAGCAAAGCGTGTTGGTAAAGATATTGCTGATCTGGACACGGAAATAGCGATTTTCAAGCAACAACATGCAAATTCATTACCTTCTGCTTTACCTTCTCAACGTACATTATTAGTGCGAATGGAAAGCGCAACATTAGAGATTGACCAACAAATCGCAGAGCTGAATAACGGAAAGTCAAAGTTACGTGCATCTGATTATGAAGCCTTAATTCAATCAGCTCATGACCAAAGATTACTGGTCACTGAAAAGCGCAATACAATAAACCGAGCACTTAATGCAGCTCCGGGCGTTGAAAAAGAGTTCCTTATTCTAACCCGCCGCCTGCAGCAGTTGGAAAATCAATACGATATTATCACAAAAAATCAGGCCGAAGCTGAAATCGGCCAGATGTTAGAAACTGGCAGGCAATCAGAAAGCATGACTGTACTGGAAAGCCCTATAGAGCCGGAATGGCCCGTGTCACCAAACCGTAAGAAAATCGCAGCTATAGGCACAGCACTTAGCATCATTCTAGCGGCTTTTCTGACAATGTTTCTTGAGATCATGAACCCGGTCATTCGAAATGCAGCGCAATTGGAACGCCAGCTGCAGATCACACCGGTTGTTTCCATTCCGATCCTGAAAACACCAAAAGAACGTACCTGGCACAAGATCTGGTTTGCAGCCTTATCTTTTGCAGGGTTTATTGCTATCTGGGCTTTCACTAAAGTCATCAGTAAAACCACGGGTTAACAAAAATCAATTACCAAAAAACTTTCCTATTGGACCTTCTTCATGATTAAGAATAACACCCAATAGCGGCACCTGATCATGCAGTAGCTTTTCAACTTGCTTGACCTCTGCCGCTTTGGTTAAACCGCCACCGATAACCAGTAATACACCATCAACCTGCGGCAGAAATGACAACACTTCATCATGATGCAGCACAGAAGGCATATCGAAAAGTATTATATCTGGTTGTAGCTCTAGCTGCAAAACCTCTAGCGTTTCATTAGTTTGTAAATCTTGCAAGATCTCAGCCGCATCTGTTTCGGCTGATGCATTCAGGCCAAGAACAAGGTTGCTATTTACTTTGAACAGATGGTCCTTTTCAAACCGCCTGCCTGAAAGGTAATTACGCATTCTACCGGGGTGTGAAATACCAATGGTCTTTGCCAAACCGGGATTGCGTAAATCCATATCCAATAAGACAGTTCGACTGCCCGCACGTCGTGACAAGCTAAAGGCAAGATTTGCCGCAACAAAGGTTTTCCCACAGCCGTTTGTTGGTGAGGTAATAGCAACCCTGCTCCAACCATTGTCTTTGAGGGTCTGCAAAAGCCGTGTACGCAAGACATCAAATGGCGCATGCGCAGGGGCATTGGCTGTGCTACTGATAATACGGTTTTGAACCAGATGTTTCTCATTCAGTTTAACGGTTTTCAAATCACCCCAAGGATCGTATTCGACCAAAGCATTTGGTTCAACGTCACCTCCATATAGGGCGGTGCCAGCCTCTGTAGCTTGCCTAGATTTTAAAAGATTATTCTGATTTTTTACCATAACGCACTGCATTTCTTGGCATAAGAGCCATTTTTATCGATAAACCCAATATTCCCCGCATTTTATAACAATAAATTAAAGGCAAATTAAGGCAGCTGTAGCTTGCAAACCTAAAACCCGAATAAATTTGCTTTCGTAATAGCTTTTTTAACAAAAACATCACGGTTTTTTTCAGGTTCCCAACCTAAGACTTGTTTTGGGTAGTCTATTTGAAACGGCGCGTAATGTCCGCGCGATTTCCAATCACGCAAAGATGCCCGAATAACGCCACGGCGCCTTAAAATATAGCGTTTCAAGCCGTATTTTATACCATCGGCTACGAAAAGCCCATGCATCCACCCAGAGCGCACACATATCCGCGCACCCAGTGTTTTGTGAATAGCGTCAAAGTAATCGCGTGCAGTCATCATCGGTTCACCAACCAGATTAAACGATTGTCCAATGGCTTTATCAACATCCATCATACGTATCAAACCATCCGATACGTCATCAATCAACACAAATGGCAATATATTTCGCCCCTGACCCCAAATTTTAACCGCACCAGCACCTTGCCAGCGGCCAATACCCCAATGTTGTAGCGGGCCGCCATTTCCAACCACAATACCTGGTCGTGCAATAACCAAAGGCAACTCGTCATTTCGGTACATATCCATAAGCGCCATTTCACAGGCCGCTTTTGATCGAGCATATAGATTGCGATCTGTCATATCTGCGTCAAACCCAGTTTTTTCGGTAATGGTTAGAGTTGGTTCAGACATATCGTAAGACGCAATGGTACCTGTGTAGATGAAGCGTTTTACTCCCTCATCAAGAGCCGCTTGCGCAATAGCTTTAGTTACAGCCACATCATTTTGCAGACATCCTTCCCATGTTGTATCTACAGATTTAGCCAGATGATAAACTGCGTTTATGCCTTTCATAGCATCCCGCAAACCTTGTGGATCTTTTAACGAAGCCGAAAAGGTTTCAACCCGCCCATGTAAATCATCAAATGGAGCTGACGTGCCACGACTAAGTACACGCACGTCATGGCCTTTGGCAACCAAAGTGCGGGTCAAATTTCGACCGATAAAACCTGTACCACCAATAACCAAAACCATTGGCTTACAGGGCTTCGTTTTTACCGGCTTACGTTTAACTGCAACACCCTTATTGGGCATACGCAAGATAGTATCTTCGATTGCTTGCATAACGCACTCTGCTGCTTGCCCTGAAAAGCGGCCATCAACTGAATCTCCCGATTTTACCGCATCATAAAAGCTTGCAACAGTGTTGGCAAAACTCACGCCATATGCAGATCTGCGATTTAAAGACATCAGATGTTTAGTGGCATTAAGCGTAGCCTCGCGCATGTGCTGCCAAGCATGGGACATTTGAAAAAGAAACGGGTTCAGCACTATATCTGCAGTATTATCTGCTGTTGTCACCAAAGTATCAGCGGCAAAGTTCAACCGTGCAATACCACTTGATCCGTACAAAGTGACAGAGCGGTCATCCATGGTTTCCACCAACGACAGATTGATCGCCAGATCGACATCCCCGGCACGCGCCAATATACGCCAAGATTGCGGGCGTTCACCACCACCAGAAAGGGCGATGGTTTTGCCCAGTTCCAAATGCAATATTTCAAGCGGGCCGAACAGATCAATCGCATAAGCAAACAAATGCGGACCAAGTTCTAACAACAAGTTTTTGGGATCACGCAGCATCCATAAACCAAACGGACCGGACCGCAAAGGCGCTAGCGGAAAGTTCCAGTTGAACTCAGCAGATGCAATACGGCCCAGCTTACCTGTTTCATAGGCTGATTTCATACGCACATAAGACGGCAAACCTAAAAAATTATGCCCAACACCAACACAGCGATTAGATTTTTTACCTGCTAAAGTAATTTCTTTTGTATCTTTATAGGACAATGCAATAGGCTTTTCGACAAATGTATGCAGGCCTGCGTTTATGCAAGTAATTGCAATGTCTTTATGGGTTTGAGGTGGTGTCAGAATATGAACCGCATCACAAACTTGCGCTGCAATCATATCGTCCAGTGAAGTGAAGCTGCGCGCACCGTAAGCTTGGCCCAGCGCTTCAGCCGCAGCTTGTGAAACATCACAAACAGCGACAACATCCACACCTTTCGTAGCCTTTATCGCATCACCATGCCAATCAGCAATATACCCAGCACCAACAAGGCCCACTTTAATTATTTTATCAGACATTTATATATTCACTTAACATGGTTTTCTGCCTTTATTTATACTCTATTATGTTCATTTTATGACCCTTTAAGCGTCGCCATTTATAGGTCAGCATACCTTGGAAATTCGGCAACTTCGACAAAGTCAGGAACACCGTATGGTGAAGCGCTTCACTCAGGTTTAAACCGTCATCGTACAAACCCTTTGCTGTGCGCATATATGATAGCGCGTATAAAAAGCACACTAGGATCAATACCCAAGGATAAAAATACGACCCCACAAAAACTATAAATGGTAATATCCCACCGTATAACCAAACGCGTTTGCGTTCTTTAACAAAATGTTCAGGATGCATATCACCAACCTGAGCAAAGCCATGCCCGCTGCGTACAGCGCGACGCCACCATTGGTTGAAACTTATCATCGCAGCGTCATGCAGGGTCATTTCAACAGGTAAACGGTGTATTTTCCAGCCAGATTTGCGAATTCGCACACAAAATTCATCATCTTCAGCTGCAATAACTGTTTCATCGAACCCATCAACATCACTAAAGGCATGGCTGCGTACCATCATATCCCCCCCGCACGTTAAAATTTCACCTGCGGGCCTGCGCCATTCGAAATCACAAAGCGCATTGTAGATACTGTGATCGCGATTTATCTCAGCGCGCCAACCTGTGACAATGCCTAGATTTTCATCGTGATCCAATGCGGTTTGTGCCGTTTTAATCCAACCGGGTTGCAAGCTGCAGTCACCGTCAATGAACTGCACATAATCAGGTATTTTTCCTGTATCCTTTATTGCGAAAAACCCTGCGGTTCGAGCACGTGCTGCTGTAAACGGGCGTGCCACGTCAAGTTCAACAATAATAGCACCGACATTACGGGCAGCCGCAACACTATCATCTGTTGAGCCAGAGTCTACATAGACAATCTGACTAACCTGATCTTTTATAGACGCCAGGCAGCGCCGCAAACGCGCTCCTTCGTTACGCCCGATAACAACCGCAGCAATAGAAGTTCTACGCATCGGCTCCTCCCATATCATCAGGCCGGATATCTGGTTGTATATCATCTAGACAGTAAGCTTGAAAAAGTTGTGCCAACCAGAGGGCTTCATGTTCAATATTAAATTGCTCTAAAACTTTTTGGCGCCCTTTAACTCCCATTTCAAAACGGCACTCTTTATCATTAATCAGTTTTGAAACCGCCTTTGCCAGTGCATTTGTATCACCTGCAGGAACTAACAGCCCGTTGATATCATTTTCAACCAGCTCTGGAATTCCGGCTATGTGTGTTGCAATAACGGGGACTCTTGCGGCCATTGCCTCCATCAACACAACCGGCACCCCTTCAGCAAAACTTGGTAATACAAAGATATCAGTTTTTTGCAGTGCATCTGCGACCTCTGATTGTGATTTATAACCAGCGAATGTCACGGTATCTTGCAAGCCAAGAGCCAACGATTCCGCTTCTAATTTAGTTCGTTCTGGCCCGTCGCCAATCAAAGTAATTTTAAGTTTTGACGTCACTTTTGTAAGAGCTTCAAACAGCACCGGAATGCCCTTAACTGTTGCTAACCGACCAACAAAAGTTAATTGAACTACGTCATTATCAATTTGAGTTTGCTCAGCATAACGCTCAGCTTCTATACCGCAATGCACGATATGTAGTTTATTCCAACACTCAGGTGGCGAAAATTCTTTAGCTTGGGAGCGGCAAAAGTTACTAATGCAAGCAACGAACTTTGCACGTTTAATCTTTTCATCTAAACGCCAGCGTTCAGGTTCAAAGAATATATCCGGGCCATGTAATGTAAAACTAAAAGGTATACCACTGACATTACTGGCCAGCATAGCAACAGAACAACTGGCTGTCGCTATGTGATTGTGCAGATGAACCACTCTCTGGCGCCTTAGGTGATCCGCCAGAATAATCGCTTCGGCGAAATAGAAAAGCTGGTAAAGATGGCTTTTGAGACCTGCTGACCCCGTACGCAATGCAAGAGCCAGCGTGTTGAAATATTTGCGTGGCCTTGTGAATAACGTGCGCAAGTGACATGCAATTAACCGCATTGGTGATTTAGCGGCGCGCAAGACGTAAAATGTGCTTTTTGCTTCTGCGCGTTGTTCTTCCCCAACCAAATGTTCTGCGCCTGTTTTACGAATAGAGCAGGTCACAACCTTTATGCCTAATCGGCGTAAAGCGAAAACCTCACGCTGAATGAACGTGTCAGTGGCGCGCGGATATTCACCTGTTATATAAGCAATAGGGGCAGAAAGCTTAACAGTCATGCAACATCATCCTTTTTTGACATAATCGATTGTTCAATTGCCGTATTAAAAGATAAGTTTGCTTGCCATCCAAGCCGTTGCTTCAGCTTTGCATTACTATAACGTAACGGCATCATGCGTGACTTGATCGTTGCGGGGCGCAATAAGCCAGGCAAATTGGGTATGCGCGAACAGAACCAACCCAAGCCTACTAGAAAACGCCATGACATCGGAATAACGGCCCGAGGCCAACCTGTTTTACGTAATGCTCGAATATAGGTTTGACGATCTGGTAAATCATCATCTAACACATTAATAATCTCAACCCCCGAAACAGGTGTTTCAGCGGCCAATACCAGTGCTTTTGCACAATGAAAAACAAAGCTGATGGGAACTTGCCCCGTTGACCCAAAGCGCAATAAAGCCGGCCCCAGCGCATGGCCTAAATGACTGTTCCATAATCGCCCCGGACCATACACAGCGCCCGGACGCATTATAAACAAATCAAGGATATTAGCTTTCGCCGCGGCAAGCGCAATCATCTCTTGCGATAATTTACTTTGGCAATAGATATCACGTTGATCTGGATAATTTTCTAATGGTGTGTTTTCATCCAGAGTGCAGCCTTCTTGCAAAGCTGCCGCATTATAAACAGTAATCGAACTGACCAGGATCAGTTTTCGTTGTGACCTTGGCAATGTTTGCATCTCATGGCACAGATTTTGCGTTGCCAATACCGTATCATCTGCATGCCGAGCTTTTTTACCCGTTAAAGAGGCCGCAGCGTGAATGATCGCCCCAGCTTTACGCATCCCTTGGGCAAGCTTTGGATTTGTAACCTTTGCCAAATCTGTCACGATAATTTCAATCATCGGATCGTTTTGCCAATCGGCACCGATTGAAGTTTTTGAACGCACCACTGCAATTACAGCATGACCACGTTCACGGGCATATTTTACACAGTGGCGGCCAATAAACCCTGCAGCCCCGGTTACCATAATTGTACGGTCTATTTCGCCCATGGCATCAGCTTTATCGGGGGACAATGTGTTTGCATTTGTTGCGCACCTGTATGATCACCAGCATTTTGTATCGCCAAAGTCACTTCGTTCAGATGCAAAGCAAAATCAGACGACAATCGGCAAGGGCGGTTTTGTTGCAATGCTTCTAACATTTCAACAAGCCCTAAAGCAAAATTCATTGAAGCAGCCCCCCAGCGGCCAACTTTGGGGTGCGTTGGGCCTTTTAATTTAAATTGTTTTGCAATGGGAAGCTCTAATAATCGACGCCGCACGACTTTACGTCGACGCACCTTAACTTTGGCAAAATTATCCCATGCTTTTTGAACACTGAGAACACCTTTATCACCAATCACACGGATTTGGTGATTATGGGGGGCTATGATTGAACAGGTTAAACGCGCCACTAATCCTTGTTCAAAGAATAAGGTAGCGACGGAGAAATCAGGGGCATCAGAGGTATTTGCCACGATATTAGCCGATGCCGCGGTAACAGATTTAACCGAACCAAAGAAAGCAATTAGCCAGCTTAAGTAATAACCTGCATGCTCTAATGTACAGCCAACCTGAAATTCATCTTTATAAGGCCAAGGCGCCCCTGTTTCACTAATCCATTTTTGGTAAGGTGCTTGAGAAATAAACCCATCATCCAGTTCGGCATAGACCAGCCGTGGCGTTCCTATTGTGTCTGTGCGTATAGCAGCACCCAAAGTTTGGGCTGCTACGCCCAATACACTGCAAGGGGCTGATGCAAGCAACAAATTGCGACTTTTTGCAAGCGCATGTAGTTGGTGCGCTTCTTCCATATTTACCGCTAAAGGTTTTTCTGAATATACATGAAACCCTGCTTGTAAGCAGGCGTGGTTTATAGAAAAGTGTGCTTTAGGGTTGGTTAAGTTAAGGATCAAAGAACCTGCTGGTATTTGCGCAAATAATGCATCTTGTGAAGGCGCTGCCGTTAAGCCCCAGTGGGAACAAAACACATCCCTACGTCTCTTATCTTGATCATAGACACCCATAACTTTGATGTCAGGATAAAGTACCAACGATCTCATATAGAGATCTGCCACAAAACCGCATCCGATGATGGCCAGTGCTGTCATACCACCTCCGAAGGCACGTTTGCATTAATGATGCGTAAACTGTACCAAATAACAGCTAACACTCCAAATAAGATCAACAGATTTACCATAGTTTTACCATATAATACGCTATATGAACGCTTTATCGGGTAAATTCGTCAAAACGGAGACCAAAGTTGGAATTTCACGTTAAATCTGCAGTTATAAAGATCAATATTGCAACCCCCACAGCATTATGGAAAACCGTGACGCAAAGGTTTAAGGCGGGTGACGGATTCACTCTGGCAACACTCAATCTTGACCATCTTGTGAAACTTTCCAGCTCACATGATTTCAGGCAGGCTTATGGACAGCACGATATAATCGTGGCCGATGGAAATCCGATTGTCTGGTTATCATATCTCGCTAAAAAACCCGTCACGCTGATGCCAGGATCAGAATTAATCTTACCATTAGCCCAACTTGCAGCAAAAGAACGCGTTAAACTGGCCCTTGTCGGCAGCACTGATGTCACTTTACAAAAAGCAGCTTTAGTTCTTTGTGAACGGTTACCCGATTTAGAAGTGATAATCTGTATCGCTCCGCCATTTGGATTTGACCCGTCAGGTCCAAAGGCTGATACTATACTACAACAGCTTTCCCACTCAGGCGCAGGCCTGTGTTTTGTTGCTTTAGGCGCGCCCAAACAAGAGGTTTTTGCTATTCATGGACGCAAAACTGTACCTCATATGGGGTTTGTCTCTATTGGGGCGGGTTTG
>JQIA01001599.1_pt1 | contig 12126 bp, 14 predicted proteins | sample 811431 | NCBI WGS metagenome assembly JQIA01 (sample SAMN02998118, study PRJNA258478) | marine sediment metagenome | biome: marine; feature: seafloor; material: sediment; isolation source: oil-polluted sediment collected from 3 locations (0.5 km, 0.7 km and 0.9 km)... | place: USA: Gulf of Mexico ... | reverse complement strand
TTTATGCCTCGCCTTCATCGCCTCAATACGCCCCAATACTTCTTTGGTCATTGATTGGCGAATATAACCTGATACTTTCTCAATGCCGTCGAGCTGATCAGGTACGCCAAGGCGAGACTTGAGGTCTCTTGTCTTTATCCCTCCAACACGAGATAGAGAGTAAACATTGTGTTGATGGTCTAAAACCACAAAACCACGCTTGTCACCCCGCGCCAAAAAAAAGTTCCTATCTTCTAATGCTAATTTAAAACTGGAAAGGCTATCTGAGCTTTGCCACGCATCTTGTGCGATTTGTTTGATATCCCTTGGATCAATATCCCTACGATTCATCGCCTGCCATTCTGTAATTGACACCTGAAAAGGGTCACGGTCTTGTTTTCTCTCAAGGCCTTTTGGTAGCTCCCAACCATGCTCTATGTAGAGCTGTCGTGAGATATCAGTGCATTTGGTTTTAAAATGCGACATGTGAATGGCTTTGCTTTTATCGACGTCGATACGCGACCACACCACGTGGGCATGACGACGTGCTTCTTTTTCGTGAAAGACAACGATGCGGGGCTGATCCACAAGCCCAAGTTTCTGTTCAAGTTGATTGAACGCCTTTTCGAATTGATCGTGAGTAACCTCCGCACCAATAGGCGGATTAAAACTCACGGAAAAGAGAGGCTTTTCACATCGTGTGGCATGGCTTGACGCATCGATCTCAAGAAAAGCTGCTTGAAGAGACTGACCAACGACACCCCGAATATCATGGATGGTCACATGATCATTGTCCTTGGTTGACGCAAGGTGATTGGCTAGGTTTCTAGCTCCAGAGCGAGCGGAGGCCTTAATGATCATCTTCAGCCTCTTCTCTATAGCCGAGAGCCTTCATGATCGAGGCGCGTAGTTCAGCCACATCTGCCATGGCGTTAGAGACTTCTACGACTTCGATGGCTGAATACATATTGAGCTGTTTAGCGATTTGATTAATGTTCGCGCCAACGCGCGACACTTGTCCAATCAAACGAGACAGCTCTGCTTTTTCGGGCACAACTCTACGTGACCGCCTAGGAGGTTCAGTGTTGAAAATAACGAATTTGCAATAACCACCCATAGAAAGTCCTGCGCGCTGCGCACGGCTTTCGATATCTAAGCGTTCGGTATCAGATAACCGAATGCTTAGACGTGGATATTGCTTGTGAGTTTTTTTACTCATAACACCCTCCGGTTTTTTGCGAAGGGGATGCAACGGGGAGAAATGCAATTCTCCCCTTGCCCAGATAGGCTTTGGCGGCTTGTCCGACAAAGCACATCTGGCAAGTCGTGTTAATTCAACTTTATCTCTCAACAAGTTAATAATTCGTTAACACAACGGGTCGCATGGTCTCCCTGCTCCGCTTGCAAAGTGGACGAGCCACTTAGCAACAATGCATCCCAGATATCACAATCAAACGCACGAAATGCGCGTTTAACTTGATGATAATCATGGATAAAAAATTGCAAAAGAGACGACAAGTCGCGACACAATAGATACAGGAAAGACAAGCCCAGACAGGCTTATAACAAGGCAGGACATTTTTTATTTCGAATTTTATAAAATAAAATGCAATCAATTATTAACGAGACGTTAATTAGTTCTGTGCTTCAATAGAGGTAGGGTTGCTATCCATAGAAATTAGGAATAGCAGCCTTTTTCTTTTGGATACAGCCCACCCATAGATTGGGATGCAATTGGAGGCGGCCATCGATAAGGTGGGTGCCTCCTTTAGCGCCAATACTGTAACCAAGGAAGCGTCATGGATGAACTAGGTAAGGCATTTGCAAGTAACAGTAGTAAACGTCATATCGAGGACGGTATTTACTTCGAGGCACAGCTTGTCGCTGCTTTAATGGTAGAAACTAATGCTCTTGTACCTATTAAAACCGCATCCAAGCTTTGTAGTCTATCGCGCCAAGAAATTGATAGGCGTATCCACAAAGGTACTTTCCCTGCACCAAAGGTACTGTCAAGCGAAGACAATGCGATAAGAAAGGCATTTCGGCTGCACGACCTTCAGAATTGGATCGATGCACCTGCCGATTATCGATCACCAAATTAAACGACCAGTAAGAGTTATCCACAAAAATAAAATCTAAAAGCGCTATTCTGAGTAGCCCAGTGAGTAGCCCGAGATTTTTCAGCAAAATAAAATATTTTCAAAAACCAGATTTAGTATTTAATAACATGATGTTAAATGGTGCGCCCGACAGGGTTCGAACCTGTGACCTTTGGCTTCGGAAACCAACGCTCTAACGCCCTTTTTATTACCTAAACCGCTGTAAATAAATAGATATTTCGGATACCAAGTATCTGTTTTTATGCCTTTTTTTGAAGAACTCTATTTTTCCCAAAAAAATATTCCAAGTCATTGTAACTAAATAACTACTTGGCTATCATTTTGCCAATAGATGCTAATACTGCCCATGCTGTAAAGTCGATTTGAGTAGCCCAGTGAGTAGCCCAGATATTCTGCCCTTGTATTAAGAAAGCCTTTATATATAAGGGATACACTGTAGCAAGGGCTTTTTATTTTGCAACGAAATAAGCGATTTGAGTAGCCCAGAGCAAAAAAACCAGAACAAACGAGGAACAATTGCCTGAAAAGATAAAATTTGTCGATACTATTATTCGCAACCTAAAGCCAAAAAAGACCAGAACAATATACTGGTGTGAAGATAGTCCGGGATTTGGCCTTCGCATCACACCCTCTGGAACTAAGTCGCTTGTCTTTAAATATATGGCTGGCAGGACAAGCCGGTGGATCACGCTGGGGCAATACCCCAAGATATCACTTAGAGAGGCGCGGATAGAATACGAGGCATTATATGAGCGAGTTAACGAGTATGGAAAAGACCCTGTTTTCGAAGAGCAAACTAAAAAGGCAAGAGAGCAACCATTCGCCGCGCTGATAGATGAATATCTGGAACTAGGCAGACTGAAAGGAAAAAAGTTCGTACACGAAGAAAAGCGCTATCTTGCCACAGACGTACTCCCAGTTATCGGCGACAAACCACTACAAGAAATAACCATCGAGGATATTGACCAAATACAAAAGAATATCGTTATCCGGTCTTCTAAACGGGCGAATGCTACTCAAAATGGACGCGTCACGGCTAAGCATGTCATTGGCTGCGCAAGGCGCGTACTAGACCTTGCATGCCGAAAGGGGTTAATCGATCATAACCCCGCCAAGAATATTGAGCCGCTTGGAATTAAGGGAAAGCGAGAAAGAGTTCTCAACTTCAGAGAAATATGGCAGCTTTGGAATAAGATGGATGAATGCAATGTCCCACCTGTCACGGCCAATGCTATTCGCTTTATGTTGACGACAATGCAGCGAGGCATTGAAGTACGAAACTGTCGCTATAGCGCAATCAAAACCGATGAAAATATTTGGCACATGACCAGTGGCGATACCAAAAGCGGGCGCATGCATCGTGTCCCTCTCAATAGTTTAGCGCTTTCACTGATACAATCAGTGTCTCCTTACACCTCAGCCTGCCCATTCGTTTTTGGGGCAACTAGAGCGGTCATCATCCCAGACTCCCCCTCAAAGGCGTTAAAACCCTCTACTAGCTCGTCCTACCAGCAGGCTATGCGCCGAGTACGCAACCAGCTAGGAATTCACGATATTCGTCCACATGATCTTAGGCGTACTGGGGCAACATGGATCACTGCCGCTGGGCTTCCGAAACTTTATGCTAGGTTGATGCTCAACCATAGTGATGGTGACAGGGATGTGACGGGGGAGGTATATATTCAATATGGCTATGACTTTGAAAAGCGAAAAGCGGCTGAAATATGGGGGTTTGTGCTAGACAAAATAATCACATGCGCATCCCCAGAAGAAGTCCCATCGCTTGATGAAATGCGGATACTGGTACGTGAGAGTGGGCTACTCTCATAGATTGAGTGGGCTAGCTAAAGATAAAAGATGGTTGTCTGGAAATCAACTCTAGATCATTGCGGCTTAGGGGGCTCAGAGTATACCTCCCACCCAAACATTTTTTTACGAAGCGTAGCTATCATCTGCGGGTGGCCTAACAACCTTGCATTCATAAATGCTTTTCGTAACATACCGTGAGAATGTTCATCATTTGGATCTAAGTGTGAGAGCATAATATTCACCGGCGAAAGGTTACCCACCTTGCAACCATAACTTATAGGAAACTCTTGGCGTTCATCAGAATACTCGTACAGAGTACCTACATCTTCAGCCAAAATATTTTCTAGTAAATTATTATTTACATCATCAATTGCTTCGTAAATATCTCCTATTTTTCTGCCCTTTCCATGATCCTTGGCTGCTTGTGCATTTTTCATAACATATCAACCTCAATGTCGTCAATATTTTTTATTGTTATATCAAAAGAGGTTGCAGCTATAGTGAATAGTTTTCGAGCATCAACAACTGTGTACATCTTTTCACAATATGGATCATCGTCAACATATGAGGAATCTACTTTTGATTTCTCTTGTTTTTCCTCACCATAAAATAATTCCGTGAGCTGGTGAACGTCGTTAATCAGTTTTCCCTTCGCATTGGGAGGTGTATGCGAAGAACTTTTTAGTCCAAAGGTTTTCAACATAAGTCGGGAGATATTATTATTCCAAACAACAACTCCTGCTTCTTGTCGATCAAAAACGAAATAACCGAGTTGATAGCCACCAATTTTTCTATCAGCCTCTGAAGCCATAAAGTTATCCGTCTTTTTTTGAGACACAAGAAGAACTGCAAAAATTCTCTCGTGTGAAGTTTGATAAAACTTCAAAAAAACAAAGCTTTTAAAAATATACTTAATATCGATTATAAAGACACTGTCACCATCAGTAATTGCCTGACCTAATCGATTGCTGCTATCAGACGCATGTTTTGAATCTTTAAACGAGTTGCTAATATGAACAGCAAGATCAAATTTCGTATTCTGCCCCGCCAATCTTTTTAAATGAAAACTCCATTCATCAAGAGTTATAAAGTAATTCCATAACCACTTTAGTGTTCTAGTGTCTCTTATGGCGGCACCTTTGTATGCCAATCTATGTAGTTGCCCCGTAATTACCTTTCTTTCCTTAAGGCCTAAATCAACATTATCTGGGACTATTTTTACTGCCAGAGATTCATATCCATACCCCCTAATTCCCATTTGCATAACCACGATATCAAAAAACATCGTCAAAGAGCTGTCACTGCTTAGCGGGAATTCAACCTCTTCATCCTGACTCATAAAAATTTAGATTCACTCAAAAAGCACATTTAAGCATATTTGTTTACTGGATATGCGCTAGCCCAGAACTCTATTCTCCCATACGACAACTGCGGACTAGGAGAAAATATATGCCATCCCACAATAGATAAGCGCAAGAGGAAAGCCCCCTGTAGCTCTAGTTATGAGATGCATTTAGACGCCAATACTGGCACATCAAGCAATTTTAACCAATAGATTAGAGGACTTCACCATGAAGCAGAAAGTAATCACATACCCACCCATGATGGTAGCACTCGCCTTTATTCTACTGGCAGTAGATTCAGGTGTCAGTAGCGGATCAATCTATGACAAGCTAGCTATCAGCGGACAAGCAGGTCAAGCCTTTGCTTTTACGCTTATGTTCGCTCTCGTTCTATTTTCCATTAGTTTCACGGCATTTCTTAAGGGCTTGGAGCTTGCGCAACAGCCTCATTCAACTAAGCGTACTGCCAACCTCGGTGTACTCGCCTTTATTGTTACTTTTCTGGTCGCTATCTCTCTACTTATGAACGCTTGGTTCATTGGTGGCGATCCAATGCGTCAGGAGTGGCTCAATTCTTTTATCGAGGACGTTCTGAAGGACGGCAAGGGAACTAACGCCCTGTTTCAGTACGCTGAAGATGAAAAGGTAACCCTCAAGACTGTTTTTGCGACCACTAATACATGGCTTACTTGCGAGCGCGCATCTGGCTGTGTTGGCAAAGAAGGTGGAGGCGATGGCCAAACCACTCTCGTACTCACCAATTACCAATCTACCGCAGATAACGCCTTGAGCGAGATCATGGATGTATCCAATGAGTACCAGCCTATTATTGAGCGAGCCAATGAGCTCTATATAAGTCTCGATTTTATCCCTGAGATGAAAAATCTTAGCTTTGATCAAAAACTAAACAAAGCCGAAGAAGAAATCGCCAAACTTTCCGAGACATTCAATGAGCTGAAGAACCTCCTTCCCATTCGTACCTTTGAGAATTTGGCCGATGCTTACGATACCTCAGCTAATCAGTACATTGCTCAAGGTATCAGCTCCGTTGGTTCGCGAACTCTCTTCAATTACTACAACAAGCATGCAGATCGATATGAGGCGATCACCAACAAACTCAAGCGCGGAAAGCTCGTACATATCCAGCCGATGTATAAACCCAGCGATTGGGAAATATTGACCTCTAGCTCTAACGGTTTGTTTATCTGGCTCATGTCTGCCGTTCTTGCGCTCTTCGGCTGGCTCATGCTTGGCATCCACATAATCCAAAACACCCACAGCATCGAAGAGAATGAGGATTCTGAATATACCCCACCTACCGCTTTTAACAATACCGAGGCTGTTTCGCATATCTCAGCCTCATCAGCTAATTCTACTAAACATTAGGAGAACGATATGAACACACAAAATCAATCTAGCGGTATGGCTAAAGGCTTACTAATTGGATCAATTCTTTCGATGCTGCCTTTCCTTCTTATCGGCTTAGTGGTGATACATGAGCTCTCAGTAGCTCCCGAGAACACCATTATGCGGAAATTACTCTCCAACGCGGGAACCTCTACGGGAACGATGGAAGAGGAACACATAAAACAAAGCGCAAAAGCCGAGTTCTTTCAAGAATGGCTTCTTAACTTTGCTCAACAACAAGAACAGCGCCAAACAATTGCGGTAACCGCTTACAACGAAGCCATTAAGAACGCGATGAACACCGCGATGGAAATGGATCGACAAGCTTTAGCAACGGCATCTGAAGTTCTGAAATCCAGCTTAGGGGGAAAAGCGGCCGTGAGCTCCTTAAGCGATATTGGCTGTGCTGCTGCCGTTACGTTCAAGATTCCAGAGTTGGCGGGTGCATGCGCAGTGGGTGAAGTCACTCGGGATGATATGGCCGAAGAAATTAAAAGGACATTAGAGGGCAACAGAACTCAAATGTTTAACGATATCGCCTCCAATATGCCAACGGCAGAAGAGTTTGGCATTAAGCCGATTAATGTTGAAGACATCATGAAAGCGTTTGATGGGCAGGTGACAAAAAATGAAAAATGAAAACCACGGACAAAGCCAAGGAGGTTTTTTGTCTAAACGCAGTAAAAAATCGTCATTTGGATTAAGCGGTGTATTTCAAACGATGTTTATGGCTAACCGCTTATTCGAAATATGGCACAACCATCATGGCCGAAGCGTTGCACAGAAGAACGCGGCGTTTAACCATCAAAAGATAATTGAGAATATTGTTAGTGGACGACAAGAGAATATAGGTCTTGGATCGCTTGAAGATGCAATAGATGCTGGGTTTAGAAACGACTTTTGTGGCCCGTTTTTAGGCTTTATCGATGGTTACCCAATATTTTTGCCGTGGGACTACCACATTTCAACCTGCTCATTTCCTGGGGGAGGAAAAAGCTCTACCGTTTCAATACCGGCCACCATCTCATTAGCAATGGGGAAAGCACCAGAGAGCGTTGTGGTGCTTGATATAAAGGGGGAAATGAGCTGGTGCACTGCTGAAGGTCGAGCCGAGTTAGACGAAATAGCTCCCATATTCATTAATCCTTGGAATATGAATGAATTCCCCAATCATTGCCTGAATGTATTTTCAGACATTACCGATTTAGCGCAACGAGGGCATAAAATCGTTGATCAGGCAAAACGAAAAATATTTCAGCGGTTTGGTGACCCCAATAAATTCGGTGCGAATAGCTGGATACATAAAGACGCTTCACGCATAGCAGATTGCTTCTTAGTTGAGCTTGCAACCAATTCTCCTGATACGTGCAACCCTGCCACATTTTGGGATATTGGAACCTACACTCACGAAGAATTTAAGATGTCGTTGGAGCTTATGATTGGAAGCTCTGCTGGCGAAGGATACGTTGCCAGAGTAGCTAAGAAATTATTTGATCAGTACGGCGAAAAATCAGACCAATGGGAATGGGTAATGGAGGCTTTTACCGATGCATTTTCATTATATGCCGAAGGCTCTGTTTTAAGAGCGTCCTGCACTAAAACTGACTTTGACGCACGGCTGTTAAAAGATAACCCCCAAGCAATCTATGTGATGGTTCCAGACAAGTATATCGATTCACATGGTACATACGTGGCCGATGTTCTCGAATATCTGGTGACAGCAATTGCATCTGCCGATGGCAATGTACGAACTACATTCATGCTGGATGAGTTCGTCAATATTCCTCGTGTTCAATCCATGATGAAAGCCCTACGACTTTATCGTTCACGCCTTATCCGAATCTGGACATTTGCCCAAGATCGTAACGGGTACAACCAATATAAAGATGATGGCGGATACATGCCGTTTGAAGAAACGGCTATCACGCTTTCTTGGGCTGTTGCGGGACAGCACGCCAAAGACCTTTCTGAAAAAGGGGGATATCGGTCAGAACTAGTCGCCACACCTAGCACCAACGCAGGGGTAGGTGCAGAAACGGGCGGCTTGTCTGCAAGTGAAATACAAGTTCCTAACTTGCCACTGAGCCAAATTTCCCAAGATTTTGAAGGTAAAGCCATCCTAGATGCAAAATCAAAAATCTATGTCATCGATAGAAAACCGTGGTGGGAAATTCACTGGTTAAAGGACTTTATCCGTGATCAAAGAAATTTCCCAATGCCGCATTTTGAGGGTTAAAGACAATGAATAACTTATCTGAATTAGAGCGACAAGCAAAAGCTGTTTGCGATAAATCTCACGACCTTCTTGGCTGTCCAATACAACAGCTTGAAGGCATCGTGGAAGCTGAAAAAATAGTCATCGAAGTCCCGAAAGGACTGACGTACTTATCAGGTTATCTATCCATGCTCTCACAAAATACGGGGCAGCCTGTCTCGTGCTGGGGTCACCACGAACAAGCTTTGCTTCTAAAGTATAAAGGGCAGCGAATGGCCATGAGGAGGTTTATAGAGCACATCATAACCGACAAGCTCCATGAGGAGCTTCACTTACTAAGCACTTTTAGACATCAATTTTTGGAACAACAAAACACAAGCGGAGAGCAGCTATGAATAAGATGTTTTATACGACTCGTGATCTCACCGAGCGCTGGGAATGTTCATCGAGAACAGTATTTCGAATGATGCAGAGGGGAAAAAGGCCTCTACCTCAGCCTGACTTACAAGAACATGGTTCGTCCAATCGGTGGCTAGTCAACACCATTGAGGAATTCGATCTGGAACGAATGAAAGCCTGTAAAAAACACCAAGCATCACACTAATTTTTTGTTCTGGAGACCACTATGAAAAACCCTGAAATCACAAGATCAAAAGAATACAAAACCATTGGTGATCGTGCGGATGCGATCACGAGAAGGGCGATCCAACACCATAATCAACACAAAGACATATTCGTTTATAAGGAGGCTAAACGCTTGAAGAATTCCAATGAATTGACGAACACAAACTACCAACGCAGTGCTTTGGAAAATGTGGAAATACGTATCCAACAACGCCTAGATCGTATTTCAACTGGAAAGAACAATATGCAGGAACGGTTCGTTAAAAAAAATATTTCCAAAGAGTCAAAGAGTCAAAGAGTAACGAAGCGAACCAGAAAGAAATGAAACAAAAACGCAGATTTGGGTCATTTGCAAAGGATTTGTTCGGCAAGGCTCCAGTCGGAAAACAATCACCACCGGCAATAGATACCAAAAAGAAAAAATTGGTAACGGAATATACGCCGGACGGTGCAATTAGCAGAAAATCAAAAACCACCTCTTCAAAAGTAAGCTTTCAAAATAGGGCTAACAATAAGACCTTAGAAGTTATCACAGCCACAAAAAACGACATCAACTACAAAAACGGCAAGGAGCAGAGTAAAACGAAAAAGAAAGAGATTCGACGGGAATACACGATTGGAGGCTCTATCGAAAGGCAAGTTCACAGCTCTGTAGAAAGAAACTATGAACGAAACCTGAGCCCCTCACCGGCGACAGCAAAGCCTAAAACAACAAATATTAGCAAGTCATTTAATAGAGTCAGATCAATGACATAGAAATTAATGTTGTTCATCGTAAAAAATTGTGAGAATAATAAGCCATGTTACAGACAGGGCAATCAAATACAGAAATTCGAATGCTACCAATGCCGGACGGAACATTCCGTCCGTATAGGGGCGATCTTCTCTTGTGGAAGACATTTGATTACATCCAAGAGGTTTACAATATTGAAGCTGAATGGCTCGTAAATCTGGCCAACATCGACGTAGAAGAAAACGGCGTTTTCTTTGAAGATGCCTTCGACAATATTGTCGCCTATGTTTGCCGGGAGCATGACAAGGCAGCAGGCAGACCTGATCATTTTTAGTGCATGCACTGCTTTCCCTAGAAAGGAATGCAGCTCAAGCAGACTAACCCCTCTTTCGGAAATCTAACTTCACTACATTGTCGTTTACAGGCATCTGAGGTGGCGATTTTCCTTCAACGATCTCAAAAATACGTTTGCACCACTTCTCATAAGCTTCAGCTTGCTCCTTCAAATAGTCATATTGGTCATAAGTTTGAACGATGCGCCCGATACTATGTCCCAACATGATTTCAGCGACGTGAAATTCTGTAAGGGACGATAAATTTGAGCGGCAAGTGCGACGTAAATCGTGCATGCTGAAATGCTCAATTTCAAAGGACTCTTTACGCCTCAGGTACTGCATAATATTGTAGGGAATGGCTAGTGGTGCACGAATGCCCATAACCTCATCTGAACCATCATTGGTAAAAACGTACTTACTCCCAGCACTCAGTTCGAAGGCCTCTTTTAGGTAGCACTCGATTGTTGGCGTAATAGGTCTAAGAAGTGGTTTTCCCGTACTTTTTCCAAGCTTGTGATTTTCAGGTGGGATCGTCCAGACTCTCCTCTCAAAATCAAAGTCTGTTTTTTTAGACTGGCGTAGCTCACCATTTCGACAACCATAGATCAGGCATAGTTTTACAAAGAGCTTATTCTTTTGAGTGATGCGCGAGCGATCAATCGCAAGCCATACCATTTTGATTTCTTCATCATTAAGGTGTCGATCTACAGACCGCTTTTTGATCTGCAAATCTTCTTTTGCATAAATATCCGACAACGGGTTTGCTGGAATAAGCTTTCGCTTAACTGCAAATTTGAGCATCTGTTTCGCATTAACCAGTAGTCGTTCAGCTATAGCTGGTGTTGTTTCGGCTAACCGCTCAAGTAACTCAAGCCAAACATGGAGACTGACCTTATCGGCAGGCAAGTGGCCAAAGCCTCCCTTTCCAAATACATGAATTTCAAAGCTACGCTTTATTTCAAAATGGCCTTTCTTGTTTTTGACGCAATAACTTTCGTACCAAAGGTCAAATAACCCTTCCAAGGACTTGGCAGCGATAATCGCTTGGCGTTCGAGTTGGCGAACTACCTTTGGATCATGACCTTGCTCTAACTTCTTTCGAAGCCTTTGGTTTTCCGCCCTTGCCTCTTTCAACAACATTAAGGGGTATGAACCAAGGTCAAACCGCTTACGGTTATTGTTGTAGTAATAACGCATAGAGTAAGTGATTTTCCCCTTCGGAGAGACACGCGCACTTAAACCATCACGATCAGCTTTAACTAATTCTTTTGTACGATTTTTCTTATGCTGAGCTTTCAACCATGTTTCTGTGAGAGCCATAATTCATTCTCCTATTCATTGATTGCAATGAATGGGTACAAATTATTTTTTAGGTCTTTATCACACGAATTTTGTACCTAAATTTGTACCTATTTCGTGTGACTCAGCATGTCAAACAAGGACTCAGGGAGTCAATATGACAACCCAGGACATAACGTATCTTTTTGATTTAATTAAAGTTTATGTCTTAAGGTGACTCAGGGTGTCTTATCGGTTCGAATTCGGGTGAGAGATGATAGCG
>JQIA01001597.1_pt1 | contig 12135 bp, 13 predicted proteins | sample 811431 | NCBI WGS metagenome assembly JQIA01 (sample SAMN02998118, study PRJNA258478) | marine sediment metagenome | biome: marine; feature: seafloor; material: sediment; isolation source: oil-polluted sediment collected from 3 locations (0.5 km, 0.7 km and 0.9 km)... | place: USA: Gulf of Mexico ... | reverse complement strand
GAAGCATCGTTATAACTATCCTTAATCCAAATACCTAAGCCCAAGCCTTCCTGTACTGCAAACAAGGTTTGATTAAGATGAATTGGAATCGCCACAGAATCCGGTAACAATCGCTTTTTTAAGGCCAAAATTGTTTTGGACACCGAAGTAACTGTAGAAGTTCCGCCTCCATTATTAGCACGTGATAAATACAATAAAATAGATTCTTCTTTAGCGTCCTTATCTCTTTTTTTTGCACGTTGCCCTTGCTCCCATTGTACACTTTTAATGTACGATGTAGCCTCATCACGAAGCATATCAAGTTCGTTTCGTTTTATAGGAAATGTTGAGTTGTGTTCCATTTTTTTTATTCTTTATGTCATTGCGAATAAAATGAAGCAATCTGTTCCTCTTGATGAGATAACCACGACGCTTTGCTCCTCGTTATAACGTTATATTTTATCAATTTTTAAATCCGCTATTTGAATTGGTGGCTTTGCCAGAGTGTTCATAATATCCGGTGTTTTATTATATAGCATTTGGATAATACGATGTGGTGCAAACACATAGTTCTGCTTAATAACATCACTCCAATTTTGTAAGGTCTGCTTACTAAAGAAACGGCCCTCTTTAAATTCACTACCAGAAAATACTTCATCAATCTTTAATGAAATAGCATAAGATTCTAAAGACACTTCCTTTTTACCAATACTTTCTAAAATGGCATGTGTCAATTCATTTTCATCTTTGGTAAACACATTATGCAACGGCCCCAAATCAATACGTTTAATATGCTTAGGATACACCTCTGGTAATTTGCTGTCTATGGCATAAGCCATTGTATCTAAGGACATTTTTCTATCAGCAGTCATTTTTAGCACCTTATAAATTTCATCTTTATAATCGTTTATTTTATGTCCGTCGTAATTAAAATACATAAAGCAAATAAACGGTCTGTTATGAGACACATCATAGAAACTCCAACTCACCATCAATTCACCATTTTCATCTTTCGCTGCTGGTATAATCTTGCCCTGTACAAAACGATTGAATATAAATTTTTGCTGAACGGATGTATAATACACAATTGAGGCAGCCTGAAATAACCTGCTATTTTTAACAGGCTCTTTTTTCCACATTAAAGTATCTAGAAACTCTTCTTTTAAAACAATTGGGCTTGTGAGTTTGTCAAGATAATTATCTCGTAAAGACAAATCATTAAATAGATACCGAAATTCTAAATAATTTGGAAATCCAGAATCCGTTAAGTCAACATTCATATTGTCCTCATCATCATACATGTATTTCACTCGCATAGCTTCGATAGAATACAATAACAAATCACAATATTGTTTAAAAAACACGACCTCTTCCTTATTGCACAATTCCTGACGTTGCACAGACACAATGAGCTCCTTAAGCGCAAAATCAACCATTTTATGGTAGAAAACATATTGCGCCTTGGAATCAAGTTGAGCTGAATCTAAAGGGGTAACAATCATATTAATTGGCAGTGTTCAGTGAACAGTTTACAGTACCCCATTGGCAATAATCTAGCCACGAATACCAAAATATTTTAGACAAATTGGTGCATAAAGCTCAGCGTTCTCTTACAAGAACTAAACTTTTACGACAGTAAATCGTCGGCGCCTTTATCTGGTTCAGGATTAGCATCTCCATCATCTCCTACTGGGGGATTATTATCAGAATTATAATACTCTTCAAAAATCTCTTTCATGTCAATACCATAGCGGTCTGCAAAATTCTTTTGAATTTCTGCATCTTTAGTTCGAATTTCCTGTAAAGCTTCAGCATAACTACTATACACACCTTGCATTACTTTTTCGTGTACCGGAATATTGTCCATCATTTCCTGACGTGCTTTGGCACTAGCTGTATGCATAGAAGCCAATGTTTCTCCAATATGCTCATCAGTTTTAACACCCAAATGTTCTAAAATTGCTGCAAACTCTTGATCTGTTCTTGCCTTTAATGCCACCACATAACCTTCGTAATACTTAAGACGCTCTTCGGTATCTGATTTTAATTTAGCGCGATGGGTTTGCAAGTTACTGCGCAAAGAAGTCAATACTTTAATGGTTAAGTTATGTTTGTGTACAAAACTATCTTTACTCGCTGCGAGCGTTGTATAAGCGTTTTTAAGTCCTTCCAACTCTTCAACTTTCTGTTCTAAGGTGGTTATTTTACCAATGGTTTCGGAATATTCGGCAGTTTGCTTATCCACAATTTCTTCAAGTTCTTGTCTAGCTTGCTTTAATAAAGCATATTGCTCTTCAAGTTTAGCTTCTACCTCTTTTTTCTTCTCTAAAGCTCTAGTGTGATTTTTAGTTGCTTCAACAATGGCAACTTGCAATTTATCCTCTACTTCTTTAATTTCTATTTCACGATCTTTTAATCGCTTTACAGCTGCATGACTTTTAAAGGACAACTCATTTAATAAAGTTTGAATATCAGCAGTTTCAATACGTTGTTGAAACATGGCCTTAGCCTTATTATCTGCCTCATCACGAGTTTTCTGTGAAGATTTCAACTCATCTTGAGCGTTTTTAATTTTGCTTTTTCTGCCCCAAAGATTATTCCACCATGTATCTGGCTTGTTTTCGGCATCCTCTAACTCTATTTTGGCGCGTTCTAATCGCTTAATGGCATTATCTATAACTCTTTGCTCATCTATATTTAAATGGGAAAAATCCTCGAAGATAATTCCGACCTCGTCTTGATAATCTGTAAGATCTTTTATAGCATCAAGTAAAGACGTTCTGTCTTTTTCGGCCATATGTACAACATCGTCTAATGTAGCATTTAAAATCTTCTGACGTACTTCTGGATCATCTTCTTGAGCTAATTTCGATTTCATTGTATCGATAGCTTTTCCCCAGTTTACATCAACTTTTTCAGTTTTTTCGTTAGAACTTGTTTCTAATAAATCAAAATCATCAGACATATTGCTTTGTATAATTAAGGTTGAACAATTTTTGGTTAAGCAATTTCGTTAAAAATTATGATCTTTAAAATATAAATCGCTTAAAATATAAGTAGCTAAAAACTATTTTTTGTTACAATATGAATCACTTTATGACCACAGCAGCCGTAGAAAAATCGTACGATTAAGCACCATTTATCGATACTATTAATATTATTACCTTATATAACAACAATCATTTAAATTATTCATTTTTAGTTGTTTAGTAAATTAAATATTATATATTTGAACTGCTATTAACCCCAAATCACTACTTATATGTTATTATTCAACCTAATATCACAAAATTCTCCCCCTAAGCTTTTAATTGAACAGTCTAGCATTATTACAATGTTAATTGTTACAGGGTCCTTTTTCTTAATCCTATTAATTTTAGGGGTTAGAAAGTCTTATAAACTGAAAGCTGAAAACGAAAAATTAAGTGAGAAAAGATCTTTAGAGACTGATGAGGAAAATAAAGTATATAAAGATTTTACAGAAGGTCATTTATATGACAATAATTAATACCAATAAAATATTCTTATAAAAAAAGCCTGCTATTGCAGGCTTTTTTTATCTCTATCTAATACTTATGTCTATCTAATTAATTTCTTATACTTAATTCGCTTTGGCATTAGGTCTCCACCAAGACGTTTCTTTTTATTCTCTTCGTAATCACTAAAACCACCTTCAAAGAAATAAACTTGAGAGTCACCTTCAAAAGCTAAAATATGTGTACAAATCCTATCTAAGAACCATCTATCGTGACTAATCACTACAGCGCAACCAGCAAAATTTTCTAAACCTTCTTCTAGTGCTCTTAATGTATTAACATCAAGGTCATTGGTAGGCTCATCTAGAAGCAATACATTACCTTCTTCTTTAAGTGTCATTGCTAAGTGCAAACGATTGCGCTCTCCACCAGATAGCAGGTTTACCTTTTTATTTTGCTCGCTTCCAGAAAAGTTAAATCGACTTAAATAAGCTCTTGAATTCACTTGTTTCCCACCCATCATGACAAGTTCTTGCTCATCACTAAAGTTTTGCCAAATAGTGTTATTAGGATCAATATTTGAATGTGCTTGATCTACATATGCAATCTTTGCAGATTCACCTACTTTAAACGCTCCTTTATCTGCGGTTTCTTCTCCCATAATCATTCGGAAGATTGTCGTTTTACCTGCACCATTAGGTCCTATAACACCAACAATACCCGCTTGTGGTAAGTTGAAGTTTAAATCTTCATATAGCAACTTGTCATCATAAGCTTTACTAACTCCTACGGCTTCAATAACATTAGTCCCCAAGCGAGGTCCATTTGGAATATATATTTCAAGTTTTTCATCAAGTTGATTTTGGTCTTGACTCATTAACTTATCGTAATTATTTAAACGTGCTTTTTGTTTTGTTTGTCTTCCTTTAGCACCTTGACGTACCCATTCCAACTCACGTTCTAAAGTTTTTTGATGTTTAGAAGCTGTTTTGCTCTCTTGAGCCATACGTTTTGATTTCTGATCTAACCAAGATGAGTAATTCCCTTTCCAAGGAATCCCTGCTCCTCGATCGAGCTCAAGAATCCAACCTGCAACATTATCTAAAAAGTATCTATCGTGTGTTACGGCTATTACCGTTCCTTTATATTGTGCTAAATGGTGCTCTAACCAATGCACAGATTCCGCATCCAGGTGGTTAGTAGGCTCATCCAATAATAAAACATCTGGCTCTTGTAATAATAGACGACATAATGCTACACGACGTCGTTCACCTCCCGATAATACACTAATCTTTTTATCTCCATCTGGTGTTCGCAATGCATCCATTGCAATTTCTAATTTAGTATCTAATTCCCAGGCATTAGCTGCATCAATTTCATCTTGAAGTTCTGCCTGACGATTCATTAGTTTCTCCATTTTATCTGGATTACTATACACCTCTTCAAGACCAAACATATCGTTAATCTTATTGTATTCATCAAGAATCGCAACTGTTTCAGCCGCGCCTTCTCTTACTATTTCCATAACAGTTTTATCTTCGTCAAGCTTTGGTTCTTGCTCCAAATAGCCAACAGAATAATCTTGCGAAAAAACCACATCACCTTGATAATTTTTATCAACACCAGCAATAATCTTTAACAACGTAGATTTACCTGAACCATTTAGACCAAGTATCCCTATCTTTGCGCCATAGAAAAAACTCAAATAGATATTTTTTAATACCGGAGTATTTGCAGTTTTAAATGTCTTGGTTACTCCAGACATTGAAAATATTATCTTTTTATCGTCACTCATTATACTCTTCCTTTTAAAGCATTAAACACCCATGCATTAGCAAAAAAACCAATACCTACAGCGGCAAATCCCCATCCTGCCACATCATCATATCTAAATGCTCCTAGTGCAATTAATGCCAGTCCTACTATTATCATTATTGTCGTAGCCCAAGCCAATACAGTATTTTTATTCATTGCCATATTAGGTTTTTTTAGTTAATGGAACCGCAAATATCGTGTATTTACATAAAAAAAGCATCCTTTTGGATGCTTAATTATTATCTCGGAAGAAATCCCATTTTACCTTGTTGATAATCGCGTAAGGCTTCCATAATCTCTGTTTGTGTATTCATTACATAAGGTCCCCAACTCGCAATTTCTTCCTTAATAGGGACACCCGACAAAAATAGTAACTTACTTTTTTGATTAGCTTGGATTGAAAAACCAACACCATCTTGGTTGAATTCAATCAATTGATTTTCATCCTGAACCAAATTCACATCGTTATTTACTGTAACATCGCCATTTAACAAGTACAATAAAGACTGATGTTCCTTGTTTATTGCAATGGATTGCTCTCCTCCTTCTTCAATGTCAATCATGCAAACATTTACATCCGTTTGCGTACTTATCTTTCCAGATTTTCCATCAAGATTTCCAGCGACAACTTGAATGCTTACTTTTTTGTCTTCTGAAGATATTACTGTAAAATCTTCATGCTTCACATGTTGATAATTAGCCGAAATCATTTTCTTCTCTGATGGAAGGTTCAACCATAACTGAATCCCTTCAAGGGTTCCTCCTTTTTTTACAAAGTCTTTCGTTGGTCCTTCGGCATGAATAATTCCTCGTCCTGCCGTTGTCCATTGTACATCACCAGCTTTCACAATGCTTTCGTGTCCTAAAGAATCCCGATGTAACTGTTCTCCTTGTATTAAAAATGTTATCGGCTCAAAACCACGATGTGGATGTGGCCCTAAATCAAAAGGATTATTCTTCTCATCAATAGTATAGGGTCCATAATGATGTAATAATATAAATGGATCTATATTTTCTATATGTTGTGTTGGTATGGGTTGCCGTAATTCTATAGGCCCCATATTAACAAAATCACTTCTACCTATTATTTTTACTGTATTTAGTTTCATTTCTTTTCGAATATTTAATATAGTTTCCATGGAAACTATATTATTAAATTTTTTTATCTTAATTTATCTAACAAATTACTTAGCCGTCCCGCTTCTTCTTCTGTTAAATTTTCAATGTAATCATCTTTCATTTCCTTGGAGATTACCTCTAATAATTTTAATCCGTCATCCGTGATTTGTATATGAACTACTCTACGGTCTTCTGAACATGCAATACGTTCAATAAAGTTTTTATCACATAATTTATCCATTAATCGGGTGGCATTAGGTGCTCTTTCTAACATCCTTTCCTTAATGGTTTGAACCTTTAATGGTTCTCCAGCCCCCCTTAAAATCCTTAACACATTGAATTGTTGTTGAGAAATTCCAAAAGGTTTAAAAAACGTGTTTTGTTTGGCACTAATCCAATTAGCAGTATAAATAATATTTAGTAATGCCTTCACCTTATTGTTAGGGAATTTAGAATTAATATCCTTAGAAATATCGCCCATATATTAATCTTGAAATCCAGATTTAATGTGCGCCCCATCGCAGTATGGCTTGTTTTGTGACGCACCACATCTACAAAAGGCTGTTGTTTTGTTTTTTTTCTCCTTATCTCCGTTAGACTTAGTAACATGTAAGGTTCCATAAACCAATAATGGTCCATTCTTAAGAACTTCTACTTTTGTTTCCAAATGACCTTCTTCAGTAGCTTCTTCATTACCAATTCTATACGAAAGCGCTCCTGAAGGACAGGCTTTTATTTGTACCTTAAGCTCTTCTGCTGATGCATTTTCTGCCTTTATCCATGGCTTCGCATTTGGATTATATACATTCGGCAATCTTTTAACACATTCACTTGCATGAATGCATTGCTTTGGTTTCCAAATAACTGTTAATTCTCCATTGGAATATTCCTTAATTATTTCTCGCTCTGCATTCATAATTGTTCAATTTTAGTTGTTAAATAGTACTTTCAAATTTCTTAACAGCTTCTAAAAATTCAGCTTTCAAGCTAGCATCAAGAATACCTTCTTCAGAAAAATTTTGGCCAAATGAAGGTAGTGAAAAAACACTAGTAATATTAGCGCTCATACGTGGAAATTTACCTTCTGCAATTTCCAAAACTGTAGCTCCACCTCTACCTCCCGGTGAAGTTGCCATCAACAACATTGGTTTGTCACTCCAAAGGTTTCCATCAATACGTGACATCCAATCAAAAATATTTTTAAAAACCGTAGCATAAGCACCGTTATGCTCAGCTAATGATAATACTATCCCGTCAGAAGATTTAATAGCATCGAGAAACTTTTGAGCATTATCTGGAATGCCATGTTCAATTTCGTAATCGATACCATATATTGGTAACTCAAAATCATTCAAATCTAAAATAGATACGTCTGCATCTTTAACCTGATTGGCCGTATATGTTGCCAATTGTTTGTTTATCGAATTTTTACTATTACTTCCTGCGAAGGCTATTATGTTTTTCATTTGTTAAAATTTATTGTATTTATTAATCACATACGGCATTCAATTTATAATTCCCTGCATATAAAAAATTAAGTTATGAATATATAGCCCTATTTGGTTATTATTTTGGCAAATGTACATAAAATTATTTTAGTTTCCAAGGAATATATTTCCATGTAATATTATTTTGCATATCAATCAAATATAATAGCGTATAATTTGTACTTTAGCGTCAAACAAAATTGTGAATGGATATCAACTTCAATAAGAACGAAGATTATAATAAACTTTTAGTGTCAGATTTGACTAAACGTCTTGCAAAAGTTAAATTAGGCGGAGGAAAATCAAAAATTGAGAAACATCATTCTAAGGGAAAAATGACTGCTCGAGAGCGCATTGACTACTTATTAGACTCCAAGTCTAATAGTATTGAAATCGGTGCTTTTGCTGGAGATGGTATGTACAAAAATCATGGTGGCTGTCCATCTGGAGGTGTTGTAGTAAAGATTGGGTATGTAAAAGGAAAACAATGCGTTGTTGTAGCAAACGATGCCACAGTAAAAGCCGGAGCTTGGTTTCCTATAACTGCAAAAAAGAATTTAAGAGCTCAGGAAATTGCAATTGAAAACAGATTACCAATTATATACCTAGTGGATAGTGCCGGAGTCTATCTACCTATGCAAGATGAAATTTTCCCGGATAAAGAACATTTTGGACGCATCTTTAGAAATAATGCAATTATGAGTAGCATGGGTATTACCCAAATTGCTGCCGTAATGGGTAGTTGTGTTGCAGGTGGAGCTTACCTTCCAATAATGAGTGATGAAGCTTTAATAGTTAATAAAACTGGAAGTATATTCTTGGCTGGAAGTTATCTTGTAAAAGCTGCCATTGGTGAAAGTATCGATAATGAAACCCTTGGTGGCGCCACAACACATTGCGAAATTAGTGGCGTAACGGATTATAAGGCTAAAGATGATGCGGATGCGCTAAATACCATAAAAAGGATTGTGGATAAAATTGGTGATTATGACAAGGCTGGGTATAACCGAAGTGAAGCCTTAAAACCAAAAGAGAATCCTGAAGACATCTATGGCATTCTACCCAAGGGCCGTGCAGATCAATATGATATGTACAGCATTATTAAACGCTTAGTCGATAATTCCGAATTTGATGAATATAAAGCCGGGTATGGCCAAACAATCATCACTGCTTATGCCAGAATTGATGGTTGGGCAGTTGGTGTTGTTGCTAATCAACGTAAATTGGTGAAAACCAAAAAAGGTGAAATGCAATTTGGTGGTGTTATTTATAATGATAGTGCAGACAAGGCCACTCGATTTATTGCAAATTGCAATCAGAAAAAAATTCCCTTAGTGTTTCTACAGGATGTTACTGGATTTATGGTAGGTAGTAAAAGTGAACACGGAGGCATTATAAAAGATGGTGCAAAAATGGTAAATGCAGTTAGTAATTCTGTTGTACCAAAATTCACCGTGATTATTGGCAATAGTTATGGCGCTGGAAATTACGCTATGTGCGGCAAGGCATACGACCCACGACTGATTGTAGCATGGCCTAGTGCTGAACTTGCTGTAATGAGTGGAAATTCAGCAGCCAAAGTCCTTTTGCAAATTGAAAAATCGTCATTAGAAAAGAAAGGCGAAAAATTCACTAAAGAAAAAGAAGCCGAACTCTTTGATAAGATAAAATCTAGATACGACAGTCAAGTGTCTCCATATTATGCAGCCGCAAGAATATGGACCGATGCTATTATCGACCCACTAGACACTAGAACATGGATAAGCATGGGAATTGAAGCCGCGAATCATGCACCAATTGAAAAACCATTTAATTTAGGAATTCTACAAGTGTGATTATGGATAACCCTTCTAAAACAAAACCACCTTTTTACGTCATAATTGTCCTAATCTTAGCTGCTGAAGCCGTATTTATACTGCCTTTTGTATTGGGGCGTATATTTAGATCCACCTATTTAGAAGTTTTTGATATTACCAATCTTGAGTATGGTTATTGCACCGCTACTTATGGTATCGTTGCACTCTTTTCATATGTGCTTGGAGGACCTTTAGCGGATAAATTTCACCCTAGACATTTAATGTCAGCTGCATTAATATTGACTGCTTTTGGGGGAGCTTATCTTTCAACCTATCCAGATTATGGTTCTTTAAAAATTCTCTATGGTTATTGGGGGTTTACAACCATCTTTTTATTTTGGGCAGCTATGATTAAAGCTACTAGGGTTTGGGGAGGTAAAAACAAACAGGGAATTGCTTTTGGTTTTTTAGATGGAGGTCGCGGTTTAGTAGCGGCAGGATTTGGGACTCTAGGCGTATTAATTTTCTCATTATTTATCGATATTGACATCTCTCAAACTACTCTATTAGAGCGTAAAGACGCATTTAAATATGTCATTTTATTATCATCTATAATTGTTGGTCTTATAGGTGTATTAGTTTTTTACTTTTTAAAACCATTAAAAGTTGATGAATCTTTAGATAAACAAAGCACTAAATTATTAACCTTAGATAACTTTAAACGGATTATGAAGATTCCTTCTGTTTGGTTACTGATGATTATAATTTTGTGCGCTTATGTTGGTTACAAAGTAACTAATGTATTTACTTTGTACGCAGAGGATGTTATGGGTTATGATGCTATTAAATCTGCTAAAGTTGGAACATCATTATTATATATGCGACCAATTATTGGTGTTGTAATTGGGCTATTAGCAGATAGAACAAGAGCTTCACTTTGGATAATAATTGGTTTTGCTCTAACCTTAATTACAAGTATAATTTTTGCTACAGGAATAATTAATGATCAAACTACACTCCTATTTGTTTTGTCCATTGGTATAATGGCTTTGGGTGTGTACTCTGTTCGTATTTTATATTTTGCGGCACTTGAGGAAGGGAAAATACCATTAGCATTAACTGGGACAGCTGTTGGTTTTATTTCACTTGTAGGATATACCCCAGATATTTTTGCTGGCCCAATGATTGGAGTTCTATTAGACAACTCACCCGGTGAACTTGGACATCAACACGTGTTTATGGCATTAGCAATATTTACAATAATAGGCCTAATAACATCGATTGTATTTTATAATATAAATAAGAAGAGCATTACTAATATTTAAGATAAATTATGTTATCCAATATTTAATTAATAAAAAAAGGATGCTGTGCATCCTTTTTTTATTATTATCCTTTTTTTCGTTTATCTCGTTTCTTTTTCTTCTTTTCTTCTCGCGTTTCTGTGAAGTCCATTAATTTAAATTGCTCAACTTCTTCTATCGTTAAAATTGAAGAAAGTTCTATATAAAAACTCTTATCCAGCGTTAATAATTTTTGCTTTTTACTTTTATCATTATTATCCTTATCAACAAGAATTTCGTTTTGATTCTCGAATTTCTTTAAGAGTAGTCCTTTAACAATTTCTTTTTCAAATGCGTCTAAATTAAATTCCTTTACACATTTTGGTAACATAATTTCAACTTCAGAATGCGGATCCATTTCTCTTGCTTCAGGAATATACGCTGTTTTCATCGGTGGTCTATAACCAGGGTCTCCACGCTGCAATCCTCTTCTCTGTTGTGCATTCACATCTTGAAATGAACTACTAATTACTAATATCGAAAGCAATAAAAAAATCTTCATTATATCAAACTATTAGAGGCGCAATGTAATAAAAAAATACAATCTAATTTCAAGGGTAACAAAAGGCATGATTTTCATATTTCGTTAAATTTCAGTATCTTATTGCTTGTAATTCTAATCCACTTAATATGGGAACGGTTAAAACACTAAATAAATGGGCAAATAGACACACTTATCTTCCACTAGACCTTCTTAGAATTGCACTAGGTGTATTATTATTTATTAAAGGTCTCCACTTTATGGGAAATACTCAAATTCTAATTGATCTTGTAAAACCCGTTCAGAATCTCGCAGGCAGTGTTATTATACTGCATTATGTAGCTCCTGCTCATCTTATTGGTGGTTTACTCATTATTTTTGGACTGTTAACACGCTGGGCAATTGTGGCGCAACTACCGATAATACTTGGTGCAGTAATTATTAATTTTGCTGGTGAAATGCATTCTACAAACTTAATTTTATCGGTAATTACACTTATTTTATGTATTTTCTTTTTATTATATGGATCTGGGAAACGCTCAGCAGACTACTATTTTAAGATGCAACAATAGAAATTGTATTAATTTCCTTGATGCTTTTTTACTCTAGGAATCAACAGTAATTCAGTTTGCCTTCCAT
>JQIA01001596.1_pt1 | contig 12137 bp, 8 predicted proteins | sample 811431 | NCBI WGS metagenome assembly JQIA01 (sample SAMN02998118, study PRJNA258478) | marine sediment metagenome | biome: marine; feature: seafloor; material: sediment; isolation source: oil-polluted sediment collected from 3 locations (0.5 km, 0.7 km and 0.9 km)... | place: USA: Gulf of Mexico ... | reverse complement strand
ATATTAAATAAGTAATTGATATTTATTTTGAATTTAATTAAGAATTAAGCATTCATAATTAAGAATTGCTATAAGTTGCACTATTTAATTTGGATAATACTTTTTGATAACTATTGAAGCGTTGCTACCAACAAATATCATCCATAGTATTTCAAGAAATGATGTAAGAAAGTCACAGTATGTATTCCCAACGAGAATATTCAATGCCATTAAGTTAAGAAATAAATCTTGTCATTCCCGTGAAAACTGGAACCTAGAATCTCTGGATAACCACTTTCGTGGGTATGACAGTTGATCATAAATCCTTAACTTAATGGCATTGAACGAGAATATTGGGAACGAGAAATAACTTATGCAAATAGGGATGGTGGTTTTATTAATTCTAGTACACTTTCATACCATTTTATAGTTCGGTGTGTTGTTTTACCTATTCCAACATCTTGATATTGAGCGTATTTAAGTCCATTCTCAGTTAATTCGTAGTAAATCTGTTTTTTCTGATCATAGTGTTTGGTTTGCAATCCCATTTCAATTAATTTCAAATTAACTGTTCTAGCACTTTTTAAACCACTTCTTTTTGCTATTTTTGTGGGATTTAGTAAGGCTTGTTGGATTTCTGCTGGTTGAGATTTGATGTTCAGTATTTTTAGGATATCTAAATCAAATTTTTCCTTGATGGAGTTGTTGAGGGAAATTTGTTTTGCATTGCCAATAATACCAATATTATCTAATTTCTTTGCTTGATTTTCAGCGAATATGGTAATTTCTTGGTGAGATTTATCAGGATTGAGTGATACTGTACCTTTGGTTAGTATCTCAAATGTCCAGTCAATCACAATAACAGCAAAATTAGGATTACACCAAATAGCCAAATGAATAGCAACCTTTGGATGTACCCAAGAACCGCCATAACGCCCTGCTTTAGATTCAATAATTTTAAAAGGCGGAATTCCGATTTTTAAACTTAGGGCATTTACAAATTCAGTAGTTGATTGATTCTCCATATAATGTTTAAAATGTTTACTATTGGCCTTACACATGGCAGTAGCATCAAAATATCCATCACTAGAACGTTGACGAATTGTAGCACCGTGAAAATTACGGCTTATTAATTGAGAGGTCATTATAGATACCCTACAGTGGTTAAAATACAGAGTTTTAGTTTTAAACACTTAGCAGAGTGGCATTCTGTAATTACCACCTTTTCGGGTAGCTTTCCCTAGCTAGGTGTAAATTTGATTATAAAGTTTGGGGATTTTTTTGTCAAGATGGGAGTTTAGCTGTTTGGGATATTGTGTGATTGGAGAGTTTTATGATATGTAGACCTGACAGGTTTTGAAAACTTATCAGGTCTGTTGTTTAACTTGATGTACTATTGAGCTTTATATTTAAGAGTTATTGGAGTAGTATTAAATATTTTGTCTCCATTAAGCTCATAACCTACGTAAATATCAATTGGTATGTCTGCATTAAAAGTTCCAAGTCCGAGTTCTGTAAGAATATCTTTTCCACTAAAAACATTGATATGCAATGGTTGATTTTTTACAAAAACTTCGGTTTCTAGAAATTTATCCCAAGGATTGTAGAGACCACCACTAAAAAAAGCAACTCCTTCCGGTGGATATATTGCCTTTGCTAATAAAAGTTTAACACCTGTTTGGTCTTTCGTTGGAGCAATAGTACCCATAATATCTACATAATCGCCACTAGAGAATTCTTTGGTAAGTTTACCATTAACTAATACGGTTTCATAAAATAAAGTTTCAGATTTTTCATCAATGCTATATGAAGTACTATCTCCAGAAATATTATATACAGACATTGTTTGCTGTAATGGTGGAGCAACAAGAATATTACTGGTAATTTTGCTTGTGTTACCGTTGTTATCTGTGATAGTTAATGTTATCTCGTGATTACCTACCGTATTAAAAGCTGTTGTACAAATTCCGCTATTAAATTCTGTACATTCAGCCTCGTTTGGTAATGACCAATCATAACTAAGACCACTTTCAAGATCGAAAGAACATGAGGCATTTAAAATTACTTCCTCAAATGGTGCATATCCAGCAACCAATGTTTCTACTGTGAAACAAGCTGTAGGTGGTAAGTCTAAAAATACTATATTTTCATTATCAATACCACTTGGAATACTCTTGAGAATCAAAGTACTATCACCTAATGTGATTTTTTCTCCTACAAGACTTTTCAAAAGACCTTCTTCAAGCTCAATTGGTGAAACCATTAAGTTATTAGGTAAATCTTTCAACTCTATAATTATTTTATCTTCTTCTTCAGTTGTAACTGTTTGTCCCGAACTATCTGTAATTTCTAATGAAAGTTTATACGTTCCTTCTGTTTCTAAATTAAACAAGTATAGGTTTTCATCAATTTGCGATGGGATAATATTATTACCATCATTTTTCCATGTATATGTAATATCTTCATTTGTAACAGTAGAAGCTGAAGTATCTAACTCCATAGTAAGTGGTGCAGTACCGGTAATTTTATTAACAGAGAATTTTGCTTCAAGCAATGGGACTTCAATAAATGTAGCTTTGCATGTAATATCGTTAGTAGTAATATTTAATATACCATTTTTACAACTGTCACTCCATTTTTCAAATTTAAAACCGTCATTAGGAGCAGCTTCCAATGTTATTGTTGTGCCAGACGAAAATTTTGCATTACAAGTATTTATACCTGAATTTGTTGTACAATTTATTTTGTTTAAATCATCTTTGACAGTTCCATTGCCTTCTATTTGTAAAGTAACATTTGTTTCTTCTACTGTTTCTTCTACTTTACTAGTACGAATTCTATAAGTTTGATAACCTTTTCCTGCCCATCCTATTGTTTTTTCTGGGTTTAAAATATCATAATGACCTTCTACATAAAAAGTATAATCAATATAACCACCTTCACCAAAGTCTTTTAGATTTGTGGATGTAAGTACTGTATAATCTTTATCAACACTCATCAAATAAGAATAAATTCTTCTATTACAACCAATCTCCATTACAGTTGGCATACTACCATTCAAATAATCATAATAATCATCAATATTAGTAACTGTAGGATGTTTAGAAAATTCCTTAGTACTACCTGGACAAACATCATTTACTTCATGAACAAATACTTTAATTTTAGTATGTTTATGTAAATTTGCATCTAAGCCAGCGTTTTGTAATAATTGTTGGTTTATATTCGTATTAACAGTAAAATTAACTATATTCCCTACTGGAATTATTATTTCTTTACATCCTATTATTTCTATACAGTCAGATGATGTATATTTATCATCAACATTAACTTTTAGAGTTATTATTGTATTGTCACCACTGCCGTCAAGTACACTTTCTCCTTTTAAAACTTTTTCTATGGTTGTGTGAGTTGCTGTAAACCCGTTATTTCTTGTGCTACTTAGTTGGTAAAAAATATCTTCCGAAAATTCTCCTACTTCTGTATGAGCTAAGTACATTCCTATACTTGGTGTATTTGTAGTTCCTTCAATCAATATTTTTGCTAAAGCGGTTGAGTCAAGAATCCATTTATTAGAATTTCCTTCTGTATTTGCACCATAAAGTTTATTACCAGTAATCCCAAAATGTTTTGATCCAATTGATATATAAACACTTTCAAGTATATCCTGCACATTTTCTTCAACAGGTCCAGCTATTGGAATAGTATCATCATTACAAACTAATACCCCATTCGCAACCTTTTCTTTACCACAAAATTTTCCTATCTCTTTTTTAGGTGTTCCAACCCATTGAATAGTATTTTGGTCAACTCTGGCAGCACCCACTAATATTTTACCGCAATGAATCTCGCCAGAGGCACAATCATGAATGCGTAAAACTTCACCTTCTGTATATTTTATAGTTTCTTTTGCATTAACATTAGTAATTAATACTATAATACTTATTGTATATAGTAATATTTTAAACAATTGCATATTGTATCCTTTAATATTAAAGTTATTATTTGAATCTGACAGGTTTTCAAGATATATCAGGTCTAATATTATAGTTGGATATAAACTAAAGTTTGAACAAACTTTGGAGTGCAAAATTTATTTTGCAAGCTGGAGAGAATAAATTCCATCTAAATCATTTTAAAATAATAATATTCATTAATCAAATGTGAATTATTGCAAAATAAATTTTGCACTCCTGTTAGACCTGATACTTATATCAACCATAAAAAAACGGGATATAATAGAAATTCTACCATTATCCCGTTTTAATTATTAGCTTAAAATAAGAAACTTATTTTTTACTAATACCCACGATGCATTGGTCTCCACTGAGAAACACTACCAGTAGGTGACATATCAAAAGTATACATCATAACTGCATAAGTATTTGGGCATACTACAGAAATATTGCCATCACATACCACATTTTCATCAGAGTCAACTGTAATTACAACCCTACCAGCATTCCAGTCTTGATGAGTTCCAGTTTTACCAAATACATCTTTAATATTATTAATCGAAAAATAAGCTACCTGGTCAACTATTACCATACTGCTTTTTATAACTGTTCCATCGGCGATACATGGAGAAACTTCACATTCTTGAGATGCTGAACGTGGAGTATTTTCAAAAATATCCCATACTTCAAGATTAACTTTTTTACCAGCGTTAATCAAACGATTGACTGTTGCAGTTAAATACCCTCTTTTTCCAAGCAACTGACCAGTTCTTTGGAAACCAGCATCATTTGCAGCTAAAGCAGGGTTATACCAACGGTCTAAATCTTCTCCATAAAAAAACTTATTTGGAGCAAAAGAGAAGTATGAACTAGATAAACCTGAACTACGTTTTTGACCAATTTTATCAAGTTCTCCACCATCCATATAAAAGCTGGTGAAATTTTGACGAGGTGAACTAGATCTTATTGTACGCACAGCTTCTTCTACTTCAAGGATACTGTTATTACTATCCATCTTTACATTCCAAGTATCATCTATCAGATAGTCATCTCCATCTGCTAGTGACGGTCCCCAAGTATTAGCATAACTAACTCGTGCTTCAAACTTTTGGATTTTATTACTGTTGTCAAATTCTCTATAGTCATAAACATAAGCATATTGTTCTGGACTACCTTTTGCTATAGAATCCTCATGATGCAGAATAACACCTGTATCTTCAGGATAATTCTCAACTCTATGATCATTAGTATCAGTACGGAAATTATTGAAAGCATCTGCATTGTAACTAATTCCAGTACTATCACCAGTTTTAGTTATAAAAGCAGTACCAGATAATACATTACCTACATCTTCAGCAAAACGATTTTCATCTCTTTTGTTAATAACCATATCAATTGCTGTATCTTGATGTTCAAACCCATTTTCTGTAGCAACACCAACGGTAGTATCACCGTTTGGATAGGCTTGATAACCATTGACCCATGACCATAAATGAGTACCTAAATTATTACCAGTTTGTCTTTGACCATCATCTGCTAATTTATCAGCATTTTCAGGATCAATAAAATCATACATTCTAGCACTTAACGTAGACTTAGGTAAAAACACACCTTCTGCAATAAACTCAATTTGGCCTATATTACGATGATGAGTAATTCTTCCAGAAGTTATATTACCTTTAGGGGTATCATTATTATCAGGATCAGGTATTAATATACTTGATTGGTCACGACAATTTTCTATTGTAGTAGAAGGAGTAATACCATTAACTTCTGGACCACAACTAGCTAACATACCAGTATATTCAAAGTTTTTAGGGTCTAAACTTTGATCAATTTCCCAAAAACCATCACCATCTAAATCAGCAACCCGAAATACAAACACATCACCCGGTGATAGAATAATGTCCATATCCAATAATTCACCACACCAAACAGCACCACGAAAACGCAGATGACCTTGGATCCAATTATCATCATTGTTCATGATAGTGAAATAGTTTTCACCATAACCATAAAAAACCGGAAATAATAAAGCATCACCAGTACTATTTGCTTCTAATTCTACCAACGCATTAGCTTGGCTTACAACACCCAAACTCAATGCAACTGCTACTGAAGCAGCAAGTTTATTTATTCTCTTCATAAGATCGAAGTTCCTATCTATAAAGTTATTAATACAATTTTTTATTTAGTTAAAGTTCTATAACTTCTTTCTAAAAGAATGTTAATCTAACTTAAAACCATATTTTAAAATGTTACTGTAATAAATATTAAATCTGTTAGCCTAAACAATACCCGACATAGTCCCATATTGTAACAACGTAATAATATATCTATTACAACTTAAATCTATTAAAAATATACTACACAGTGTTTTATTGAGTGTCAATAGACATTATGATAAAAAATTTTGTAATACAAATAAAATTCATACCTAACTGTTGTAAAAAAACAACTACAACAACCTATCCCACTTCCAAATGTTATTTAAAAATATTACACATTATTTAATACGGTGTCAATATATAATGCAATATTTATTTAACTAATACCAATTTATTCAATTAAAAATTGTTGTATGCATACAACAAAAACCATTTAAGAACTTATCATTAATTGAATTTTTTCATAAAATTCCGCATAACTCGTAATGGTTCAGTTATTCTCCAAGAATTAGAATTTTCAATAATTTCTAACTCGTTTTTTAACTTTTTATACTCAAGTTCACAATCCCATACCATAGATTTTCTTATACCATTTTCTATAATTATATCAGGAGCTAAACTAGCATTATCACATAAGTTTTGTAATGGTTGAGTGACAGTAGACCACTGATATTTTTTAGCTAGTATTTCAGTACCATTTATATAAGTTGTATAATGATTCAAATCATACATTGTTTTAATTGCAGACACCCAACCATCTTCATCTTCTGGCTGCACTACAATACCAGCATTATTAGCTATGATAGTATCAGCTAAAACATCTCCACTGGTGGTAATAATTGGTTTGTTAGCCCATAAATAATGTAAAATACGAGTACGAAAAGAAAAATGAGTTTCTAATGTATCAAAATGAGCACTAACCCCAACATCAGCATCTAATAAATAATTTGCTAAATCCGCATAAGGAACCCACCCATTTTGAAAAATAACTTGTTTATTATATAAGTTTAATTCCTTAGCTAAAGATTCAGCTTGGGATTGTTTAGGCATTATTGGAATAGTTGGGTTAGGGTGTTGAGTTCCTAAAAAGATTAATTTTATATTTGGATAATCTGGTAATAAACGATCAATGGCTCGAATTAAAGTTAATGGATCAAACCATTCCCAAATTCCACCTCCCCATAATAAAATAAAACTGTCTTTATGCTCAAAGCCTAACCCATTACGTTGCGGTCTAGTATTTGGTAGACCAAATGGGATAGTTACTATTCGCTGTTGAATTTGTTGATAGGTAAATTGATTAATTCTACCTAATGCTAATAAATGTCCTAACCATAAGTCACGTTGGCGCTCACTAGCACATAAAAAATAATCCGCTCGTTTGAGTTGATTATTCATCATATTAATTTGATGATTAATATCAACATTATGTTGCTCTAAACCTTCTAAAGGGATCGGATCGTATAAATCTGCTACCAAAATTTTATCAGTTTGATATAACAGTGGATAACAATCACAGATAAAACCTTGAAAAATAATGATGTCATGTTGTTTTACTAGTTTTCCGATATTTTCATGGTTATGTTGTACTAAACGTATTGGTTCAATTGAACCAGACACTTCAGATATTGGATTTGGAATTGCCAAGGTAACTTGAAAATGGACAACTAAAGCTTTAGCAAATTCCCAATAGCGAATAGCTGGGCCAGCCATCCGTTCAGTAACTACATCTGGTGATAAAATAAGAATAGAATTTGGCATATAATGTCAATTTGTGATTGGAAAACTGGAATTTTAAATATCAAACACAATAAGAAGTAATTTTAGTATTCTAGCTCTTATTTAGTTATTATTAAAAATATTTAAGGAATAAATCTATTAAGTAATTTAAATTATAATATCTTGTAAAAATGATTATTTTGAAGTTAAAACTTATGTTAATAATATTATTTAGCTTAATGATGTCAACAGCTACTGCTACAGAAGTTTGTGAACAAGCTAATGAATTACTTTATCAAGCTTATGATTTATATTCCAAAAATCATGTTGTTTCTAAACAAACACGATTATTAAAAAGGGCTTTACAACTTTGTCCTGATATGCCTGAAATTCATAATTCTTTGGCATTTGTATTGGAGAATTCAGGTGAGTATTCCCAAGCAATTAAACATTATAAACGAGCATTAACACAAAAGGCAGATCTTTATGAAGCATGGTATGATTTAGGAGAATTATATTATGAACAGAATCAATTTATCCTTAGTTTAGATGCTCATTCACAAATATGTAAAATAGATCCAGATGCCAAAGCAAGAATTAAACAATTATTAACAAACCGACATTATGCAATTATAAATTCTGATCAAATTATTTCCCAGGAAAATTTATTACTTTTATACGATCCAAAAAGTAATTCTAAACTTAATAATAGATTGTTAGATTGTGAAATAAATTTAATAATGCAACCAATAGTTTCTTTTTATAATTTTAAATTTCAACGTGCTATTTTAAGATCAGGAAATAAAAAACAACTTGATGAAATTGCTACAACTTTACGTCAATTATATAATGGTATTATTAAAATTCATTCTTATACAGATACTTTCACCAATATGGTTAACCGTAATGAACTAAATTTAAAATTATCTCAAGAACGAGCTACAGCAATAGCTAATGCACTAGTAGAACGTGGTATTTCTATAGAACGAATTCAAGCTATTGGTCATGGATATCATAAACCAATAGCTTATGGTATATCGTCAATAATTAAACAAAAAAATACTAGAATAGAAATTGAGATACAGTATTTTAGAAATTGATATATTATAAAATTATTTTATAGATTCTGAAATAAATATAAAAAATATTTAGATATGTAAAACGTAATTAATTCTAAATTAGCCTAATTTAAATTAAGATTGATTATTAAGAAGTATTGAATTATTAAAGTTTGATATTATTGTTCCCATTTGAATAATAAAATCATAAATTTATCGATTATTTTAAATCATAGAATAAATTATGCCAATATATGAATATGAACATGTAGATAAAATATGTTCATTTGGAAAGATATTTGAGATAAAACAATCTATTAAAGATGATCCTTTAGTAGAATGTCCTAATTGTAAAGAAATAGTTCGTAAACGTATTTCACGTATTGCTATTGCAAAATCTAGAAGTAATGCCGAATTACGTGATTTAGGTTTTACCAAACTAGTTAAACGTGATGATGGTGTATATGAAAATGTCACCAAACGAGGGGATGAAAGTCGTTATATGGAAGCTGGTAAGTCAGAAACATTGCCAGATTTTTCTAAAACAATCAGTGATTAATATTAATGGAAAATATTATTACAATAGATGGTCCAAGTGGAGTTGGCAAAGGGACTGTTAGTTTAAAAGTGGCTGAATCTTTAGAATGGAATATACTTGATAGTGGAGCTTTATACAGAATACTGGCATTAGTTGCAAAACATAATCAAGTGGCTATAGATGATGAAACCAGATTAGTAACGTTAGTGGATGAATTAAATATTCAATTTATTCCATTAAAAAATTTAAGCAAACTACAAATAATTTATGCTGGACAAGATATAGCAACAGAAATACGTAGTGAAACTTATGGTAAAATGGCTTCACAAATTGCAGTTAAGCCTAAAGTTCGTAGAGCATTATTAGCTAAACAACGAGCATTTTATATTTCGCCAGGTTTAGTAGCAGACGGAAGAGATATGGGGACAATAGTCTTTCCAAAAGCTAAATATAAATTTTTTTTAACTGCAAGTTGCGAAGAACGAGCATTAAGACGTTATAAACAGTTGATCAATATAGGGATATATGTTAAACTATCTGAACTAGCTGTAGAAATAGCTAATCGTGATCAACGTGATAGTACACGTACCACCGCACCTTTAATAGCGGCATCTGATGCTTTGACCATTGATACAACGGAATTATCAATTGAAGAAGTGGTGGAACGTATTTTAAATAAATTGGCATTTTAAGAAATTTAATTGCCTAAACTATAGTGCTTAATTTTTATCTGTTAAGAAAATTTTATTTCCAATTTTGTTTTATAAATTTTTTTATAATATACATTTTAAGTAAACATTAACTAACCACAAAATTGTGGCTTAACTTCAGTTTATAATATAATTTAATTTTTGAATATAAAAAACTGATAAATAAAATTGATAGCTGATTATGAGCGAAAGCTTTGCTGAATTATTTGCAGAAAGTCAATCTGAAAAACATATGAAACCCGGTAGTATCATCACCGGTATAGTAGTGGAAATACGTCAAGATGTAGTTATTATAAATGCTGGTCTTAAGTCTGAAGGCGTTATTCCAATAGAACAATTTTTTAATGAGAATTGTCAGCTTGAGGTTGAAGTTGGTGATGAAGTTGAAGTAGCTTTAGATGCAGTAGAAGATGGGTATGGAGAAACTAAGTTATCTCGTGAAAAAGCTAAACGTGCTGCTGCCTGGAAAGGATTAGAGCAAGCATTTGAAGCTAACGATACAATTATTGGTATAATTACCGAAAAAGTAAAAGGTGGTTTTACCGTTAATGTAAATGATATTCGTTCTTTTTTACCTGGTTCATTAGTAGATGTTCGGCCAGTACGTGATACTACCTATTTGGAAGGTAAGCCATTAGATTTCAAAGTAATTAAGCTTGATAAACGCCGTAATAATGTAGTTGTATCACGTCGAGCTGTAGTAGAAAAAGAAAATATCCAAGAACGTGAAGCATTGCTAGAAACAATGCAAGAAGGTGTTGTATTGCAGGGTGTGGTTAAAAATCTTACTGATTATGGTGCATTCGTTGATTTAGGTGGTGTTGATGGTTTATTACATATCACTGACATGGCTTGGAGACGAGTAAGACATCCTAGTGAAGTTGTAAATGTTGGTGACGAAATTGATGTTAAAATACTCAAGTTTGATCGAGAACGAATTAGAGTTTCCTTGGGTCTTAAACAGTTAGGTGAAGATCCTTGGTTTGATATCGCTCGTCGTTATCCAGTTGGAACTCGCTTATTTGGTAAAGTAACTAATTTAGCAGATTATGGTTGCTTTGTAGAAATTGAAGAAGGAGTTGAAGGTTTAGTTCATGTTTCTGAAATGGACTGGACTAATAAAAATGTTCATCCTTCTAAAATTGTTCAAGTAGGTGATGAAGTTGAAGTTATGGTACTTGATATTGACGAAGAGCGTCGTCGTATTTCATTAGGTATTAAGCATTGTTATCCTAATCCATGGGAAGAATTTGCTTCTAGCCATAATAAAAACGATAAAGTTGCTGGTCATATTAAATCAATTACCGATTTTGGTATCTTTATTGGATTAGATGGTGGAATAGATGGTTTAGTTCATCTATCAGATATTTCATGGAACGTTCCAGGTGAAGTAGCAATACGTGATTATAAGAAAGGTGATGAAGTTGAAGCTGTTGTATTAGCAGTTGATGCAGAACGTGAAAGAATTTCATTAGGTATCAAACAACTTGATAAAGACCCATTCTCTAATTTTGTTGCTGAAAATCCTAAAGGTAGTGTAGTTAAAGGAACTGTTACTGAAATTGAAAGTAATCGTGCTGTTATTTTATTAGAAGAAAATGTCGAGGGTACTCTAAGGACTCAAGAAATGTCCAATGAAGAACTTGAAGATGCTCAACATTTTTTGAAAATAAATGATGAAGTTGAAACTAAGATAATTAGTGTAGATCGTCGTAAACGAGCAATAAGTCTATCTATTAAGGCTTTAGTTGCAGAAAAAGAAGCGACTGCTGTTCAAGATTATGCTGATTCTCAGCAATCTAGTGGAACAACCATAGGTGATATTTTGAAAGAGCAGATAGAAACTCAAGAAAAAGAGCCAGTGGAAGAATAATTGCTGTTGTCAATTATCAGATAAATTATAAACAGTAATTATAAATATAATTTTAACTGATAATTGATAATTGATAATTAATTAACTGATAACTGAATAATATGACAAAGTCTGAATTAATTGAAGTAATAGCTAG
>JQIA01001595.1_pt1 | contig 12138 bp, 7 predicted proteins | sample 811431 | NCBI WGS metagenome assembly JQIA01 (sample SAMN02998118, study PRJNA258478) | marine sediment metagenome | biome: marine; feature: seafloor; material: sediment; isolation source: oil-polluted sediment collected from 3 locations (0.5 km, 0.7 km and 0.9 km)... | place: USA: Gulf of Mexico ... | reverse complement strand
TAATGATCGATCTTTGTATTATCCCCCTGGGTGTTGGTGTCTCTGTCTCAGGGTATGTGGCGGCCTGTGAGCAAATAATCCAGGAAGCTGGGTTGGAGCACCAGCTGCATGCTTATGGCACTAATATTGAAGGTGACTGGGATGAGGTTTTTTCAGTGGTAAAGCGGTGTCACGAGAAGATCCACTCGATGGGTGCGCCACGCATCTCCACCCATATCAAAGTGGGTACCCGCACAGACCGCCTCCAAACGATGCAGGACAAAATTGATAGCGTACAGAGCAAGCTGGAAACGGTGTAGAAAGGCGCTCTGTTAGCGATAACCGGCGGCCTGTAGAGAGAACAGGTGGGCATAATGCCCCCCGGATCTGACCAGCTCCTCATGGTTTCCCCGCTCGATGATTCGACCGCCCTGAATAACTAAAACCAGGTCAGCCATCCTTACGGTTGAGAATCGGTGGGAGATCAGGATGGCCATCTTATTGGCGGTATGTGTACGGAAATGTTCAAAAATAGCCGCCTCGGCAGCGGCATCCATGGCCGCTGTTGGTTCGTCCATAACCAGGATGTCTGCCTGGCTGCGCATAAAGGCCCGAGACAGTGCTATTTTTTGCCACTGACCACCGGAAAGCTCCTGCCCTCCCTTGAACCAGCGTCCAAGCTGAGTATGATAATTGTCACGCATATGCTCAATAAAGGGTGCTGCCATCCCCTTTTTAGCCGCTTTTTTCCAGCACTGTTCATCAGCAAAGTGATCGACATCACCAACACCGATATTTTCACCGACCAGAAGCTGATAGCGAGCAAAATCCTGGAAGATAACCCCTATCCGCCGACGTAGTACTGCTATTTCCCAGTCATTGATATCCAGACCGTCCAGCAAAATGCGCCCCCGCTGGGGTCGATAAAGCCGTGTTAGAAGTTTAATTAATGTGGTTTTTCCTGAGCCGTTCTCACCCACCAGCGCCAAGCTTTTTCCGGGACAAAGATGCAGGGTGATCTCCTGTAGTGCGGGGTCTGTTGCTCCGGGATAGGTAAAACTGACCTGCTCAAAACGGATGCCATCACCTGGATGGGAACCCACAGTAGCAAGGCCATCGATCTCCCCCGTTTCCTGCTCCAGGTATTCGTATAGGTTGGAAAGATAGAGATTGTCCTCATACATTCCACTGATAGCCGAAAGGCTTGCTGAAACAGCGGCCTGCCCCTGTTTGAATACCAATAGATACATGGTCATCTGCCCGAGAGTGATCTGCCCAGAGACTGTGGCCATTACGATCCATCCATAGGCACCGTAGAAGGCGGCAGTCCCCAGCAGTCCGAGCAGAAACCCCCACAGATCCCTTCTGATGCTTAGCTCTCTATCAGCAGCATACAACTTGTGAAATATCTCTTTATAGCGTTGCAGAAAAAGCGGGCCTAGCTGGAACAGCTTGACCTCCTTGACGCTGTCCTCACGGGCAAGTACGGTCTCAAGGTACATCTGCATACGGGTTTCTGGAGAACGGCGGCGAAACAGCCGAAATGCATCATTTGAGAACTTGGCTTCAGCAACAAATACCGGTAGCGCGCCCACAACCAGTACCGCCAGGGCCCAGGGTGAAAAACTGATTAGAAGAAAGCCGTAACTGAACAGTGAGATGCCATTCTGAAGCAGTTTAAAGGTTCGGTTCACCAGACTTAGCGGTCGGCTGGAGGCTTCTCTGCGGGCTCGGGTCAACTTGTCATAAAACTCAGAATCTTCAAACTGGGCTAACTGTAACCGCTGAGCCTTTTCTAGAATAAGTACATTGACGGTCTGTCCCAGCAGTGCACGCAGCAAAGACTGGATCAGGGAGATGCCCCTTTGCGCTGCGCTGAGCAGGGCGATAATTCCAGCCTCCAACGCGATTAGCAGCATAATAGTTTGGGTGTCGGCTTCACCCTGTTTTTGATACATAAGAATTGCGGCTAGTACCGCATCAACAATCAGCTGGCCCACCCAAGCTACTATAGCAGGTAATAAACCTGCCACCAGCGTCAGAAAGCCCATCGCCAGCGTCATGGGCCTGGAGGTGGACCAGACGAGCTCAATGGCACGTCGGCTGTAGCGGAATACGCCTATGAAACGGCGAAATTGGCTGTCACTGCCTGTCCATTCCTGATGGTGTGCCAAGGGTTTCCCTATGCTGTAACTGCTATTAGTATCCGTTGATTGTAGCCACTACCGTCGTGGCGCTACGCATTAAAACCAAATCTGGCCAGGTTCTTTGGTTATCTTCTAATTTGGCGGGCAGTTGCTCAAAAAATCAAACTTTTCACTCAAACCGTTCTTTCTCTCATTATGATCATCTGGGTTCGGTAGCCTCCTAGCGTAAGCCCGCGTTAATACTCGCCAGAAAACGGCTTCCTGGGCAGAGTTCCAGCTCAGTCAACTCACTAAGAGGCTTGGCAGCGGTACCCAGTGTATGGTGCAGATCTTCTGAATTACAATCCATATAGAGTAGTCCGGTGAGGATTCGACCCTCTTTCTTGTGCTGATAGAGAGCCTCCATTGCACAGTGCCGGCTTTGAATATCAAAATCAATGTCTGTTTTATGCAGATGGATAGTGGAACCATCATGCATGCACACTTCCTGGGTCGTGCCCTCCCTGTAACTAGTCAGAATCTCCTCTCTCATGGGAACAAAATCGATCGGGATGCTGGCAACGTGCTGACGCACATAGGCAAAGCTCTTGGTCGACTCTTCATGATTATTGAAGGTGACGCAGGGCGAAATAATATCAAGGAAAGCCAGACCCCGGTGAGATATGGCGGCTTTCAGTAACGGAATCAATTGTTTTTTATCACCGGCAAAGGCACGGGCAACAAAAGTCGCACCATTCTGCAAAGCCATGCTAGCAAGATCGATAGGTTCAAAGGGGTTTATATCACCCATTCTGTTAGATGAGCCGGAATCTATCGTTGCAGAATCTTGCCCCTTTGTCAGGCCGTAGCATCCGTTATCCTCAACAATATAGACCATATTCAGGTTGCGACGCACCAGATGAACAAACTGCCCTAGCCCGATGGATGCTGTGTCACCGTCACCTGAGACTCCCAGGTAGATGAGATCTCGATTGGCCAAATTGGCACCAGTGGCAACGGCGGGCATACGACCATGTACTGCGTTAAAGCCGTGCGATCTGCCCAGAAAATAGGCCGGGGTTTTGGATGAGCAGCCGATGCCGGAAAGTTTAGCCAGCCTGTGTGGCTCAATTGCCAACTCAAAGCAAGCCCTGACAATACAGTCACTTATGGAGTTATGTCCGCAGCCCTGGCAAAGAGTTGATACACCACCTTCATAATCGCTTTTGGTATAACCAAGGCTATTCTTGGCGGGGCGGCGATTTCTGGCATTTTTTCTTTCTGTGCTCATCTGCTAAGTCCTCCCTAGTGTGCTGCTCTATACTACAAGACGCCCAATGCCGACGGTATATTTACTACTCTTTCCGCATTATTATCAGTGACGAGGAGGTCTCATTACGCCATGGCGGCATGATCTGGATATTTCGATCTCTATAGATCAACAAAGTGCACTTTTTTGCGCGTGATATTATTAAGATAGGTTGATGGTAGCATTGAGATTTTGGTTGTCAATTCCCAAGATTCAGCCCCGTCAGTTTAGATGCAGGGGGGTTATCTTATAAATTCTGAATGAACTGATCTGACAAGGGTTTTCAGGATAATAGATCACCACACCGATTTCCGAGCAGTATTTATTTTTATAAAATCCTGAAGTAGCATCTGATTTCGTTCAATACTGCGCGAACTGAAAACGGTTGGCTCCTTCTGTCTTTTTTACTTACAGTGGGCCTAGGCATTTAACTTGGTTTTTTAGGACCCCGCACCAACCCGAAGGGGGGCACACGGCCCCCTTCATCTGTGCTTTATTCGCTAGCCTTGAGGAGGCCGGCAACGGTCCCTACATCTGTTGATCCACTCTGGAAATGATCTGGTTTTGCAAGTCTTCCCCCATGTCAATAAAGTAGGCGCTGAAGCCCGCCACTCTGACGGTCAAATTGGCATAATCAGCAGGGTTTTCCTGGGCATCGCGTAGCCTGGCCTCATCTACAGTATTAAATTGAATATGGTGAATGCCCAGGTCAACGAATCCTCTGAGATAGGCTATGAATGCGTCCTTGTAAGGCTCATCCAGGTATTGCGATTGAATTTTCTGGTTGAGCAGATGATTGAAACTTTGTAGTGGGTCAACTTTGGAAACAGAGCGTAGCACGGCAAGAGGACCCTCCATATCGGTACCAATTGCAGGAGAGATCGTTCCGTCATTATACAGTCCGCGTGCCTTTCTGCCGTCAGGTGTTGGGCCTGTCAGGCCGCTATAGGCGTAGTAGCTTGAACCGCCGGAGCCGTCTACCTGATAATGTCCTCCATAGGCGTTCTTGAAGCTCTCCATGACTTTGGTGGCTTTGGATATAACATCTTTGGCGAAAAGATCAACATAGTCATCGTCATTACCAAATTTCGGGGCGTTGATGAATTTCTGCTGCAGCTCTTCGTAACCCTCCCAGTCATTCTTCAGGGCTTCGTTAAGCTGCGCCAGTGTGACGGTCTTATCATCAAAAACCAGTTTTTTAACAGCAATAAGTCCATTAACTACGGTGACATGCCCAACAGCCTGAATGAGGCTGTGAGCGTGATATTTATAGGTTCTGCAGTCTTCGGCATTTTCAATGCAACCGTCTAGCAGTGCAGAATTAAAAGGTTGGGGGATGGTCTCCTCTTCGAGCTTATCAACAACGTTGTTGATCACAACCATCTTCTCAGTAAAAAACCTCACCTGCTCCAAAAAGGCATCCACCAACTCATCAATACTGGTAAGTTCAAGGAGAGATTTTGTTGGGGAACCATATTTTTTCCCGGTACAACTATCTACGCCCTGGTTTAGGGCATAGTCGAAGCACTTGGGGAGGGCCAGCATGCCGCCAACCGCTCTATGCGCCATGGGCTTGCCGGGTAGGGCCCATCTCATACAACCTTCGATTGAATAGTTTATGGCTTCATCGGGATCTATGCCTTTGGACTCTAGGTATGGAATAGAGAATTCGTCATTGAAGAGGGAGAGTAGTCCGGCCTCCTTTTTTATTGCGTCTGTGATGGCATAGAGGAATTCGGTAGGTGTATTGCGGTGGAGCCTGACCGCGACAGCATATTGGGTCATACCAATTGCCTTGAGCGTATCAAGAACGATATAACTCATCTCATTTGTGGCATCTTGTCCATCGGGAGTCTGTCCGCCGATGGTTAATACACGAGCTGTCATATTGCCGCCGGCAATCATCGAGCCTGAAACCGGAGCAGTAAGGTCCCCCAATTCGTTAAATTTAAGCCTTAGAAGCTCCATCAGCTCCTGTGCAGCATCTCTGGTTATTATTCCCTCATCCTTGTCTTTTTTGTACAGTGGGTAAAGGATCTGATCTATTCTATCTCCTGCCCCGGTTGTCTGAACGTCGATCTGCCTTGTAATAAGGGTGATGAACCAGTAGCACTGCATCGCTTCATGCAGGTTTCTTGGTGGGTTTTCAGGTACCCACTCGCAGGCCTGGGCAATATTGTTAAGCTCATTTTTTCTTTGTTCATTGGGTTCCTTGTCCGCTAGCTCTCTCGCCAAGGCTGCATACCTTTTGCCCCACCGACCCGCAGCTTCCATTGTGATAATCGTAGCTTCCAGGAAACGTTTCTTTTCTAAATATTTTGAGCCATTAAGATAGATCTCCGGATCTTTTGATATCTCATCTAATTTATCCTTGGCTTCCTTAATCAGCCCACTTAAACCTACTTCAAACAGCTTGTTGTAATTAACTACCTGCCCTGCCCTGGCACCATGAAACCACATGAATGCACCATGGTTATTAAAGAAATAGTAGGGCTTGACATCTTCTGGAATTAGCTCACGCTCCGATCCCTGATAGGATACATTTTCCCAATGCTTGTGAAGTTTGTGCAACTCCTCTTTTTCCTCGTCAGTGACCAGCATGGCATATGACTTGTCGACAGCTTTATCAAGCCAGCGGTAAAATTGCTCCGGGTAGGAGATCAGAGAATCAATATTTGGCGCATAGTTGCCAACGATCTTTTCATGATCATCAATATAGATAGTCATATTGTCTAGCAGTTTGGCCAGCGCCTTAGCTCTTTTCAGAACAATGGGGTCACCTGCCGTCTCCTGATAGGCCTCTGTTAGCAGACGAATTCTTTCAAGATCAAGCTTGACGCCCGGGCGATAAGGCACGCCAGCCCCCACTCTGGCAATGTCGTCAGCTCTTCCCAGACATCTCAGGCCTTTAACCCGGCCGATCATCTCATCTCTTAATGCTTGAGTGGATCCTCTTTGAGTGCTCTCAAGACCACCTACTTTGGTTGCAATATTCATCTATGATACCTGCCTTTAATAAGTTAAAAGGGGCGCCATGATCAACTCATAACGCGTATTTATTTTTTGTTGCTCACAAAGGTTCTGCAACCTCCGAAGCACCATCAACATCAAGATTGAGAAGGCATTCTTTAACACGTTGACCTGCTATTATTCGATGATTTTCTACCAATAATCTAGCTCGGTCAGAATCTCCATCTTCAAATGCCTTTATTATCTGCCCATGTTCATTTATCCCGTCATTTATCGCACCAGGGATCGTGGTGGCAATATACCAATAACGCCCAAGGGGTCCGATTTTGTCGTGTATCAAATTAATTAAATTGGGTAATTTGCAGGGGGCTACAAAGGTACGATGAAATTCATTGTTTACCTTAAGCCAATGTTTAAGGTCTTTTTTTAACTCCTCATCTTGCATCTCCTGATGGAGTTTTTTCATTTTGTCGATATGTGTTGGTTCGAGCAGGGGGGTTGCTAATTTTGCAGCGTACCCCTCTAATACACCGACTATTGCGTAGGCATCCTCAATATCTGAAGGAGATGCCTGTACAACACGAGCTCCTTTATAGGGTATGACCTCAACAAGCCCCTCCGCCTCCAGTTTTTTTATGGCCTCGCGCAAAGGGATAGAGCTGACCCCAAACTGGGTGGCCAATGATGACTCAATAAGCCTGACCCCAGGCTTTAGCTGGCCAGAAAAAATAGCTTTTTTTAGACTTTTGAATATAGTGGTAGCCAATGAACTTCGAGCTTTCGGAATAGCTTTAAACATTTAATAGATCTTCTCTTTTCTGGGTATATACATCCGAGGGGATGTGATGAGGGCTTTGCCTGAAAGTAAAATAGTTTCCCACACAAAGTCTTTGCTATCTATGTTCGAGCAAACAGTTTTGAACTCTCTGTCTTGCTTATATATGATATATAATCCTCCTGACGCGCAATCTATGCAACCCTTTCGGACAGTTTTCTTTACTTTTGACCCGATGCAAGAACAAGAATAGATCAAAAATACAAGGGGATATCACGTGGTCGTAGACGGATGAAGCAGGATTCTGGCGGGCGTATAACTGGTTTTATTGGCGCGGGTGTTTATTTGGCTTTATCCTATCGTGGGTCAAGCCTGAATTTTCGTCGTGAGACCGCTCTTTATTGGTCTGCCTGCTTAGACACGCTCTTGGCAGCGGGGACAAACATGCTTTTTCTGCAATATTTTCCACCCCACTTTTTTTGCTTCATCAAAGGTACCTTCGAACCAGGTCCGGCCGTCAGTAATTCTCCGCCCCTCACCAGATCGATCAAGATTGCGCCGCTCCTCAATCAGTCGGACACCCCTCTGATTACAGATATCACAAAATAAAAACTTGCGTACCGTCATGATGAGCTCTCCCCCAAATATCAAACCAGTTCTAACCACCGTTTTCGATGTGCCGCTGAGAGCACCCTTCGTCTTCACCCACCCATCAGCTGCATGCGCAGCACATCGTGCTGAGTAGTATAGTCATGGGCAGCCACATTTTCAATTTATAAAGATAACCAAGATCCCTATTCAAATGGCGTAATAGAGTGCAATATGCCCTGTTCGACTAAGAATTTCAGGTTGAAGCATAGAGGTTCATAATGGCATTAAACAGATTGACCCGCTTAAGCTGGTCAACATGGTTCACTGGAGTATTTCCGATACTGGGGTTACCAACAATAACCGCTAAAGTTTGGGCCCTGGATATCGCTACATTTATACGCTGCCTATCCAATAGAAAATCGAGCCCTCTTGGCGATTCGCTGGCATCACTGGCACACATACTCAAAAATACAATGGGTGCCTCCTGCCCCTGAAACTTATCGACACTACCAACTTTAGCTTGCTCCCCCAGGGCTATTTTGAGCCTACTGACCTGATGGTTGTAGGGCGCGACAAATAGCATGTCATTCCAGCCAATCGTGCGCATCGGATTCTGCTTATCACCTGTCATAAAGTCACGCTCCAGCAGGGCATGGGCTAACCTGGCTATTTCAGCAACCTCCTCATCAGAGGCTTGAGTGCAGCCTTCATGCTCAACCGGCAGGAAAAATATGCCCGCTTCTTTATTGAGAGGACCACGATATTTTTTCGGTACTCGAATCACCCGTTTATCGTTATCAGGGTGAGATTTCAGCTTGCCCTCATAAATTTGCTCACTGATAAAGCGGTTAACTTCAGAGTGCATGCGATAGGTAGTGTCGAGAAATATCCCCATCTCATCCGGGATGGTGGGGGTTGCATGAAGCAGATAATCCAGAACCGATAAACCACTTTCAGCCGGATGGGTGCCTTGAGAAGGCTGTCCTAACTGCATCTGATCTCCCATAAGAATCAAATTTCTGGCGGCCCGGCTCATGGCGACCAGATTAGCAACCGCAACCTGGCCCGCTTCATCCACAAACAGATAGTCGAGTTGCCCCGCCATATCCCCGCGAGCAAAACCCCAGGCTGTAGTTCCTAGCACGCAACTCGGCTGAACACGATTGGCCAGCTCACTATTTTTGAGGATGGGCACTTCATATTCAGCCAGCTCAGCTTCAGTGTCCTTGGTGCAACAAAATGTGGCGACAATACCCCTCTCTTTGCAATATTTTGCGGTGCTGAGCAATAGATTGTTAATGGCTTTGTGGCTATTGCTGGCAATTCCGATGCGGGCACCGGACTGTAGCAGCTGAGCAATAATATGTTTTCCAGTGTATGATTTGCCCGCACCGGGTGGGCCCTGAATGGTGATATAGCTATTATCGAGGCGCGCAACTGCGCTAATAATCTGCTCCAGGCGCTTAACAGGGTCGTGACTGGGCGCAATGGGGCCACCATCGTGCCCCTTAATACAGGGTTTTGCACGCATCAAAAAATCGATAATGGCACTTCGCCTCGAAGAGGCAGTGGGAGAGATTTGCCCCGTCTCATACTCTCCAACAACTTGATCAACTGCTTGCGGGATGGGGGCTGGGTTCACATACTCATCAGGCACCAGCGAAATAACAGCCGGTGGTTCCTCTTTCGCCTGAACAACAATCAAGCCAAGCTCCAGATCACTCTCACTGCTGACAAGACTGATTTTTGCTTGTTTGCCATTGTCTGTATCAATACCGAGCAGATAAAACTGTTTTTGTGCGCCCTTAAACTCCTGGGTAGGATCAAAGCGATATTCAAAGGCCAGGTTGCGCGCTCTTGGTGTAGGCTTAAAAGCATCCCGCTCGGTTCGTTGACAGCAGGCCAGGCAGTCCAGATCATCCATTAACTCCAGATCGCTTAATCCTAGTCTGTCAAACAGGCGCCAGAAGACAGGTTTGGCTTCTCGACGATGAAATTCGAGTATCCAGGCGAGGTTTTCCGTAAGCGCAGCTTGTTCAGGATTCGATGACAGCTCACCCAGTGCCCGGTGCAGCAGCCTATCGCGTTGTTGGGTGCGCTCGGTAATCTCCTCTTTTAGCGCCGGTTCAGTAAGGTCAGTTTTTCCAAGATATCGGATACCATGACGGTGTTGCTGCGCCCTCAACCAGTCGACGAGCTCCTGTGTAGAGTCACAATCATCCCTATTGTAGTCGCGAATGTTGTTAAGAATTTTGGATGTTTGCCAACTGTCACCCTGTTCACCGTGCTGGTATAGTTCTCGCCATTGTTCGTAAACGACAACCGAATCGCCACCACTACTCACCTGGGTCTCTCGCTTTCCTCGATACAGATGCTCCACATTTTTGATTGAGTAACGCGGCTCACCCAATAGCAGGCCACCCTTAACAACCTTGTACAGATCGACAAACACCTCGTTGCGAAGTAGCTGATCTACCTCATACTCACAGATACCGTAACGCCCCATCAGTTTTCGGCAGGCGGCAATTTCATAATTGGCATAGTGATAAATATGCATGCTCCGGTCATACTGCCAACGTCCATAAACCCACTGAATAAACTGCTCAAAAGCCTGTTTTTCCTGTTCACGATCATGTGCCCAAAAATCTTTAAAGACTCGCGCACCTTCATCACTGAAATAGCTACAACCCCAAAGATATTCCAGCCCCCCGTCATCCAGTGGATAGCCCTCAATATCGAAAAAAACATCTAAAGGAGAGTGGGGTGGCAACAGGGCTAACCCCGACTTTTCCCCGGGTGTTGGTAACAATATTTTGAATCGGGGTTTTTCACAGCCCACACTCTGCTTTTGAATGGATGCCTGTGATTTTAACCGAGCAAACACTGCCGGGTTAATTCCGGAAACCTGCTCAAGGCTGGAGCCAGCCAACGCCTGCATAGTAAAAATATTAGCTTGATTTAACTTTTTGATTTGTCCTTTGGTTATGGTGGCAACCTGGACAAGATGATCTTTTTCTACAAATAACTTTTCCGCATAACCAGACCAGTCGCCCCAACTTTTTGATTCGGCGGGGTCAGGCTGTCTTGTGGGGCTGAACTGTTCCTGATCCTTTACAAAGGATGATTTAAGGGTCTGATAGTAATGGAGGAAATCACTGGTTCTCAATTTTTGATTTTCACCACTGCCCAGCGCAACAGTCATAAATTCTGGCTTAACCCCCTGTACGCTCTCAAGCATTTGAGCATAACAGCACAGCTGAATCACAAAAGCAGGCTTGACCTTTTTGGCGAGCTTGGCATCCCAAACCTCATAGTGGTAATTTCCGAGATAACTTTTACCGGGGGTTTTCACTAAAAAATCAGCGAACCCGGAAAAATTGCCTTGCTCCAATCGTGCCTGCACAATCAGATCGCTGCCAGCATGCATCGCAGCAAGCGTCCTATCCAATTTTTCTTCCTGTGTTGCCCCCTCAACTCTTACGACAGAGTAGCCCTGGTCAATAAATGCTGCCTCAAGGGAGGCTTCGTGAACATAGCCCTTTTTCTGAAGCGTGGCCATTAGCGTATCGCGAGGATCTTTCTCCGGTACTTGATCCGGGCATTCGATGGCGAAACGGCCCATCCATGATGCAAACGGACTTTCCATATATTGCGTTAAATCTGAAGGGGAGTAATGGAGCCGACCCTGTTTTTTATACATAGCAAGACCTTTGCGTGACAAGCACCCGTCAGGGCCAAAATTTCCAGGCTGATGGTTGAACCGATGCAGGTTTAAACATTAATTAGCGCCATTAGCCCAGGTTAAAGCTATCAAGAAATACTTCGCTCACCAATAGCGGCTTGTTATCCAAATAAAACTTGGAGCGCCGCCCCCATAGTGAGCGCTCACTCATCATGTAACCCGGTATATAGCGGTGCTTATTGTTTACTCTGGCCACCTCTATCTCGCCACGGCACATTGTTGAGTCTTTGAACAACAAGCCACCCAGAGGGCGATTATCCAGGGTACGAAGCTTACGAAGACGCCCGGTCAGGGTACTCAGAGGCAGAATACTACGGGCAAAAACCCAGGGCTGACCTCTACCACTAAGAACAACCTCCCGAACCAGAGCCAACTTTTTCCGGGGGATCCCCAGCAAACGAGCCTCCGAGAGATGAGGGTAGAGCATCTGTTGTCGCAAAATAGTAACTGTAAGCTGCCCTTCACTTAGATCGATCAGCCGGGTAGTCAGCGAGCCGCTATCGAGCAGCCAGTCTCTTTCAGTAGCTGACAGCTGCCAACGCAACCACTTGGCCCGCTGCCAGTGAGGTTCATCTAAAAAACAGGAGGTCAAAGGGGTATTGGGCAAACTATATAAACCTGGAATGGGGAGATCGGAAGAGCACAC
>JQIA01001594.1_pt1 | contig 12149 bp, 22 predicted proteins | sample 811431 | NCBI WGS metagenome assembly JQIA01 (sample SAMN02998118, study PRJNA258478) | marine sediment metagenome | biome: marine; feature: seafloor; material: sediment; isolation source: oil-polluted sediment collected from 3 locations (0.5 km, 0.7 km and 0.9 km)... | place: USA: Gulf of Mexico ... | reverse complement strand
CTTTCATCTTTATTTGCTTTACCAAACACAGCGACATATAAATTTGATCTACAAACAGAACAATTTATAAACATAGATAACATCCTTCAATATCAATTTGATAATCATTTTGATGATTTGATATGGAGAAAGAAAGGATTGTTTGGATCAACGGGATATAAAATTTCTGATGATTTATATCAAGCAGATTTTTTAAGTGAAACTATATCAAATATAGATAGTAAGATATTTCACAACGGAACAAACAGGACATATAATAACGATAGAGACGCTCTAAACCGAATATATGTAACATATGAAGATGATGTTGTTAATCTTACACGCACAACACATTTAAACTTGTTAAATCGTTATAATTTTGTATGTCAATTTAATGGTGATATGGGGCGTAATGTTGGTGATATGGTTGAAATAATATTTCCATCAATTGATAACGAGAGTGCAACAGGTTCAGATAGCTTTTCAGGAAATTGGATTACGTCTGAAATAAATACAACAATTTTTCAAGATAATTCACTAAAGCAAAATATTGTTTTCTGTCGCAATGCCCTTTTTAACAATCATAAACTGCCAAGGTACTAACATGAACGATATTTTAAACTCTATTTTTCACTTCTTTTTAACAGGATTAGCATTATTCATTTCACATATAGGATTGTTAACTCAAATTATAGCTTTTTTTGTTGTTTTATGCCAGTTAGCTTATTGGATAGGAAAAGCATTGAAAGGATTTAAGAAGGATGTATAAAATAATGCCATGTTCATAAAAAATGAACATGGCATTTAATTGAACAAAATTACACCACAAATCTTCTCATTATAAAAAATATAACGTCATTCTGACGCATCTAATTGTTTACCCATACCCACATATCAACTTTTCATAAAACTGCGTTATACGATCTCTTAGGGCATTAGATATCGATGTTTGAAAGTAATCATATTAAACAATTAATTATTCTAATATTAATTGTTGCCTTTCACCCGTTTTAACATTAACAAGATAACAATATCTAAATTTTTCTGTATCATGAAAATCAAACATCATATAAATATCATCGCTTATTTGTCTACCCATACAATATAAATCAGAATGAAAAGGGTTAAATTTATCTTCTTTATTTTTACTTAAATGTGTTGTGTCAACTGATGTCATATCTTCTAATTTAAACATTTCATTTTCTCCTTAATAATTAATGTTTCATTCACTTAAATTCAAATTAACATGCATTAAATCTTATGTCAACACCTTTCTTTAATTAATGTAAATAAAAATAAAATAGGATTAATATGAGCTTTTATCAAGGAATAGTAGAATCAGACAATGTTAGCTACGGTTATGTTAAAGTAAGAATATTCGGTAAACATTCTCACGATAGATTTATATTACCAACAGCAGATTTACCTAATGCTAAAATTGTTTATTCAGGCGAGTCAAATATAGATGAGCAAAGTTATTTTAGAACTATTAAAAATGGTAGTTGGGTTATTTGTGGTTTCATGGATGACAGCGAGCAATATCCAATTGTATTAGGTTCAATTGTAAAAGATGTTCAAAAACTTCCAGATTTTACACAAGGATTTTCTGATCCAAATGGCGAACACCCATCACAATTAGGAACAACAATCTCATCTGAAGCTTCAAATGTAGCAAAATATCCTAACAATAGAGTTCTAAAAACAAAAGGTCATTTAATTGAAATTGATGATACTACAGGATCAGAAAGAATAAATGTGCTTCATAAATCTGGAACAAAAATTGAAATAGATGCTACAGGTAAATTAACAATTACAGGGACTGCAAATATTGATTTGTCTGCATCTTCAGATATTATATTAAATGGTAATTCAGATTTTGCTGTTTCATGGACAGATTTAGATACAATTTGGCAAGCGATGGTTTTGTTATATAATGACCACACACATGTAGTTTCTGGCTCAACAGCAGCAAAAACATTAAGTCAGATTATTCCTCCGAATACAAATTTAAATTTAGCAAAGGTAGATACTGTTAAACTACCATAAATAGATGTAAATAAAAATAAAACGATTACATCGTTTTTTAAAAAATAAAATATAAGGAAAATAAAGATGGCTGTTACATTACCAGCTGCAGGATATATAAGCGACAATACAAGAACAAAAGGTGAAGTTAAAGCAGCTTTAGAAGAATTTAGAGATGCTATTGCAGAAGTTGATACAAATACAGATGCTTTAACAGTTACAGTTGCAGGATTTCAAGCTTCTATTGATGCTAATACAACAGCAGTTGCTTTGTCTATGACAAAAACAAATAATCTTAGTGATGTGACTGATGTTGCTTTATCAAGAACTAATATAAATGTTTATTCAAAAGCTGAAGCTTTATCTGTAGCAAATAATTTATCAGATTTGGCAGACGATCCGACAGCAAGAACTAACTTAGATGTTTATTCAAAAGCTGAAGCTTTATCTGTAGCAAATAATTTAAGTGATATTGCTAACGCCCCTACATCAAGAAATAATTTAGGGTTAGGTGACATTGCGGTATTCAACACAGGAACATCGACGGGACAAGTGCCTCAAGCTCAACAAATAGCATGGGGAGGATGGACAACCCCTACTCTTAATGCAGGATATACAACTCCTGGTGGTGAACGTAGTTTACAATATAGATCAGACTTTAAATGGAATAATATACAAATTAGAGGATCTGTCACAAGTGCAGTTGCCCCAGGAACAGTATTCACTTTAAGTGTTTCGTATAGACCTATATACTTACAAAGAGCAGTGGTTGATAGTGCTTTAGTATCAGGAGCACCTGCATTTTTAGAGGTTCAACCTGCAGGTGATGTTGTTCTTTTTATTAATTCTGGCCAAACATCAAGATTTTGCTTAACATTCACATTGGATTAATAAATGACAATTTCAGCAGACAGATATAAAGATCTTGACTTCTCATTAGAAAAATCTGATATAAACGGCTTTAGAATTACTGAAACGCAGGAGACAATTAATCAATCGGTTTCAAATTTGATTCTAACAAGAATAGGATTTGCTACAAAATATGAACAACCAGAATTAGGTAGCAATATTTATAATCTTTTGTCTCAAAAACCAACAAGATTTGTAGCATTGCAAATAAAAGATCAGATTGAATTATCATTAGAAAATTATGAACCAAGAATAGAAGTAAGAAAGGTTTCAATTGATTTTGATAGTACTAATAATGCATTCTTAGTAGAAATATTTTACACAATTATCTCCCTAAGTTTAAATGACACACTACAACTTAATTTAAAATTAATACAATAGGCTAATAATGGCACAAGTATATAACTCGGATTTTTCAGATATAAAAGCGTCGATCATAGATTTTTTTGAAGAAGATGAAACATTCAACTCATATAATTTTTTAGGAAATGCTATTTCAAATGTGATGGATATTTTTTCATTCATTGAGCAAAATGCTACTTTCTATTTGAACAATACAGCAAACGAATTTTTTATAAGCGAAGCTGTACAAACAAAAAATATTTATAAGAATGCAAAAAAATTAAATTACTTTCCTGTTAGAAAATCAGCAGGATATATTGAAGTAGAATTTGTTTCAACAATTGATATGACTGTTCCTATTTTCTCTGAATTTACATTAGGTAGTTTTAAAATGTATTTGTTTGAAAATATTACTTTAGATACATCTAATTCAAGAACTGCAACAGTTAATTTATTTGAAGGGGATTTACTAACAGAGAATTTCGTTGTCAACACAACAGATCTTTTTACAGCTACTGTTGAAACAACTTATTCTGATGTTGATAATGATTATGTTTTTGTTTATGTTGATACACCAGATGGAGGGGGAGGATTTATAGATGGTCCTTTATGGATCAACTCTGACAATGAAATAATTGAAACAAATACTAATAGTTATTTTACAGCGTTTACTGATACAACTTATTCTGTTCAATTTGATAATGGCAGAATTTTTAATATTCCTGATGTAGAAGATCAAGTTAGAGTTATCTATTTGAAAACAACAGGAACAACACCTAACGGAACAGGAGGAACTGTATCTACAACAATTGCTAATTTAACAGTCGATGCATCAACTAATGTAATAGTAAACGGAACAAATGAAGAATCATTAAATGCAATTAAAGTAAGAGCACCTCTATTTTATTCAAGCCAAAATAGAGGAGTTACAGAAAGAGACTGGAATGTTCTAATAAAAAGATATTCTAAATATGATATTTTTAAAGATACATTAATGTGGGGTGGTGAAAAAGAAAATGTTTCTGTTTTATTTGGACCCGATATTGTTGAAACTCCTTCAACTTATCAAAATTTAGGATATGTTATTATAACAGCAGTTAAAGAAAATTATGATTTTTTAACAACAACAGAATCAGATGCATTATTAGCATTTCTTGAAGATTTTAAAATTGCTGGATTGAGATTAAGATATTTGCCATCAAATGTTTATACAATTAAACCAACCGTTTCTATTAAAACAAATCCATCATTAAGTTTTTCTCAAACAGAATTTGAAACAACCATAAATGCCTACTTAACAAATATAGAAGGATTTAACAAAGAATTTTATAAATCAAAATTAACAAAATTAATCAATGAACAATCTTCTATTGTTTATTCAGACGTTTCATTTACATACACAATAAAAGTTTTAAACGAAGCTCACAAAGTAATTAGAATAGGAACTCCTGTAACCTCAAATTCTATATCTGGTACTGTTGACGGAAAAACATTTGAAGATGACGGAGCAGGGAATATAGAATATGATAGCTCAGTCGTTGGCACAATTAATTACACAACAGGATTTATAACTTTAAATTCATTAATATCAGGATTAGGAGAATATGAATTTTCATTTGGATTAAATTCTGACTTATCTAATGTTGCTATAAGAGAATCTATTTTTAAATTTGATGATATTGTAGTTGTTAATTTATAGGATAAAATATGAATATTAAAAAAATAGAATATCTAACACAAGATTTAATAAGCCCTTATATCAGAGAAACATATCCTTTATTTGCTAAATTAATTAAATCATTTTCAAAATATTTAGATCAAAACAATTATGGTAAGATATTATTTATAGATGATAATTTAGATCCTTATAATGCATTTGATGAATTATTAAATTTGATGCTGAATGAATTTTTTTCACAAACATTTGATTTTGATGTTTATGATTTAACAGATGACAACAAAAGAAGATTTATAGATCTTGCTGAAAAAATAAACGGACTAAAAGGAAATAAACAATCTTTTGCTGTATTCTTTCAGACATTTGTTAATTTTTCATTTGCAACAGGTTCTGGTATTGTTTCTTTCCCAACATTAGGAACAATTTCATTAACAGAACCTACAGCACCAGAAGACATTTATAAATATGCTTTAGAAGTAGATGCAGGAGATATTCAAGGATTCGAAAGTTTAATTGAAAATATTCATCCAGCAGGAATTAAATATTTCTTAATTACTAATTTAGTAGATCAAGATCAGAATAATTGGGCATCATCTGTTTTTGCTGTATACAACAACCCTTCTCCGGGCGACTGGTTTGTTGCTTTAAATTCATATGTATTTTTTTTCACAGATGTATCTTCTGGATATACAGGAAAAAAATATGAATTGACGGTTGATATTGAGGTTGTTACAGGACCAGGAGGTGAATTACAGATTTATGATGGAGTGACAACAACAACATTAAATATACCATCAACAGGATCGTATATAATTAATAAAACATTTAGTTTATCAGCAACAGAAAACACTGTTCAATTTGAGGGCGGAGTTCCTTCAACTGTTGTAAGATTCACAAATGTAGTTTATAAGGAAATAATTTAAAATGGCTGTAACTGACAAAGCATCTCTTATTGAGTATATAAAAAGACAATTAGGTAGTCCTGTAATAAATATTGAAATAGCAGATGAGCAAATTGATGATGTGATAGATGATTCTTTTGATCTATTTAGAGAATATCACTCTGACGCCTTAAGATTAAAATGGGTATTTATTGATGTAACAACAACTGAAAGAAATTATACAATGCCCGATTCAACATTTTCTATATTAGATATTTTTGGAAAGAATACAAGATCACTTTTTACAACAGATAATGAGGATGAAGGTTATTTATTAAAATCAGCATATGTAGGCAATACGAGCGGACTCGGAAGCGACGAGTATAACGCCACTGATGTTGAAATAATAAGGCAAAGGTACTCGCTTTATCAAGCAGAAGTTCGCCGTGACTATTTATTTGATTATTCTTATTTAGAAAAGTCGTTAAGGTTGTTAGTTGACCCTACACAAGAAGAAGAAGTCGGTATATTAACATATTCATATTTAGATACAGAAGATAAAAATTATAGCTCACTTTGGTTTAGGAAGTATTGTGTTTGCATGTCTGGTTTAGCATGGGCTCAGAATATCGGTAAATATAATAATATAAATTTGCCAGGCGGAGGGAGTTATAACTATGCGGATATATTTGATAAATACAATAATCTTAGAATAGAATTAGAAGAACAAATAATTGACAGATATAGCACTTCATTTTTTATGGATATCGGCTAAATCTGTAAATAAAAATAAAGAGGATGAGATTTAATATTATAGTATTAAATCTCACGATAACCATAAGGTAATTATCTGTCCTCTTCAATATTAATTTACACATAAGGAATCTACATGTCAAGAAGATTAACAAATGAAGAATTTATAGAAAGATCTAATATAAAACATAATTGTTTTTATGATTATTCGAAAGTAGTATATATAAATAGTAAAACGAAAGTAATTATTATTTGCCCAATTCATGGAGAATTCGAACAACGACCAGATATGCATATGAATCAAGGTCAAGGATGTTATGAATGTGGGTTATTAACATCAAAAAACAAACAAAGAATGACTTTAGAAGAATTTTTAAAACGAGCATTTAAAATACACGGCGATAAATATGATTATTCTGAAGTAGTATATGTCAACCTTTTTACAAAAGTTAAAATTTTTTGTAAAGTGTGCGAAGAATATTTTTATTCTGCCCCGTCAGTACATATTAATCAAGAATGTGGGTGTAATAAATGTGCTATACTTTATAGAGCAAAATTAAATACTAAGACTAAAGAGATATTCCTACAAGAAATTAATGTAAAACATGATAATTTTTATATGTACGATTTAAGTAATTACGAGAATGTTCGTTCAAAAATAATAGTTATTTGTCCTAAACACGGCAGATTTGAGCAGGTAGCTTATCAACATTTACAAGGGAGTGGATGTCCTATATGTAAAAGCTCCATTGGAAGCAAATCTATTTCGAAATTTCTCAAAAATAATAATATCGGGCATATTTCAGAAAAAACATTTGATGATTGTAAAGACATAAATAAATTACCATTCGACTTTTATCTACCAGAATTAAATATCATAATAGAATTTGACGGCAAACAGCATTATGTGCCAGTAGAATGGTTTGGAGGCGAAGACAATTTCAAATATACCCAATTCCACGATAAAATAAAAAATAACTACTGTTTTGTTAAAGGAATAAATCTTATTAGAATTCCTTATTGGGATAAAGATAATATAGAAGAAATTTTAACTAATAAACTAATTTGTAAATAAAAATAAAACAATTGCATTGTTTTTTAAAAATAAAATATAAGGAAAGCAAATGAAAACATTCAAAGAAATTATAAAAGATTCTTCAGAAGATGTGCTTGAAGAAGAAATATCCGGAAATCAAGAAGGAATGATAGCAAAAAATATTAGATCTGCTATAAATTCAACATTTAAAGATGCTGCATCGTTCCATCCTGGATTTGAAATTAAAAGTGATAACGGTAAAATAACAATTGATATTATGTCTAAATCTAAAATGAAAATGGCTATGCAGATTATTGAAGACAGACTAAATAAAATTAATAAAAAAGCAGCAACAAAATTCGAACTTAAAAAAACTAAAACAGGTTTTATCTTAACATAAGGAAAGAAGAACATGAAATCATTTAAAGAAATTTTAACAGAATCAATTGATGATAAACTACTAACAGAAGCTACTAATAAATTATCTGAAATGATTAAAAGTAAAAAAATTGGCAAATACATTACAAAAGAAAAATTAATGGAAATGTTTCCAAAAGATTCTATGGTAGACACTATAAAAGAAATGGATATGACTTATGATGAAGTAATGTGTAAAATGATGGAAATGTGTAAGGATAATTAATTTGCTACACAATTTTTGATAGAAACAAAAAACTATCAAAGAGAATTTAATTAAACTCATCAATCTGTACGTCTAAATCGATCATATGAAGCATTAAATAGAAAATACATACTAAGTTATACCTAAACAATTAAACCTCATTAAATTAAATTTGACATGATTTAATGAGGTTTTTTATTATCCGTTTAATTCTTCTACTTTAATTATATAATCCCATATCTTTTTTCCATATAATGTTTCTAAAACAGATTCGAAAAAATGTAATTTGTCTCCAACATCTTCTTGGTTTAATTTTAATTCAACGAAATATTCTTCACAAAATTTAAATAATTCACTTAAGTCAGGATTATTAACTCTATCAGGACAAGATTTTATTATATCTTCCCTTCTTTTTAATTCCTTTTCTAATTCTTCTGTTGAAAATTCTTTCATTTTCATCTCCTCTATAATCTCATTAAAATACCCAACCCATCTTCATAAGCTTCTAATTGCCCTGTTAAATATTCAATAAGCATACTATCTACTATCGATTGTACAGTTGCATTATGTATAAGTATTTCTGTTGTCAATATATTATCTCTAAATTTCTGACATTTTTCATACCATTTATCATGAGTTAATTGTGGCATTTTAATATCCTCCATTATTTTCTGAAATCCAATCTTGATCTTCTTTAGTAAAAAGACAATCGAGCATTTCTTCATAACACCAATGTTCAATATCTTTTGAATATCCTCGATCAATAATATCTTTAATAAATGCTTCACCGAGGGCAATTAAGGACGAAAAATCTGGATTAGGCTTCACTCTTGGAATTTTTGACATTGCTTCTTGTGCTTCTTTTTTCTCCAATGCTTTTTTTAACTCATCTGCTGTGTAATCGTCTAAATTCATTTTACTTCTCCTTTAACTAAAAATACTTAAAAAATATTTATATGCTCTGTCTATTTCATCTTGGTTGTCGCCTTTCTTTTTTGAATCCATAAACTCTTCAATGTTTGTACCAACACCTTTTTGAGATAATTCTTCAAGACAATCATGACAAATATATCCATAATCACTTGAATAATGATCGCACATAATACTTTCACATCCTCTTCTACTACATGACATAACACCCATTATTTTCTCCTTTAAATTAATTAATAATATCTTAAATTAACATTAATAAAATCATCTGTCAATATGTAAATAAAAATAAAATATAGGAATAAAATGTTATCTTTCAAAGAATTGTTAGAACAAGAAGAATTTATTGTTGATAAAGGATTAACAAGAGAGGAAGCAAGAAAATTGACAATCGGAAAAGTAAAGCAAGATCATCGAGGATTTAATTATGATCCAAAAACAGGAAAATGTGTGTACATATGAAACTTTTTATTCAAACAGACGAAGAGATTATAGAAGAAGGTCTTGTTACAAGCGCATTCTCAACAGCTATTGCGCTATATATGAGTAAGATGCTTACGACAAGATGGGATAAATGGCCTGCATTCAAACTTGGATTAGTTGATAATAGAGGAAAAAGAACTGAAAAGAAAGCTGAAACAAAAGAAGAAAAAGAATCTTTAAATCTTCTAAACACCTTTATAATTGGATTACGAAGAATTTTTCTAACTGTTTTGTCAGAAGGTGTTTTAAAAATGTTAGTTGCTGTTTATTTAACTAAGATTATAATTCGTAAATAAAAATAAAAGAAGATGAGATCGAATAAACTTAGAATTCATTCGATCTAAGAACCCAAAGGAAAGTTCTTAAACATCTTCTTCAATTCAATTTACATCAAAGGAAATCAAATGAAACAAAAATTAACACAAGAATATCTAAAAGAATGCTTAACTTACGACCCTGGAACAGGTATTTTTACATGGAAAGAAAGACCTATTCATCATTTTAAAGACGGTAAGAAACTTAAAGCATATACTATTTGTAAAAGATGGAATACAAGATATTCAAATAAAATATGCAATACATTTAATACTTTAGGATATGGCCAAGTTTATATCAACTCAATACACTACTACTTGCATAGATTAGCCTTTTTATATATGGAAGGATATATGCCGGAACATGATGTAGATCATATAGATAGAAATCCGTCTAATAATAAATGGGATAATTTGAGACACGTAACACATAAATGTAATATGCAAAATAAAAAGATTCAATCGAATAATAAATCAGGTGTTGTGGGAGTTTGTTATATTAAACATAACAATAAGTGGTTCGCGCAACTACAAATTAACAAAACTGGAATTAGTTTAGGGTATTATAAAAATTTTGATGATGCGGTTATGGCGAGGTATAATGAAGAACAATCTAATATAAACTGGAATTGTTTAATTGAATCTTCTGCTGAAGGATATTTAAAAGGGAAAAATATAGTGAAAAGATGAATCTAAAAACTACATGTACTTCAAAATTAAATGATACGAGAATTAGTAAGATAAGATATTTAAAAAGAATTGTTAGAAAGATTTATCTTGATGAACCAATATCAACTAAACAATATCATCATTGGTTAAATTTAAGGGATGGTGTTTTTGAAGAATTAAAAATGATTAAATCTGAGATTAGCAAAAGATAACTAATCTCAGATTAAATTAATTAATGAAATCGTACACAACCATTTTTTATATATGCATAATAAAACGCAGCTTTAAAACAACAATAGATATTATAAAATATTTCATCTATTTCTTTTGCTTTATTATCAAACTGAAGAAAGTCTTTATATAATTTTTCAGATGTTTTAGGTCCAATTACTCCCTCACAACTGTATTTTCTTCTAATTCTTCATAGTTCATTTTAATCTCCTTTTTAAATTTTTTAATAATATCATTTATCTATGTATAAAATAATCAGAAATCATTGACCAAAATCAGTCATGTAAATTTTCTGGTTCTATTGTCCAAAACGCTAACACTAAATCATTTATATATTTTTCCACAACATCATCATTGACACAACTCATATCATCATTCCTTTTTAAATTTTTTAACTATGTCTGCTAATAAAAATGGTTTATAACTTACAGAACAGTCTACACCAACATCCGTACTATTTCCAAAGTCTATCATATTTCCGTGTGAATGTCCATATAATAATATAGAATTATAATGAGATCTTGGCCAGCTCCTCATAGGATAGTGACAAAAAACAAAATAATTCTTTCCTATCTTTTTTTCAAATATATGACCAACAAAATTAATTTTTTTATTTGAATCATATTTTTCAGGTTCCCATCTATCATGAGATCCTTTTATTAAAATATGTTTTCCTTTAATTTGACTCAAAATATCAATAATATAATCATTTGATTTATTAATTGAAACATCACCAACATGAAAAGTAATATCATTGTCGTTTGTTATAGAATTAGCATTATCAATTAAAGATTGATTCATTTCATCTACATTTTTATAAGGTCTATCAGAATAATTAATAACATTTTCATGTCCATAATGCTCGTCTGCCGTTACTAGATATTTCATTTAATTCTTATTCTCCTTTCTGCTTCTTGTGCAAACAATTCGTGAACAATTATAGGAACATCATTATATTTTTTAATATAAATTCTTAATGCTTTATGGGCTACTTCATGAATCTTTACTGAATCTGGAACATTTTCTGATTTTAACACAATTATGTTTTTATATCCAAAGCCTTTTTGATTCATTCTTGGATTAATTATAATGATGTAATCTAATTTAATATCTTTCATATCAAATTCATTAATTATTTTTTTGTTAATTTGTTTCCAGTCAGTTGTATGTTGACAAGAAAGACAAATTACAATCATCATCATTATAATTAATTTTTTCATTTTAATTTCTCCTTATCGTCATAATACATTATTGATTTAAGCGTGTCAACAACATTATCGATGTAAATAAAAATAAA